>SDBS01003208.1_pt1 | contig 16010 bp, 9 predicted proteins | sample 2277091 | NCBI WGS metagenome assembly SDBS01 (sample SAMN10404972, study PRJNA504765) | marine sediment metagenome | isolation source: marine sediment core GS10_PC15, 163 cmbsf | place: Arctic Ocean: Southern Knipovich Ridge | collected 2010 | reverse complement strand
CGTTCCTCGCCGGCGAGGAACACCATCCTCAGCACCGCCTCAAGCGGGATCCGGCGAGCGAGGGCGATGGGTTCCATCCCCGAGACCTGGCCAACGCGCACGTGGGTGTCAAAGAAGCTGGCATTCTCGGAGCTGATGACGATGTCGCTGTCGACCACGAAGTGCAGACCGCCACCGACACACAGACCGTTCACGGCCGTGATCACAGGTTTCCAAACCTCGTTCATGAGGGCCGTGATCCGCAGGTGCCGTGGGTGCAGTTCATCCGGGACGCCTCCTGTGGCAGCGATCTCGGCTACGTCCACACCCGCACAGAACGCACGGTCCCCTGCGGCTGTCACGATGATCACCCAGACATCGCTGTCTGCCTTGACGTCCTCCCACGCGGCCTTTAGTTCGACACCCATCTGGCGATCGAACGCGTTCAGGCGCTCCGGACGGTCAAGAGTGATGATTGCGGTGTGATCCGTCTTCTCGAGCTGTATGGTATTGAAACTCATGAACTCCACCTTTGCAGACTGATTGCTCTTCCTGCCGACTAGACTAATTCAATATCCCGTACGCCGCGGCTGACCGTGAGGCGGGCTTCCGTCTCGGCCTGAACCTCCTCGGGGGTCCAGCCAGGAGCGGTTTCCTCCAGCACCAACCCGTCTTCGGCAACGGACATGACCGCGATATCCGTCACGATGAGATCGACGCACGAGGGTGCAGTTATCGGGAGCGAGCATTCCCTGACTATGCGCGACTTCCCCTGCCACGTGTGGTTTAGCGCGACGATCACGCGTCTCGCGCAAAACGCTAGATCCTGACCGCCGCCCAGACTACCCATCGGCTTCCCCGGCAGGTGGTAGTTGGCTAGATCTCCTGTTTCCGACACTTCGAGGGCACCCAGGACGGCCAGGTCCAGATGACCTCCCCGGATCATGCAGAAGCTCTCGGCCTGGTCGAAGAGAACCATCCCCGGCTTCCTCGAGATGGGTTGGGCGCTGGCGTTGATGAGGCAGATATCCGCCTGATCTCGGTCGCTGATGATCGGCCCGAATCCCAGCACGCCGTTTTCGGAGTGAAAGAGCACTTCCTTCTCAGGTGGCACGAAGTTACTGCAGAGAGTCGGCAACCCGACCCCCAGGTTGATCACCATGCCGTCCGCGAACTCCCTTACCACTCTCAGGGCCATCGTCTGGCCGTCCATTCGCTGCTTCATCGTCCTGTACTCAGCATCCCGACCTCACACCGGTTCGTCCCACGGCTGCGGTTTCGCAGGACGAACAACGACCCGCTGCACATATATCCCCGGCGTCACGATCGCCTCAGGGTCCAATTCGCCGACATCAACCACTTCGTCTACCTCCGCAACGGTTACTACCGAAGCCCCAGCCATCGTCGCGTTGAAGGTCCTCTGGGTTCCCCGATAGACCAGGTTGCCGTATCGGTCGGCCTTATGAGCACGTATCAGAGAGAAATCACCTCTCAGAGCACGCTCCAGGAGGCAGGGCCTGCCGTCGAACATTCGCGTCTCTTTGCCGCTGGCACTAATGGTCCCGTGACCGACATGCGAGTAGAAGGCCGCGCTGCCCGCGCGGGCAGCGCGGATTCGCTCTGCGAGCGCGCCCTGGCTAACGAGTTCGACCTCCACGTCTCCCTTGTCGATCAGGTCTTCAAGCGGGAACCGCCAATGTCCCGCGGCCGCAGGAAAGCTCAGCACACCGCGGGAAACCTGGCCACGCTCCACCAGAAGGCCCTGGTCGTAGAAGTCTGGCGGGAAGCGGACTATGCTACGCATCTTCTCTTTCAAGTCGGGCATGTGCTCCAGGCCCCACCCTCCGAGGTTTGCGACCAGGGTGAGCTCATTGACGCGCCTGCGCGCAACCGCCGCGATGAGATAGCTCGGGCACTCGCCCGGCCCACCAAAGCCGCCGACCAGCAGGACGGCACCATCGGACATGTCGGACACGGCCTCGTCAATCGTCGCAACCACCTTGTTGATAGCCAACGCCTTCACTCGCCCCCTCTCAACTCCGCGCTAGGCCAAGGCCACGGGCGGCGATGATGTCGCGTTGTATCTCGAATGTTCCTCCGCCGATACCTGCCGCCAACGAGGCGAGGTAGTTCTGGGGAACCCGCCCTCCCAGCTGAGCGCGAATGGAGCCTCGCCCGACCTGCCCGAAAAGGCCAAGTAGGCTCATCGCTTCGTTGGCGATGCGTCTGACGAGCTCACCTCCAGAAACGAAAGCGATTGAAACTTCTGCGTCGGCTTCCTGACCGCGGCTCTGCAGCCAGGCGACTCGATAGCACAAGAGGCGCAGCACTTCATTCGCCACCGCCAGCTCAGCCAGCGTCAGCCTCACCCGAGATTGATCCGCGACCGAGAGGCTCCCGCTCTGAGATCGAACCAACTGCTCCAGCTCTTGCAGGAGGCGTCGATTATCGGCGGGCCAGAGAACGCCGGAACGCTCAAACGACAAAGCAGTCATCAACTGATACCAACCGCGATCCTTCCGGCCAACGAGGTTCTGCTTCGGCACGCGGACCTTGTCCAAGTAGACCTGGTTAAAGGAATGGCGATCGAGGATATTGACGAGCGGAGTAACGGTAATACCAGGGCTCTTCATATCCACGATGAAGAGACTCATCCCACGGTGTGAAGGTGCGTCCGGATCCGTCTTCGCAATGAGCCAGCAGTAGTCTGCCCAATGAGCAAGGCTCGTAAAGACCTTCTGTCCGCTAATCACATAATCGTCTCCATCTTCGCTAGCCACAGTCTGCACGCTCGCCAGGTCAGATCCGGAGGACGGCTCGCTGTAGCCCAGGCAGAAGACGATTTCGCCCCGGGCTATACCGGGGACGTAGCGCGATCGTTGCTCCTCGGAGCCGTACATGAGTATTGAGGGACCCACCCAGTTCACAGATATCTCAGTGTCCCAACCCACTGGCGCTCGTTCGTACGCCATCTCCTCCCGGAGTACAACCGCCTCCCAGACACCAGCGCCGAGCCCACCATATTCGGGTGGATACTGCGGTGCCAGCCAGCCTAATTTCCCCAGCTTGCGCTCGAATTCACGCTTGATTCGCCAGGACTCTTCCGATTCCTCCCACATGACGGGAGATAGCTCCCGCCAGCGAGCCGGCACCGCTTCTCGCAGGAACTCCCGCACCCGCTGGCGAAGGCTCTCCTCTTCCGGGCCAAATCGAAAGTCCACCCACTAATCCTTTGGCGCGCCGTCCGGAACGAAGTGCTGGATGTCCAGGATATTTCCGTCTCTGGCGTCGCTGAACACCGCTCGAACCCGCATGCCCATCTGAACAGCGCTGGGCTCAACCTCGCCCAGCAGATGCAGGAGATCGGTGTCCGCGCCGTCCAGCCGGATCAACGCGTAGATGACCGGCGCCGGGTGGGGCTGCATCGTCAAATCGCGGTGATCAACGGTGTACGTCGTGACTACGCCGGCAGGCCCGACCTCTATCCATTCCGTGTTCGCCGCGAAGCAATCGATGCAGGTAGCCACTGGAGGCATGTAGGTCCTGCCACAGCTTGAACAGCGGACAGCCATCAGGCGTCTGTGATCGCGCAGATCAACGTAGAATCGGCTGGCACTCTCGCCAAGCGCATATTTGTACGGAATAATGAGCGCCCCGCTCACAATGAGCGGCGGGGCTGAACCGGGGCCATCGGCGCCGGCAGACACTCTACTCCTCCGCCCGTGCAGTTTTGAAATGCTGGATGTCCGTCACTAAGCCCTTCCTATCGTCAATCGGCTTGAAAACCGCCTCGACACGCATGCCCACCGACAGGCGTTCCGTATCGCACTCCTCGAGAAAGTGGGTGAATGTAACCGGCGCCCCGTCCATCAGGATGGACGCCGAAGCGTACGGTACATGCCGAGGTAGGCCAGTGCTGGGGTCAACGAAGGACTGTTCGCAGACGGCGAAAGCGAGCACGGTGCCACGAGGCCCCACTTCCGTGTAGTCCTCGCTCATTCGGACGTGACAGCGACCGCAGACGATGCGGGGAGGCACGAGGTAGCGACCACAATTGGGACAATCGTTGGCGTAGATCTTGCCCTCATCTCGCAGCCCGCGAAGGAAGCGCCCCACGTGGATGCCAGCGGACCAACGGTACGGCACGTTCAGTGTCCAATCCATGAACAACAGTTCTCGCTCTTGATCGTGATTCTTCACCAGACGCCTCTGCTCACGGTCCGTCCCGGTTCAGAAGGAACATTATCGTCCAGTTCGAACCGCCGTACGCGGTGGCGATCGCGCGACGTACGGGCCGTGCGACCTGACGCTCACCTCCATCGCCCCTTATCTGAAGCGCCGCTTCCGCGACGCGGATCATTGCCGAGGCACCGATCGGATTAGTCGAAACGACACCTCCCGAGGGATTGATCGGGAACTCCCCGTCAAGGCGGGTAACGCCACGCTCAGCTAGCTTCCAGGCCTCACCGCGCTCGCAGAGCAGGAAGTCCTCCATCCAGGCAAGCTCCGCCCAGCTGGATGGATCGTAAAGCTCGAACACGTCGATGTCGCGACGCGGATCGGTGATCCCATTACGTCGGTAGAGTCTGGTGGCCGCTTCGGTCTGGCTCGGCCGCGTCGGCATCGGATCCGGCTCCCCGGCGAGCTTGAAACTCTCCAGGTGCACGGTAACGTGGTCTTCTATCCACACTGGCTTGTCCGCGATCTTCCTGGCGCGTGAACCTGCAGTCAGGACCAGAGCGCAAGCACCGCTGCTCACGGGACACATTTCCAAGAGCCGGATCGGGTGGACAACGACCCGTGAAGCCAGGACATCTTCGACGCTGATCTCCACTTTCGCGTGGGCGTAGGGGTTCCTCCGGGCATTGTCCGCTGCCTTCACCCTGACGATCGCGGCATGCTCCTCCTCGCAGCCAGTCGCCTGCATATACTGCTGAGCGATCATCGCTTGATGGCTGATGGCGCCCGTATAGAAGGCGCGGTCGTAGAGCGGATCCATCGCACTGATGATGCCGGACGTCGTGTGACCCTCCTCCAACTTTTCCCAGGCGACGACCAGCACTGTTTCGAAGAGCCCCGAAGCCACGTGATACCAACCGTTACACACCGTGGCACCACCGATGGTGCCACCAGTATTCAGCTTCAGGCCCGGCTTCATGTACCCACCGCTCGCCCCAACAGCCATCAGATCGGAAAGATAGTGACCCTCGAACGTCTCCATGTTCCCCATAAGAACGGCGTCAACGTCTCCGATCTCCATATCGGCGTCGGCTAGAGCCGCCAGGATCGCCTCGTTGATCAGTTCGTACTGATTAACATCTGGCCTCCGACTGCGGTGATGCGTCTGACCTATCCCGACGATTGCGACCTGCTCCGCCATCGTTGCCGCTTACTCCTCGGCCCCGAGAACCAGGACGCACTGCCCCTGACCGCCCGCGCCGCTGGCACCGTGGGCGACAGCACGACGGGCACCAGAAACCTGGGCCCCTCCAGCATCTCCCGTAAGTTGCCTGGCAACCTCGATCACCCTATTCAAGCCGGCGACCGTCACTGGCACGCCGGAAAGCAGTCCTCCCGACGGGTTCACTGGTAGCTGGGCGCCAATCTCAGTCGCGCCCGAGGCGGTCAACTCTCCGGCCATACCCGGCGCGCATACCCCCAGCCCCTCGAGCCACAGCAGCTCTTGATATGAGTAGTACTCGGACAGCTCTATCAGATCAATCTCGTCAGCCGGTTCGGTGATTCCCGCCAACTCATAGGCCTCCTTGGCCGCGCGCCTCAGAGCCCCTGGCTCCGAGAGCGCTCGCTGGCCAGGAAAGTGAGCATCGTAGCAACTTCCCATGCCAAGCAGCCATACAGGCCGCTCTGACAACCTTCTCGCTTCTGCCTCAGAGGCAAGGATGAGCGCGCACGCTCCGTCAGCGGCTGGCTTCGCATCAAGAACCGAGATGGGGTCGGCAACCATCGGGGCGGCAAGCACTTCATCGATGGAGGTGGCTGGCAGGGGTTGTGCGACCGGGTTGGCCCTGGCGTTCCTGCGGTTTTTAACGACGACCTGAGCGCACTGTTCGCGAGTCACTGCATACCGTCGCATATAGGCATTTGCCTGGAGGCCGGCGACAGTCGTGAAGTCGACCCCGAGCTGGCGGTGGTACAGCTGATCGAATCCGGCATTCTCGATAAGGGGAGCCGGCGCCTGTGACTCCTTGCAGTGCGCCACGACGAGCACCCTCTGGTGGTGGCCAGAGAGAATCTGTAACGCTGCGTAGTAAGCGGCGAACGCACCATCGCCCGCCACCTTCTCCTCAGGACGAAGGTGACCACCCGCGACGTCGCACACCGGCTGGCTTGAGATGGTTCGCCCGTCCCAGTGATCCTGGGAGCACGAGACGGTGGCATCTATTCCAGCGCCGTCTTCATCGAAATCCAGCCCGGATTGTGAAAGAACGGCTTCGACGACATCGTAGACCAGTTCCGCTATCTCAAGCTCATCGTTAGCGGGTTGAAATCGCGTTTGTGCGAAGGCGACGATGCCCACTTTATCTGCCATGCTGAACGGCCCCTCGTGAACCCCTTGGTCGTGACGGGTTAATAGGAGTAACCCTAACGGTTTATACTCGACGGTATACACCGGGGTTGACTTCGCTGTCAAGCCTGATATCGTCGTGTTTAGACCGGAGCGTACGCTAGCCAGTGCCGTGCCAAGCTAGGAGGCTGAGGACATGTCGCCACGAAGAACTGTATCGAAGCGCCGCACCGGCGAGCAACGCCTGCGGGTCATTCAGAAGGCGTCCGAGCTCTTCCGGGAGCGAGGGTATCACGGCGTGACGGTCGACGACATCGCCAAGGCCGTGGGAGTCAGCAAGCTCAGCGTCTACTATTATCTGGACAGCAAAGAGGAGATCCTCTTTGAGGTCCATCGCATGGCTCACAGCGCTGTGCTCAGTTCATGGCGCGACGCCATAAATTCGGAGGGAACCGCCACCGAGCGGCTGGGCCTGGCCCTCCGGGGGAACATTGAGATCATCTGCTCGGAGATGTCATTCACGACGTCTTTGCTCCTGCACCTGTATGACCTGCCTGCCTCTCGACGCCGAAGCATCGTAAGGATGCGTGACGAGGTCGAAAAGCTAGCCCGTGAGGTGATCCGTGCCGGGATTGATGACGGTGAGTTCAATCCATGCGACCCGGCCCTTGTAACGTTCGCCATCTTCGGAGCCATCAACTTCATGCCGCACTGGTACTCACCCAAGGGACGACTGGGGAAGGACGAGATCGTCAATGCCTTCGTCGATTACCTGATGAGAGGGCTCATCCTATCGGCGACTCGTGGTGATCGCGATCAAGCCAAGTCCGGCCTGGCGGTCTCGAAGACGTAGCGCCATGGTGCTCGTCCACGTCGCCCTGGAACTTCCCCTCCCTGCCCTCAACGCTTGAGGGGTACCTGAGGCTGGGGCGGCGGAATTCGAACCCACGATCTACGGTCGGTCGATGTTGTCCTGGCTGGGTGCTGGCACAAGACTGGCTGAGTGTGTGTCTGCAAGAGTCGACAGCCCCGGACTACATATCCGGGAGTCAAGAAGACGGCCTGTGGGATGCCAAAATGTCATCCGTATCTGAAAAGGTTGACGCACTGAGCTAGTTGAGGGCAGCGTTGGGGCACTACACCCCAGTGGAGGCCCGCATTGATCACCTACTTGTCGCTCCTCTGCTCCGCCCTGCGCGCAGCCTTGAGCTCCCGTCAGCATCTCGTCCTTGAGAACCTGGCTCTCCGCCAGCAACTCGCTGTCCTCTCCCGCCAGTCGCGGCGACCCAGGCTTGGCCCCTCTGACCGCCTCTTCTGGTCGTTTCTCTCCCAACTGTGGTCGCGCTGGCAGTCGGCGGTCGTGTTCGTTCAGCCTGAGACGGTCGTCCGCTGGCAACGCACTGCCTGGCGACGGTACTGGACGTGGAAGAGCAGGCGTTCTGCGACTCCCGGCCGGCCACAGATCCCGAAGAAGGTCCGCGAGCTAATCCGACGTCTGGCAGGCGAGAATCCCCGCTGGGGCAGCATTCGCATCCTGGGCGAGCTCCGCAAGCTGGGCTACGACGTCAGTGCTCAGACTGTCCGCCGCTACCGTCAGCGGGCAATGAAGCGTCCGCCCTCACAGTCCTGGCGGACCTTCCTCCGGAACCACGCACCTCATATCTGGGCAACTGACTTCTTCACAGTGCATACGCTGACACTGAAGACTCTGTACGTATCCCTCTTCATCTCTCATGACCGGCGCCAGCTAGTGCATTTGAACGTGACGCCCCACCCCAGAGCAGAGTGGGTCTGGCAACAGTTGATTGAGGCCACACCCTGGGGTCAGCAGCCGAAGTTTCTCATCCGCGATCGCGACTGCTGCTATGGAGCGAGCTTCAATCGAAGGGCAGCTCGGCTGGGCATCGAAGCGATACTCACCCCGATTCGGGCTCCCAGAGCGAACGCCGTCGCCGAAAGGGTAATAGGCACACTCCGCAGAGAGTGCTTGGATCACATGGTCATTATCAACGAGAGGCACCTTCGCGCCGTTCTGCGGGAGTATGTCACCCACTACAACGGTGGTCGACCTCATCGCACCCTTGGTCTCGAGACTCCCACAGGTCCGCCTCCCCGGGCTAGTCCGCCGCGAACCGGGCGGATCGTTGCCCGGCCGGTGCTGGGCGGCCTACACCACGAGTACGAGTGGCTGGCTGCGTGACCCATCCAGATACGGATGACATTTTGGCACCCCACAGCCAGAATGTCATCCGTGTCAGTAGCTCGGGAAGTCGATCGAAGAGTTCTTTGTCCGGCTCGTTAGGACTCAGTATCTCAGGTCCGGGAGTCACGGCCTCAACCCTTCCAGATACGGATGACGTTTTGGCACCCCACAACGGTTTTTCGCGCATTGACGGCTAGCTGGTGCAGCTGTTGCCGAAGTAGGGTTTGATGGCCAGCACGTCGATGATGTTGACGTTGCCGCCTGACGCATCGAGGTCGTGTCTGGCGCTGGGCGCGCCGAACACCGGTTTGAGCGCCAGCACGTCGATGATGTTGACCGTGCGGTCGTTGTTGAAGTCGACGGGCCAGGCGTTGTCGAAGGGCCCGCTCGAGCAGTGGTTCAAGCTGTCGGTGCCCACGAACGCCTCGACGCTGTCGGCGAAGCCGTCGCCGTCGTCGTCCAGGTCGTTGCAGTCATTCACGCCGTCACCGTCGGTATCCGGCTCCTCGTCGGTGAGCGTGTCTCCGTCGTTGTCGATGCCGTCGCCGCAGATCTCGGCCGGGGGGGCTGGTACCGCACACCCGGTCTGCCCGACCGGATCGGAATTGCCGTCGATCGTCATTGTCCCCTGGCCGTTCGCGCTGTTGGGGCTGTTGGGATCCTCGACGTGGAGCTCGGTGATGATGGCGGCGGCGCAAGCGACAATGACGTGAAGGCCGGGGTCGCTGCAGGTGACCTGCCAACTCCTGGTGACTACGAGGTCGACGCTCAGGTCGATCGACGTCGTGCCGAACGACACCCAGCTGGTGGGGTCTCTGGTGCAGTCAGGCGGCACGCCGATGGCCAGGTTGACGATGACGTCGACACTGGTGAGAGGGCCGTTGTTGTGCACGGTGGCGTGGACGTCGACCGTGAACGGCTGACCGGAGGGAGCGTCCGCTGGTATGTCCACGGTGACGCCGGTCACCTTGACGTCGGTCAGCCCCGAGACGGCGGTCGTGTCCTGGGCCATCCCCGAGTTGTTACTCTGGTCCGAATCGACGGTCGGCAGGTCAGGCTGGATCTCGGCCTCGACGGTGAACATGTGGAAGCTGAAGTCGTCGCACTCGACTTCCCAGACCAGATCGATCGACTGCGAGACGCTGAGGGCCAGGGCCGGGACGGCAATTGTTTGGGTCAGGCTCGGTGGCGTGACGGCGCTGCAGTCGAACGGTGGCAGCAACTCGACGGTGAGTTTGCCGTCGACGGGTGAAGTCGGGCCGTTGTTGTGCACTGTAACGTTCACGTCGCAGACGAAGGGCGTGCCGGTCTGAGCTCCAAGGGGGCAATCGATGGTGACGCTGGTCACCTTGAGGTCTGCTTGGGTGTTGAAGGTGTTGGTGATGGTGCAAGAGTTGCTGCCGTTGGCCGGGAGGTTGACGGGCGTGGTGCAGCCGGAGGCGGAGTAGCCGGCGGGAACGGGGCTCTCGGAGGCGGTGCAGTTGGCAGAGCTGGAGATGCCGGTGACGGTCCAGACGGCGGGTGAGCCTTCGCTGGCGTTTTTGGGGTTGGGCAGGACAATAGTGCCGTCGTCGCAGGAAAGAGTGACGCTGACGCTGGCACCATCGTTGGGCACGAAGTCCTTGTTAACGGTGAAGGTAGCGGAGTTGAAGGTGTTCGTAATCGTGCAGTTGGCGTTGCCGTTGGCCGGGAGGTTGACCGGCGTCGTGCAGCCGGAGGCGGAGTGGCCGGCAGGGACCGGGCTCTCGGAGGCAGTGCAGTTGGCGGAGCCGGAGATGCCGGTGACGGCGAAGACCGCCGGTGAGGCCTCGCTGGCCGAGGCGCTGGCCGGGGTGACGACGCCGGTGTCACAGGTGAGCGTGACTGTGACAGAGGCAGCACTATTGGGAACGAAGTCCTTGAGGACGGTGAAGGTGGCACTATTGAGCGTGTTCGTAATCGTGCACTGGCCGGTGGCGACGAGGGCGGCGCTGCAGGTGCCGGTGGAGCTGTAGCCCGTGGGGGCCGGCGACTCGGTGGCGGTGCAGTTGGGGTCAGGCGTGAAGCCGCTGACGGTGAAGACCGCCGGTGAGGCCTCGCTGGCCAAAGCGCTCGCCGGGGTGACGACGCCGGTGGCACAGGTGAGCGTGACGGTGACAGAGGCGGCACTATCGTCGGAGAAGTCCTTGAGCACGGTGAAGGTGTCGACGTTGGTGTTCGTAATCGTGCACTGGCCGGCGGCGACAAGGGCGGCGCTGCAGGTGCCGGTCGAGCTGTAGCCGGCCGGGACCGGCGACTCGGTCGCCGTGCAGTTGGGGTCAGGCGTGAAGCCGCTGACGGTGAAGACCGCCGGCGTGGCCTCGCTGGCCGAAGCGCTGGCCGGGGTGACGACGCCGCTGGCGCAGGTGAGCGTGACGGTGACAGAGGCGGCACTATCGTCGGAGAAGTCCTTGAGGACGGAGAAGGTGGCACTATTGAGCGTGTTCGTAATCGTGCACTGGCCGGTGGCAACCAGCGCCGCGCCGCAGGTGCCGGTGGAACTGTAGCCGGCCGGGACCGGCGACTCGGTCGCCGTGCAGCTCGGGTCGGGCGTGAAGCCGGTGACGGTGAAGACGGCCGGTGTGGCCTCGCTGGCCGAGGCGCTGGCGGGCGTGACAACGCCGCTGGCGCAGGTGAGGGTGACGGTGACGGAGGCGGCACTATTAGGCACGAAGTCCTTGAGGACGGTGAACGTATCGACGTTCAGCGTGTTGGTGATCGTGCACTGGCCGGTGGCAACCAGGGCGGCGCTGCAGGTGCCCGTCGAGCTGTAGCCCGTGGGGACCGGCGACTCGGTGGCTGTGCAGTTGGGGTCGGGCGTGTAGCCGGTGACGGTGAAGACGGCCGGTGCGGCCTCGCTGGCCGCGGCGCTGGCGGGGGTAACGACGCCGGTGTCACAGACAAGAGTGACGGTGACAGAGGCGGCACTATTGGGCACGAAGTCCTTGAGGACGGAGAACGAGTCGACGGTGGTGTTCGTGATCGTGCACTGGCCGGTGGCGACCAGCGCCGCGCTGCAGGTGCCCGTCGAGCTGTAGCCCGTGGGGACCGGCGACTCAGTCGCCGTGCAGTTGGGGTCAGGCGTGAAGCCGAAGACGGTGAAGACCGCCGGTGTGGCCTCGCTGGCCGAAGCGCTCGCCGGCGTGACGACGCCGCTGTCACAGGTGAGCGTGACGGTGACAGAGGCGACACTATTGGGCACGAAGTCCTTGAGCACGGTGAACGTATCGACGTTCAGCGTGTTGGTGATGGTGCAGCTGGCGTTGCCGTTGTGCACTATCGATACGCTGAGGCAGTTCGATTCGTCGGCGGTATACCCGGCGGGCACACTCTCCGTGGCGGTACAGGTAGCGCCAAGGTTGAAGCCGGTGACGGTGAACGATGCCGGCGCGGCTTCGCTGGCGCTCGTGGGGTTGGGTGCGGCGATGGAGCCGCTGGTGCAGACGAGAGTAACTGTCACGCTAGCCAGGTCGTCCGGCACGAAGTTCTTGTTGACCGTGACCGTCGCCGAGCGCAGCGTGTTCGTGATCGTGCACTGGCCGGTGGCGACCAGCGCCGCGCTGCAGGTGCCGCTCGAGCTGTAGCCGGCCGGGACCGGCGACTCGGTCGCCGTGCAGCTCGGGTCGGGCGTGAAGCCGCTGACGGTGAAGACCGCCGGTGTGGCCTCGCTGGCGTTCTTCGGGTTGGAGGTGACGATGGTGCCGCTGGTGCAGACGAGAGTAACGCTGACGCTGGCGCCGCTGTTAGGCACGAAGTCCTTGAGGACGGTGAAGGTGGCGACGTTCAGCGTGTTGGTGATCGTGCACTGGCCGACGGCGACCAGGGCGGCGTTGCAGGTGCCGGTGGAGGTGTAGCCGACCGGGACCGGCGACTCGGTCGCCGTGCAGTTGGGGTCAGGCGTGAAGCCGCTGACGGTGAAGACGGCGGGCGCGGCCTCGCTGGCCGAGGCGCTGGCCGGCGTCACGACGCCGGTGTCACAGGTGAGCGTGACGGTGACGGAGGCAGCACTATTGGGCACGAAGTCCTTGAGCACGGTGAAGGTGTTGCTATTGAGCGTGTTCGTGATCGTGCACTGGCCGACGGCAACGAGCGCCGCGCTACAGGTGCCGGTGGAGGTGTAGCCCGTGGGGACCGGCGACTCGGTGGCTGTGCAGTTGGGGTCAGGCGTGAAGCCGGTGACGGTGAAGACCGCCGGTGTGGCCTCGCTGGCCGAGGCGCTGGCCGGCGTGACGACGCCAGTGGCACAGGTGAGGGTGACGGTGACAGAGGCGGCACTATTGGGCACGAAGTCCTTGAGGACGGAGAAGGTGTCGACGTTGAGGATGTTGGTGATGGTGCACTGGCCAACGGCGACCAGGGCGGCGCTGCAGGGGGCGGTCGAGCTGTAGCCCGTGGGGATTGATGGCTCGGCCGCCGTGCAGTTGGGGTCGCCGGTGAAGCCGTTGACGGTGAAGACGGCGGGCGCGGCCTCAGTGACGTTCTTCTGGCTGGAGCCGACGATGGTGCCGCTGGTGCAGACGAGAGTAACGCTGACGCTGGCGCCGCTGTCGGGAACGAAGTCCTTGTTGACGGTGAAGGTGGCGGAGTTGAAGGTGGGCGAGTTCGTGATCGTACACTGACCGACGGCGACCAGCGCCGCGCTGCAGGTGCCCGTCGAGATGTACCCGGCCGGGACCGGCGACTCGGTCGCCGTGCAGTTGGGGTCGGGCGTGAAGCCGCTGACGGTGAAGACCGCCGGTGTGGCCTCGCTCGCCAAGGCGCTGGCGGGGGTGACGACGCCGCTGTCACAGGTGAGCGTGACGGTGACGGTGGTGGTGTCGGTGCCGGGCTTGTCGGTGAAGTCCTTGAGGACGGTGAACGTATCGACGTTGGTGTTCGTAATCGTGCACTGGCCGGTGGCGACCAGCGCCGCGCTGCAGGTGCCGGTGGAGGTGTATCCGGCGGGGATTGGCGACTCGGCCGCCGTGCAGTTGGGGTCGGGCGTGAAGCCGCTGACGGTGAAGACCGCCGGCGTGGCCTCGCTCGCCGCGGCGCTGGCCGGCGTCACGACGCCGCTGTCACAGGTGAGCGTGACGATGACGGTGGTGGTGTCGGTGCCGGGCTTGTCGCTGAAGTCCTTGAGCACGGTGAACGTGTCGACGTTCAGCGTGTTCGTAATCGTGCACTGGCCGGCGGAGACGAGCGCCGCGCTGCAGGTGCCCATCGAGGTGTAGCCAGCCGGGATTGGCGACTCGGTCGCCGTGCAGTTGGGGTCAGGCGTGAAGCCGGTGACGGTGAAGACCGCCGGTGAGGCCTCGCTGGCCAAAGCGCTGGCCGGCGTCACGACGCCGCTGTCACAGGTGAGCGTGACTGTGACGGTGGTGGTATCGGTGCCGGGCTTGTCGCTGAAGTCCTTGAGGACGGTGAACGTGTCGACGTTCAGTGTGTTGGTGATGGTGCACTGGCCGGTGGCAACCAGGGCGGCGCTGCAGGTGCCGGTGGAGGTGTAGCCGGCCGGGACCGGCGACTCGGTGGCGGTGCAGTTCGGGTCGGGCGTGAAGCCGCTGACGGTGAAGACCGCCGGCGTGGCCTCGCTGGCCGAAGCGCTCGCCGGGGTGACGACGCCGCTGTCACAGGTGAGCGTGACGGTGACAGAGGCGGCACTATCGTCGGAGAAGTCCTTGAGCACGGAGAAGGTGGCACCATTCAGCGTGTTCGTAATCGTGCACTGGCCGGCGGCCACGAGCGCCGCGCTGCAGGTGCCGCTCGAGCTGTAGCCGGCCGGGACCGGCGACTCGGTGGCGGTGCAGTTGGGGTCAGGCGTGAAGCCGCTGATGGTGAAGACGGCCGGTGCGACCTCGCTCGCCGAAGCGCTGGCCGGGGTGACGACGCCGGTGTCACAGGTGAGCGTGACGGTGACAGAGGCGGCACTATCGTCGGAGAAGTCCTTGAGGACGGAGAACGTGTCGACGTTCAGCGTGTTCGTGATCGTGCACTGGCCGGTGGCAACCAGCGCCGCGCTGCAGGTGCCCGTCGAGCTGTAGCCGGCCGGGACTGGCGACTCGGTGGCCGTGCAGTTGGGGTCAGGCGTGAAGCCGGTGACGGTGAAGACGGCCGGTGTGGCCTCGCTCGCCGGAGCGCTCGCCGGCGTGACGACGCCGCTGTCACAGGTGAGCGTGACGGTGACAGAGGCGGCACTATCGTCGGAGAAGTCCTTGAGCACGGAGAACGTATCGACGTTCAGCGTGTTCGTGATCGTGCAGCTGGCATTGCCGTTGTGCACTATCGATACGCTGAGGCAGTTCGATTCGTCGGCGGTATACCCGGCGGGCACACCCTCCGTGGCGGTACAGGTAGCGCCAGGGTTGAAGCCGGTGACGGTGAACGATGCCGGTGCGGCTTCGCTGGTGCTCGTGGGGTTGGGTGCGGCGATTGAGCCGCTGGTGCAGACGAGAGTAACTATCACGCTAGCCAGGTCGTCCGGCACGAAGTCCTTGTTGACCGTGACCGTCGCCGAGCGCAGCGTGTTCGTGATCGTGCACTGGCCGGCGGCGACCAGGGCCGCGCTGCAGGTACCGCTCGAGCTGTATCCGGCCGGGACCGGCGACTCGGTCGCCGTGCAGTTGGGGTCAGGCGTGAAGCCGGTGACGGTGAAGACGGCGGGCGCGGCCTCAGTGGCGTTCGTCGGGTTGGAAGTGACTATGGTGCCGCTGGTGCAGACGAGAGTAACGCTGACGCTGGCGCCGCTGTCGGGAACGAAGTCCTTGAGCACGGTGAAGGTGTCGACGTTCAGTGTGTTGGTGATCGTGCACTGGCCGGTGGCAACCAGGGCGGCACTGCAGGTGCCGCTCGAGCTGTAGCCGGCCGGGACTGGCGACTCGGTGGCCGTGCAGTTGGGGTCGGGCGTGAAGCCGGTGACGGTGAAGACCGCCGGCAAGGCCTCACTGACCGAAGCGCTGGCCGGGCTGACAACGCCGGTGTCACAGGTGAGGGTGACGGTGACAGAGGCGGCTCTATTGGGCACGAAGTCCTTGAGCACGATGAACGAGTCGCCGTTCAGGGTGTTGGTGATCGTGCACCGGCCGTCGGCGACGAGCGCCGCGCTGCAGGTGGCGGTGGAGCTGTAACCCGTCGGGACCGGCGACTCGGTGGCCGTGCAGTTGGGGTCGGGCGTGAAGCCGCTGACGGTGAAGACGGCCGGTGTGGCCTCGCTGGCCGAGGCGCTGGCCGGCGTCACGACGCCGGTGGCACAGGTGAGCGTGACTGTGACAGTCGCAGCGTTGTTGGGCACGAAGTCCTTGAAGA
>SDBS01003207.1_pt1 | contig 16013 bp, 14 predicted proteins | sample 2277091 | NCBI WGS metagenome assembly SDBS01 (sample SAMN10404972, study PRJNA504765) | marine sediment metagenome | isolation source: marine sediment core GS10_PC15, 163 cmbsf | place: Arctic Ocean: Southern Knipovich Ridge | collected 2010 | reverse complement strand
TTACTGAGGGATGTAAGACATTATTTTACTCGCGTTTTTTCAGCTACCTCTCAGTATAAGCAGTTGAAGACACCTTATTTTTACAGCCAGATTTGTCGAACAATGGGTGTTGAACCCGCCCGGATTGTTCATGTTGGAGATAGTTGGAAAACTGATTACATTAATCCTGGTGAAGTCGGTATAAACGCTTTCTATCTTGATAGGTCAAGAGGTAACTCAGTAGATTCTCTGACCGATTTGGGGCAGCTAGTAACTATTATGTTAGATGGGTAGGTTTCTAGAAATGGATAGATTATTAACGATGCGTTATTGGAAATTGGTCAAATAAAAATAAGAACCACATGAGACTTATTAGTGCTCCAGGAGTCTCGATTTTAATTCTAAGTATTTTACGGAATAAACGCTGGTAATAGCAGGTATGCAGGATGGGAATGGCTGCTATTTAAATGATGAAACCTCTAACCTTGTTACTAGATTTGACAAATTTATCCCCTTGTATGTAAAATGCTGCATCAATTTAATAAGGATAAAAGCTGAGAACAGGAGTAGTATAGTTTAAGGCGGAGTTCAGAGAGTCGGGTAAGCTGAGAACCGATACTTGCGCGAGACTGGAATGGGCCTGGGAGCTGCTGGCTGAAAGGGTGACGGTACCTGATTAGGTTTAGACGGTAAGAGCACCGTTAAAGGCTCAGGATCTTGAGGGATATAAATAGTATCTCTCAGTATCTGAAACAGAGATGGTTGGTTATTCTCTGCTTTGAGTTTTAACTGACTAAGAAGGGTGGCACCGCGAAGGTAAAAACCTCTCGCCCCTTGGGGAGAGAGGCTTTTTTATATATGGAGGTATTAGATATGATTATCAAGTTGTGGCTCTGGCGGCGCCCAGCCGTCGTTGAATAATAAGAATAAAAAACAAGCGATTTATAGTCTATTAAAATAAAAGGAGATTGTAGATGGATAATAGAACGAAGTTTACTTTAGATGAACAGGAAATTCCCAGACATTGGTATAACATTCAGGCTGATCTGCCTGAACCACTTGCGCCACCTTTGCACCCTGGTACCGGTAAGCCTATAGGGCCTGCGGATTTGGCCCCCTTATTTCCTATGGAATTGATAAAGCAAGAGGTAAGTACTGAGCGATTTATTGAAATTCCTGATGAAGTACGGGATGTCTATAAATTGTGGAGGCCTACCACTCTATTTCGGGCGCGCAGACTGGAGAAAGCCCTGGATACACCGGCAAAAATATTCTATAAATATGAGGGGACAAGCCCTCCAGGTAGTCATAAGGCAAATACTGCTGTTGCTCAAGCTTACTACAATAAGCAAGAAGGCATAAAACGTATAGCTACTGAAACAGGGGCTGGGCAGTGGGGTAGTGCCCTATCCTTTGCCGGCGCATGCTTTGGAATTGAAGTTAAAGTATTTATGGTTAAAGTTAGCTATGAGCAGAAACCTTATCGGCGCATTATGATGGAGGTTTGGGGTGGTAAATGTGTACCGAGCCCCAGTACAGAGACAAAGGCGGGACGGGACATGCTGGCTATAGACCCTGACTGCCCTGGTAGCCTGGGTCTGGCTATCAGTGAGGCAGTAGAAGTGGCTGCATCCCGCGATGATACACATTACGCTCTGGGTAGCGTGCTTAATCATGTAATACTGCATCAAACTGTTATAGGTCTTGAGACAAAGAAAGTCATGGAAGCTGCAGGGGAATACCCCGATATTATTGTGGGTTGTATCGGTGGTGGTTCCAATTTTGCTGGGATGTTTCTACCCTTTGTCAAAGATAAGATTGACGGAACAAAACCAGGACTGCGTATTATCAATGTGGAACCTGCAAGCTGCCCTACTCTGACTAAGGGACCGTATGCCTATGATTTCGGTGATGTGGCAGGGATGACGCCTCTACTCAAGATGTTTACCTTAGGACATAACTTCATGCCACCACCTATTCACGCTGGAGGTCTTCGGTATCATGGGATGGCTCCCATAATTTGTCATCTTTATAACCTGGGCCTGGTTGAGGCAATAGCTGAACATCAGCTTGATACCTTTAAAGCAGGTATTACTTTTGCCCGGACTGAAGGTATTATCAGTGCTCCTGAGCCAACACATGCCATTAAAGTGGTTATTGATGAAGCTCTCAAATGCAAAGAGTCGGGTGAATCTAAGACTATCCTACTGGCACATAGCGGACATGGGCACGTGGATATGGCAGCCTACGATGATTATCTCTCTGGCAAGCTTAGTAATTACGAATATCCAGATGAAGAAATAGATTCAATACTGTCTAAATTACCAAAGGTTGCATAGAAAATTAGACCAGGGTTATAGTGAGCATTCACTGTAGCCCTGGTCTTTTGTATTTAGAGGTTCCAGGAAATAATTGAATTGGCCTTCAACATATTGACATATTTATTGTGTAGATAATAAGCTATATTGTTACGTAAAAGAGTGCGCTGGAGGGTTAAAAGCTAATGCATGATTTGAGCCAGAAGACTGTGAGGGTTGCTGTGGATGCCATGGGTGGAGACTATGCGCCCCGGGAGATAGTTAAAGGGACCATCCAGGCAGTCAGGGATATAGGAAGCAAAGGGCTTGAGGTTATACTGGTAGGTTTGGAGGACGCAATCCGCAGGGAAATAACCCAGTATGATACTACTGATCTTCCAGTTTACGTATTGAATGCAGGAGAGGTTATCGGGGATGGAGAATCTCCTGTGGCAGCTCTTCGGCAGAGACCCGATGCTTCGATTTTGACGGCAATGCGGCTATTGAAAGAGGGAAAGGTAGATGCTGTGGTGAGTATGGGTTCGACGGGTATGGTTATGGTCAGCGCCATTCAAGTTTTAGGAACACTTGCAGGTATCAAACGACCGAGTACGGGGGTAATCCTTCATGGCCTTGCTCCCAATACAGTAATTTTTGATCTGGGGACTAACGTTGATTGCAAGCCTCGCGACTTACTGAATTTCGCTACTATTGGTAGCATTATTGCTCAGAGGATACTAAAAATTGACAAACCGACAGTCGCAATATTGAGTAATGGAACTGAAGAAGGGAAAGGGAATAAGCTTGTTAAAGAAACTTACTCTCTTCTAAAAGGTAGCAAGTTCAATTTCATTGGGAATGTGGAAGGCAATGGTATTCCTGAAGGTGATGCTAACGTTATCATTTGTGACGGGTTTACAGGAAATGTATTGGTGAAATTCTGTGAAGGATTGGGTGACGTATTAATTGAACGGCTACGAGTGCAACTGGAAGGAAAGCTATCACAAGAAGAGGTTGATAGTGTTTGCGATAATTTATTTGCACTAACTCATATTGCTGATATAGTTGGTGGGGGTATGATTTATGGACTGGATGGGTTGGTGTGGATAGGGCATGGCCGTAGTAAAGCTGCTCAACTTGCTGAATCTATTCGGCAAGTAAAACTTGCAGTAGAAGCGAAAGTGTTCCAGGAAATAAAATCCGAATTTGAGAAATTACAGTTAAAGGATAATACGGAAATATAGGAGGTGAAAATGACTGTTGCTGTAATTGTTGATAGCAGTAGTGCAATTACTCCCAAGTTAGCTGAGGAATTCAATCTCCGACTTGCTCCTTTACACCTTATATGGGATAAAAATGAATACGCTGATTGGGTGGACATGAGTACAGAGGAATTCTATACACGTATGGAGACAGCGGAGACACTGCCCACTACCAGTGGCTCAGTACAGGGAGAGTTTGTGAATTTGTTTGAAAGCTTGAAAGGCGAAGTGGATGAGATAGTTGCAATTACTCTCAGCCCCAATACACCTTCGGCTGGTTATGATTCTGCGCTGATGGCGAAAGAGATGGTTGAGGGGATTCCTATTGAGATTGTAGACGGCAATTACGTTGTTACTGCTTTAGGGTTAGTAGCCACTGCCGCTGCAAAGGTAGCTGCAAAGGGAGGGTCAGTGAAAGAGGTGATTGAAGCGGCTCAAACTGTTATTCCCAAAATGAATGTGTTTTTTAATCCAGGCTCTATAAGCTATTTCATAAGAGGAGGGCGGATCGCTGCAGCGGATATCGAGTCGAAAGAAGATAGCCATATCATCAGCCAGAAAGATGGGAAGATTGTTCCAATCGAGAAATACTCGACAAGAGCAGAAGCACGGAATCGTCTCAGGGAATTACTGAAAGAAAAGGCAAAGAAGGAGACTCCACTGCATGTTGGGATATTTCATGCAGCTGCAAGAGAAGAGGCTGACGAACTGGCCAGTGAAATAAATTCTCAATATAGTTGTGCTGAACTGTGGATAGGAGAGGCGTCGCCAGTTGTGGCTATTCATATGAGTGCTGAAACATTGGGGCTTGCTTTCTATAACGAATAAGAAATGATACACAGCATGATATAAAGCTATACTGCTGAGGACTTAGTGTGGTATTCCTGTGGTAGAATTAGTGACAGCAAAGCTTGGATGCATGTTATCTGAGATTTAATTCTGGTGGTGTTATACCAATTCTATGGATGCCCTGGTACAGGGGAAATGAATGAGGAGGTATACGGTATGGCGGCGGGAGAGAGAAAGGTCACGGGATTGGAACTTATAGAGGCCTATAAGCATGCAGCTATATATCTGGAGAATAACATTGAGGAGCTTAATGCTATGAATATTTTCCCCGTCCCTGATGGGGATACTGGTATAAACATGTTTTTGACTATGAAATCTGCAGTGGAGGCGACGAAGAAGGCACCTGATCTTACTGTATCAGCTATATCATCTACTGCTGCCCGGGGGGCACTATTGGGAGCCAGGGGTAATTCTGGTGTTATCCTTTCTCAAATACTAAAGGGCATAGCTAAAGGTCTTGAGGGAAAGGACACTTTCTCCTTTAATGACTTCACTGCTGCTCTCCATGTCGCTTCAGAGCAGGCATATCATGTGGTTGCTAACCCGGTAGAAGGGACAATACTAACAGTTATTAGAGAAGTTGCTGAAGCAGCTTCGTATGCAGGTGAAAGACATGCAAGTTTTACCCGTATGATAATGTCAGTAGTTTCACAAGCAAAAAAGACAGTAAAGGAAACTCCTGAATTGCTTCCTGTGTTGAAGGATGCGGGAGTTGTGGATTCGGGGGCAAAAGGTCTTTACTATGTGTTTGCTGGAATGAAGGATGCCATCTGTCTGAAGAGGATTCCTGTTAAAAACAGTGATGGTTCATCACTGGTGGTTACTGGCAAGGAAGAAGAAATAAAATATGGTTTTGATTTGCAGTTTATGATAAAAGGGGAAAACCTACCTCTGGAGGAGATACGTGACAAAGTAATTGCGTCTGGTGACTGTCCACTGGTGGTGGGAGATGATACCCTTATCAGGGTGCATGTGCATACATTAGTTCCAGATGATGTTTTGGAGTATGCTCGTGGTAAGGGAACTCTCATGGACATCGTAATTGAAGATATGGACCAACAAGTACAGCAGAAAAATATGGAGAAGTGAAGATACAGAATGGCGAGTAATAGAAATCGAAGAAGAGTTGTAATCACCGGTATTGGTGCTGTTACACCAGTGGGTATAGGAGCTGAACAGACGTGGGAGGCTTTGTGCCAGGGAAAATCTGGTATATCCAGAATCACCAAGTTTGATTCTTCTGACCTTAAAATACATATTGCTGCTGAGTTAAAGGGGTTTTGTCCTGAGGACTATCTGGATAGAAAAAAAATAAGGAGGACCGACCCTTTTATCCACTATGCACTAGCAGCTACCTATATGGCTCTAGATGATTCGAAATTACCAATAAATAGTAACAACTGTGACAGGATAGGAGTTGTTGTGGGCACTTCTGTTGGTGGCCTGACTACATACGGGGAGACTCTTTTTTCCCTTCAAGAAAATGGGCCAAGCAAGGTATCGCCTTTCTTCGTTACCAGCTTCATACCCAACATGGCTATAGCTGAAATAGCTATCACATTTGGTGTTAAGGGGCCAAGCAAGTGCGTAATTTCTGCATGTGCGACAGGGTCTCAGTCTATCGGTGAGGCCTTTCGACTTATACAATATGGTGAAACAGATGCAGTGATCGCGGGGGGGAGTGAGGCCTATATTATTCCTTTGGGGATAGTGGGATTGAGTAGGATGGGAGCATTATCTTGTAGAAATGATGAGCCAGAGAAGGCCTCACGTCCATTTGATAAGGAGCGTGACGGTTTTGTGCTTGGGGAAGGTGCTGGCATTCTTATTCTGGAAGAACTTAGCTCAGCTATGAAAAGAGATGCAAATATCTATGCGGAGATCATTGGTTACGGCACCAATATAGATGGCTTTCATGTAACGGCACCTGATGCAGAAAATCAGGCTAAGTGTATGCAATTAGCTTTAAGTGACGCGGGAATCCCCGCTACCAACATAGATTATATAAACGCACATGGTACATCTACTTTACTCAATGACACGGCTGAAACTAAGGCTATAAAGCTTGTTTTGGATTCTCATAGCAGGAATGTAGTTATAAGTTCAATCAAGTCAATGACTGGTCACTTATTGGCGGCTGCTGGAGCTGTAGAAGCTATTTCTACCGCATTAACGATAAGGGACGGCATTATTCCACCCACTATAAATTATGAAACTCCCGATCCCGAATGCGATTTGGACTATGTACCTAATGTTAGCAGGAAAATGTTGGTACGCACAGCCCTATCAAATTCCTTTGGATTTGGAGGAATAAATGCCAGCCTTATCTTCAAGCAGTTTAATCAGTAAAGTATTACTGCCTGGCTTGAGTATTTTTATTGCAGGTAACAAAGCTTGGTTATTCTTCGACTAGCGCCGCTGCCAGGCCACCTGGCCCAAGATAAGTCCCGATGGTTGAGCCAATTATTGACTCGTATGGTTGTCTCTCCGGGAATGATGAATGCATACAGGTGACAAGTGATTTTAATTCATCAGGAGTTGTTGCATGAGCTACAGCTATCTCTCTTGGATTGCTGCGCTTACCCATTAATTCGCATATTCTGGCTATTGCTTTAGAACGACCACGTACCCTCTCAAGAGGATACACTTCTCCATTTTGTATCGTTATGAGAGGCTTAATATTAAGCACGGAGCCTAGCAGTGTCTGCGCTTTTCCCAGCCGACCCCCTTTATGTAGATATTCCAAAGTGTCTACTGTGGCGAAGCAGTGTGTTTTGGAGATGCTTTGAGTTATCAGTTCTGTGATTTCATGTAGATTTGCTCCGGCTTGCGCTGCCTTAGCAGCGATAATAACAATTAGCCCTAAAGCAACTGTTGTTAATTGGGAATCAATTACTTTTATCTGGCAGTTTGTATCGATAGATTTTTGACTAACTATAGCTGAATTGTATGTGGCACTGAGCTTGGTCGAGATGTGAATGGAAATAATCTCATTGGTCTCAGCAGCAAGTTTGTCATAAACCTCTATGAATGTCCCGGAGGACGGTGCTGATGTCTTCGGTAATTCCGGTGCTGCTGTTAGTCGTTGATAAAAATCATCAGTAGTAATGTCAACACCATCTTGATACACTTCCTGTCCAAAATGGATATACAGTGGCACTACAGCGATGTCCAGTTCTTGTGCTACTTTAATAGGAATATCAGCCGTGCTATCAGTTACAATTTTAACAGTCATGTAATCCTCCTTATCTAATCTTCTTCCAGTAATTTGTCTATGCTATCGCGTAGATTTTTCTCGTCAGAGAATGCTCCTAGTCTGTAATAACGAATGATTCCATTGCTGTCTATAAAAAAAGTCGTAGGAACATAGCGTATGCCATAAGCTGAGCCTACTTGTTTATCGAGGTCCATAGCGACGATGAAATACTGCTCAGTACCAGTGAAGAACTCTTCGATATTGTCGGGGCTGTCCTGAACATTGACGGTGATCATCGCTATTTTGTCGGAGTAATCCCTGCTTGCCGAATTGAGATATGGCATTTCTATTATGCATGGTGGACATCCTATATACCAGAAATTAAGTATCACTGGTTTTCCTTGGAGCTGTGATAGGGTTACCTCCGTGTTTGTTAATGTAGACAAGGTGAAATCGGGAGCGACGATTTCTTCGTCTAGTACTACTAATCCTAGCTCATCAGCGGGGACTGTTGAACTACAACCAGCCAGGCCCATTCCAAGAGATAATACAACAATGAATAGTAGTATGGACAACATTATTCTATTTTTTTGTTTTAACTGATGCATTATTGGTTTGTTGTTCATAAAGTAATAATTGCTCCCAGTTTTCCTGTTAAAATGAGGATTCCAACTGTAATCAATAACCCGGCACTAACTGCTGAGGTCACAAGTGAGTGACGGCTGAGCCATTTTAGATAGGGGGAGATTGTTCCTATAGCCAGACTTACTATAAGAAAAGGTATTCCCAGTCCCAAACAATAAGCGACTAAAAGATATATCCCCTGCCATACTGTTTGTGACGTAGAGGCTAAAGCCAATATTCCTCCTAATACGGGTCCAACACAGGGAATCCAACCCAGGGAAAATATCGCTCCAATTGACAGTGATCTTACATAGCCTGAGCCCTTTGCCTGGTTGAAGCTAAGTCGTTTCTCATAATTTAACCAGGGTAGTTTGGTGGCTGCCACCAAGAAAAGGCCAAACAGGATTAATAAAATACCTGCTATGCTATTTAGTAAACCGGTAGGAATCATAGCGCCCAGTAGTCCCATGGAAGCGCCCAATAAAATAAAAACCAGGGAGAAACCGGCTATGAAGCTGAGAGTATGTAGCATTGTGTATCTACGATTTGGTGGACTGGCACTAAGGACGGATGTGCCAGCTATGGTAGCGAGGTATACTGGAACCAGCGGCAAGACACAGGGTGACAGAAACGAGAGTATCCCCGCCCCGAAGGCTACCAGGAGAGTTATATCTGGCATTTTAAAGCTATTCTTTTATGAATCATTGTTATTACCCTTCAGAGGGAGATATACAATACAGCCAATAACGGATTATTATTTTCATGGTCATTACTTGTTTGAATTTTCGAATACTAACATTAACCTGTTTCCAATACAAATTTATTGTTCATGTAACCTGCAATTGCTATTTCCATTATTTACTTTACATACTGCTAATTACTGTAACAGCATGATAATTTGCTATAATACCTTGCTGCTATTGGGGCTGTAGCTCAGCTGGGAGAGCGCCTCCTTTGCAAGGAGGAAGTCAGGGGTTCGAGTCCCCTCAGCTCCACAGACATGAGGAGGGATCGCATAGAGGTCTAGTGCGGCCGCCTGCTAAGTGGTTACTCCGAGAAATTGGAGTCGTGGGTTCGAATCCCACTCCCTCCGCCATATTATTTTCAGAGGAGTCTCTGATTAGTCCACAGATGACTTGATGTAATATTGAATGTGTGGAATGCATGTTTACCATTGGAGACACTTTACTTATAAACCAGGGGTGCAAACAAACTAAATACCTGAATGAGAGAACTTGTAATTATTTAAAGTTCTATGAGTTGTTTGCCCTTGTTTAATAGTTCGCCAACTTTTTCTGGGCTTTCAGCTTCGGCATATATACGAACTAATGGCTCTGTGCCAGAGAATCGTATAAGTAACCAAGATTCATTAGCGAGTTGGAAGAGAAAGCCATCTGTTGTTTTTATGTTGGTAACTTTGATGCCAGCTATCGTATGTGGTTGAATGTTAATGAGTTTGCTTATGATTGTTTCACGTTTATCCTCAGAAATGTGTGAATCAATTCGGTCATAATAGTGTGGTCCAACCTTCTCATACAGATAGTCCAGAAGTTGAGAAGGTGTTTTCTTTGTTTTAATCATGAGGTCCAGGAAATATAGACCGGCAAGAATGGCATCTCTCTCTGGAATATGATGGCAGAAACCATATCCACCGCTCTCCTCGCCCCCGATAAGGGCATCTTCTTGTAACATCAGCGGTGCAATATATTTAAAGCCAACCGCTGTTTCATATACTGGTACATGAAATATTGCTCCCAGCTTTGAGACCATCTCTGTGGAGGTAACTGTTTTAATAATGGCGCCGCGTTGCTCTCTTATTTCTAATAAGTATAAGCTGAGCAGTGCAAAAACCTGGTGCTGATTAAGGAAAATTCCGTTTTCATCTATAATTCCAATACGATCAGAGTCGCCATCGGTGGCTAATCCAATATCAGCTTTTTGTTCGACCACCAATTTAGAGAGCTTACCAAGATTTTTAGTGATTGGTTCTGGATTTATGCCTGGGAAAGAAGGATTTCTTTCCCCATTAATCTCGCTGACTTCTATTTCTCCACCATCAAGAATTTCCTTAAAGTAACCAGAGCCAGCACCAAACATCGAATCGACGATAACTTTCAGCTTGTGTTGGCGTAGCTCTGTTATATCGACGAGCTGAAATAATTGTCTGAAGTAATTCGGAACTGGGTTCAGGTAGTCTAAGAGGCCTTCTTCCAGGGCCTCATTAAGAGTGAGTTTCTGAGTGGATGGTATAAGATTGCCAGTAGTCAATTGGTGGATGTTTTGTTCTATCTGAGAGATTATTTCGCTTGGAGCACTGGCACCCTGTTGGGTTTTATATTTAAAGCCATTCCAGGAAGCTGGGTTATGGCTGGCAGTGATGATGATAGCCCCGGCAGAATTGGTGGTTAATACACTATGACTTACTACTGGAGTAGGAGTGGATTCGGAGCACAAATGGACCTTAATATTATTGCTGGCTATTACCTCAGCGGCCGCCGCAGCAAAACGCTCTGAGGCAAAGCGAGTATCGTATCCAATAACCAATCCATATTTGCTGAGTCTATTCTGTTTCAGGTATTCTGCTACAGCTTGGGAGCAGATGCGAACGTTGTCAAAGGTAAAATCCTCTGCAATAATTCCTCGCCATCCATCTGTCCCGAATTTAATTGCGTTTATAGTCATGTTAACCAGTTACTGCCCCTGCTTCAGCTTTTAAAATAGCTGCCTTGTCTGTCTTCTCCCATGGAAGTCCAAGGTCTTCCCTGCCAAAATGCCCGTAAACGGCAGTCTGACGATAGATGGGACGACGTAGCCCCAGGGTTTTGATTATAGCTTCAGGACGAAAATCAAAATGTTTGTAGATAAGTGCCAATATTTCCTCGTCAGGGATTCTACCTGTTCCATAGGTCTCAATGGATAGAGACAGCGGACGTGCCTTACCAATAACATAGGAAACCTGGAGTTCGAGGTAATCTGCGAGACCAGCAGCTACCAAGTTTTTGGCAGTATACCTTGCCATGTAGGCGGCGGAACGATCCACCTTAGTGGGGTCTTTTCCAGAAAAGCATCCTCCGCCATGTCTGCATATACTGCCATAATTGTCTACTATAATCTTGCGTCCGGTAAATCCAGTATCTCCCACGGGTCCGCCGATGACAAATCGTCCAGTACCGTTGATATAAATTTCAGTCTGATTATCTATGAACGCAGAAGGTATTACCTTGTCGATTACGTGTGTTTTGAGGTCCCGCTCAATGGTTTGCAGTGTTACATCCGGATCATGTTGGGCACCAAGAACCAGGCATTTAACTCTCTTTGGAGAACCGTGACAATATTCAATGGTGACTTGAGATTTGCCATCAGGACGAAGGTATGGGATGATGTTATCTTTCCTTACTTTGGCTAATTGCTTGCATAATTTATGTGCCAGTAGACTGGGGAGGGGTATAAGCTCTGCTGTCTCGATACAAGCGAAACCCACCATTATTCCCTGGTCGCCAGCACCTGTCTTATCGAGGATTGCATCGCTTGATTTACCTGTTTTTATTTCTAAGGATTTATTGACCCCTAAAGCAATGTCACTAGACTGCTGATTGACGGAGACCAGGACTCCACAAGTTCTATAATCGAAGCCATAATCGGGTTTGGTATACCCTGCATCTTTAATAACGCCGCGCACTATTTCGGGAATCTCCACATAGCATTCGCAAGATATCTCTCCTAAAACAAATACCATTCCCATGGCGGAAGCAACTTCACAAGCTACATGGGCGGAGGGGTCTTTTTCGAGCATAGCGTCCAGGATGGCATCAGATATCTGGTCACATAACTTGTCAGGGTGTCCTTCAGTTACTGATTCAGAAGTGACCAAATAAGAACTTGCATGATTAAAGCTGTTTTGCATTGTTACTCCTACAACAAAGTCATCCATTTATTATTATGCTATGTTCCTGACTCCCAGCTATTAAGATATTTTTCTTGTTTCTCTGTTAATGAATCAATAGAAATACCCATAGTGCCAAGTTTTAAAAGCCCTATGTTTTTATCAATTACTTCAGGGACAGGGTAAACATCCGGCTTGAGGGTACCTGAGTTTTTAACAAGATATTCTGTAGATAGTGCCTGATTAGCAAAGCTCATGTCCATAACGCAGGCTGGATGTCCTTCTGCGGCAGCCATATTAATAAGTCTTCCCTCTCCCAGTAGGAATAGGTGTTTCTCTCCTTCCAGAGTGTATTCCTCAACCATATGACGGATATTTCTTCTCGATACGGCCAGGTTTTCCAGTGCAGGGATATTTATCTCCACATTGAAATGTCCACTGTTAGCCATTACGGCTCCATCTCGCATCTGCTTGAAATGGGCTTCATCAATAATGTTGGTATCTCCTGTAGAAGTTATGAAAGTCTCACCTATCTTGCATGCCTCCATTAATGGCATGACCTGATACCCCTCCATCGCTGCTTCAAGTGCACGGATAGGATCGACTTCAGTGACGATAACCTGCGCTCCCATACCATGTGCCCTCATAGCTATCCCTCTACCACACCATCCGTAGCCGCAAACAACTACTTTTCTCCCTGCCCAAAGTATATTTGTGGCTCTGGTAATGCCATCTATTGTGCTTTGACCGGTGCCATAGCGATTATCAAAAAATTGTTTGGTTTGTGCGTCGTTTACCGCTATTATAGGGTAACACAATTTTTTGGCTCTAGCCATATTCTTTAGTCTTATAACTCCTGTAGTGGTTTCTTCAGTACCACCGATGACTTTACTTGCAGCGTCTGCATATTCTTTATGCAAAATGGAGACTAAATCAGCACCATCATCCATGGTGATCTGTGGTTTGTGAGCCAGTGCGGTTATGATGTGATTGTAATAAGTTTTATTGTCCTCTCCTCTTATGGCATTGACGGGGATTCCATAATCAACCAACGCGGCAGCCACATCATCCTGAGTACTTAGAGGGTTGGAAGCGCAAAGAACTAAGTTAGCACCGCCTTCTTTTAGGGCGATGGCTAGATTGGCAGTCTCTGTGGTAATGTGAAGACAAGCGGAGATAAGCAATCCATCTAAGGGTTTTTCCTTTCTAAACCGCTGCTGGATTTGCTTGATAACCGGCATTTCTTTGCCTGCCCATTCAATACGAAGCCTGCCTTCGTTAGCTAGAGAAGCATCTTTAATATCGTAGTTTTTCATTCTTGTTATTACCTCTATATCTTATATTTATTCAACCAAGCTTTGCTCCGGGGATATTTACACGTTGAAATCTGAACTGAGTTGCAACCCAATCAGGAATGTCTATTGTTCCCATAACAAGAGGCTTTTGGTGACAATCACTGCCTCCTGTCATTAATAACTTATTCCTTTTACTAAACTTAATGTAATGTGCAGTTGTCTTTGCATTGTTTCGTATATGCCAGCACTCTATTCCATCGATATATTCTAGCATGCATGTTTCAATAATATTTGTTTGTGCTTCCAATACTTGTGTAATGCTTAACAATGATGTTCCGTTTGGGTCGTTGGGATGCGCAAGTATTAGCCTGCCGCCTGCGTTTCTGATTAGGTTTGATGCTTCAGCAAGTGATAGTGGGTATTTGGGTATGTCGCATTTGATCAGATATCTTTCAAATGCCTCTTGTATATTTTCTACGATATTCTTTTTAATTAAATATTCTGCTATATGTGGTCGCCCGAATACTCCATCAGCGTTTGCTTGTATATTGTCGATGTCTTGTTCACTGAGTTGTCTGATGCCTTCCTTGTAAAACTCAGCATTCAGTCTCTCAAGAATCAGGTAGCCCCTCCGTTTTCTGTGTTCCTTAATTAAGAGGAGCTTGTCTTTCAGGTTCTTATTGTTAATATCGTATTGATAACCCAATAAATCCAGGGAAATATTCCTGCTTTCTTCGGGGTAGTTGAATGTTATATTTAATTCAACTCCAGTGATGTAGGAAATGCTGGAATCCTTTGCTAGGACAATAGCCCTTTCCTGACAATCTATGGAATCGTGGTCAGTTACGGCTATTAAGTCTATATTTCTAGCTTTCGCCTCTTTGAACACCTCTTCGATAGAAAGGTTTCCGTCCGAGCAGGTTCTGGTGTGGATGTGTAAATCTATTTTCACTTTAATGTTCTTAACACCTTATCACTTACTGCTATAGCATTATTCATAGATATTAAGAATTATTCAATTTTGCTCGAGTGTCGGGTGAGTGCTTCGGTATCCTGTTTTCTCTCTGTGCCGATTATATACCAGTCTTCAGGCGTGTCTTTACTTGTATCAACAATCAAATGGATGATATCAGGCTTTGTATTCAGTAGCTCCAGGTCGTCCAGTACTACTTCCTCAAATTTATTTTTATTATTTAGGTAGGCTTGCTCGGTTAGTGCGTTTGATTCGTAGTTCTCTCTGCTGCGTTTCAGTATCCGCTCTATGGCAATCTCCTGCGGGCAACTGGTTTGGAGAATAACAAACATCTTATTATATTTGGCTGCCATGGCAGCCGCTTGCTTTCTAAGTGATTGGGTGATGAAAGTAGCATCAAGTATTACGCTGTCAACTTTTATGAAAAGTTCCTCCGTTAGTCGAAACATTTCCTCGTATATCATCCTCCTTTTATCCATGTTAGAGGCTACTTTCTCATCGAAGATATCCTCATTCTTTAATAGATCCCTCCTAATTAAATCAGTGCGGAGGATGGGGTATCCTTTCAGTTTTGATAACTCTTCGCTTATTTCAGTTTTCCATGTGCCCGGGAGGCCACAGGTGATAACCAGGCTGTTTTCTCTCAATGTGGTTTCTACGTATTTTCTGAATGGTTTTTTCAAGTGTCCTCTCTCAAGACGTATATGATTCAGCAAGATCGAAATACTTTCTGGCAACAATTAAAGCTCGGGCTTTCTCATCGGCGGGTATATGAGGATCATCCTGTTTGAAACTTTCTACTTTGCCTCTTACACAGGCACGGTAACATTTATAAAAATTAAGCAGCTTTAACAAATCAATATCTTTTGATTGCTCTACGTAGGCGTTTATGAAGTGAAGAGATAGGTCAGGTTTCTGGTATCGGTCTAAATCCATAGCTAGAAAAGCAACCTCTGAAGCCACATCTGAGTATCTGAACCTGTCGTTGAATTCAATACAATCATAAATACAGATATCGCTGGTAAAACATATATGAGCAGCATGAAGATCTCCATGACAGTCCTTTATCCTGCCTTCCTGGATTCGATTCTGGAATAGAGTACCATGAGTATTGATGAACCCCGTTGTGTAGTTCAGGATTCGGTCGTATTGCGGTGATAATATACTAATTCCGATGTACTTCTCAGTTTGGCGAAAATTCTCCTGGTTGTTCTGGAAGATGGTCTCGGTTTTACCAAAGGCAGAGATCTCTGGGTTTGTTTCAGTTTCATGGTGAAAGCCGGCTAACTTTTCTGCTACCCGTGTTATCATCTTCTGGTTTAGTTGTCCACTACGTAATAGGACATCCATCATTTGCTCTTGAGGCAATTGACTCATTTTAGTAGCATATTCAATGGGTTCGCCTTTCCCGTTGATGTGGATGTTATCATTGAACGTTCAATCAACCATTCCCGTGCCTTGCATGCACTAACCTTATTTGAAGCCGCCGAAATTAAATGTGTTAACAAGGCAGATGTGGCTCTGGTCTGTGGTGACAAACTTCTGACATCACGTGCCTTGTCTATGGATAACGTTCCACAACCACCGGTAAGTGTCACATTTACTGAGGCATCGGCTATAAAAGCCATTGAGAAAATGGGATATCCTGTGATAAT
>SDBS01003206.1_pt1 | contig 16014 bp, 11 predicted proteins | sample 2277091 | NCBI WGS metagenome assembly SDBS01 (sample SAMN10404972, study PRJNA504765) | marine sediment metagenome | isolation source: marine sediment core GS10_PC15, 163 cmbsf | place: Arctic Ocean: Southern Knipovich Ridge | collected 2010 | reverse complement strand
GTTGGGAGTTTTTTCTGATAACTTCAATGTCTTCATCCTTTACTCTTGCTTGGGCAAAAATTTCCTTTGCAGCCTCGAGAGTTGTCCCCCTATATTTATCCTCATCCTTTATTCTTAAAGGTCCATCAATAAACCTCCTAGTAATCCTGATATACCCTTTTTTGAGTTCAGCTTCGGAGAAAGTAAACAATCCTTTCTTTGCTGCATCCTTTACGGTCTTGATATAAAGGTCAACGCGTGGATGATAATAAAACTTCACCAACTCAAATAAATCCTTGCGAGCATAATCCCAGAGAAAGAGAGGGTCTTCATCCCACGAACAACCAGAGAGAAGTCCCAGGTAGGAAACTCTTGCCCTTATTCTTCTATCGATATTACAATCCACGCCTGGCCTTTTTCTCGCCTTCTCTATTTCTGTAGAAAGACAATAGTCTTTATGGGTAGAAAGAAGCAACTCTTGTTTATTGAGGAGTTCTTCCATTATCTTTGCCTCTTTTTCAATGCTTTCTTTATTATTCTCAGAAAAGGCATTGTTAAACTTGACTAAATGATAATTAAAAAGTTCTCCTAAATATTGGCGCAACATATCAAGCACATCGGTTTGATAGAACAAGTTTGACTTCTGCCTGTCACTTTCTTTTAAGGCAAAGTCCAGAGCATTACCTAAGTGAGGAATAAAGGAAAATCTTTTCTTAAGATTTTCCTCATTGTATCCTCCAATCTTCTCATTGTATCCTCCAATGGGAAATTGATAATGCGGACCGGTTTGGTCATTGGTGCTATAAACGCTTTGTTCCAGTTCCTTTAGTGCCCTAATCATATTTTCAGCAGACTTCTCACCGTAACGCTTTATAGCGTAATCTTTTAGAAAATTATCTAAATTCACTTTGCGAGGGTCCCAGCCAAGTTGCGTCACCAAATCATAATAAAGGAAGTTATGACAAATAACCTCTGGGTTCAGATAGAAGTATTGGCAATTCTCTGCCTGGGAATCACTGGTAATATCTTTTAATCTTTTAATAATATCTTTAAGGTCACCGTGCAGGGCAGTATCACCCCCAAATGCATGCAATATAGAAAACCCCCATTTCTTGCCATAAAAATAATCAAGTCTCTTGTAATCAGGGTTCTCATCAGCCCAGATATCACAAACATAAAGCATATTATCAGGAATGGCGTCAAGAAAATCTTTCGCTTCCTCTTTTGACCATTGAGGATGGGCAAAAAAACCCCACCCTGAAAGATACCCCGTTCCTTCTGGATCTGCATTCTTGATTCCTCTTACCCATGCCTTGGCGGAATTTGTCTTTATCTGCCTGTTCTCTTCCGGGGTATTTCCGGGAAAAGTTTCCCCGTAAGTACTTATGCTATAAATGTGATCAGTCCCGTAGATTTTGTTGTATTCCTCAGTGAATATAGAAAGAACTTTGGAAAGCATAGGATCGCCAGGATTGAGATAAAGATTAGCTGGAGCATCCTCCCACCTTATCTCTAAATACTGACAATCGGGATACACTTCTTTAAACTCCCGAGGTACACGTCCACCAAACCCAGGAGAAATGACCTTCATCCCTAACTTTCGAGCATAGTCGATAATCTGTTTAGCTAATCTGCACTCGTACGTCCGCGCATTTGGCTCTCCTTGTCCCTTTAAACCAAGAATTTTCCATGTTCTCTGCCAGGAAGGGTCGTTGCTTTTTAAAGGATTTGAATCTAAAGGATGAAATATAATATTAAACTTCTTCTTAGCCATCCAATCAAGCTCCTGCTTCCAATCCTTCCAACTCCACCAGGCCATAGAATAAAAGAGAGCACAACCCTGAATATTCTGGCGGTATGGAAAATAGGGTCTTTCAGTAATATCAAGATTGGGTATGGAAATTATTTTCTTCTTGGGAATATAATCTCCGTCTTCAAAAAAACCACATTTACAAACATTCTCCAGGAAGTGATAGACAGCGTATAAAATAGCTCGATCTGTGCTTCCTCCAAGTACCAAGCAATGCCTACTCTCCACGGATTTATCGGCAATAGTCCTTATTATGAAACCATCTAACCCTGGATAATCACAAGATAATTTCACCAGTTCTTTGTCACATAATTCCTTAATCTTACTGTTGGTTTTGGGCCTACCAATCAGTATTACATTATCTCCTTTATCTTGAAATTTTGACCATTCATTCTTAGAGGACCCGTTCTTAAATATTCTCAGGTCAACCCCGCTTATTCCCTTGACATATCTTTGTAGTTCTCTGGCTGCATATTGTTCAATTTCGGTGGGATTTTTCCCCAAGGAAATGCTTGCTCTGGAAATACCCTCTTCCACAACCATCATTTCTCGGTTGTTCTCTGAACTAAGCATTGACAAGTCCTCCTTTATTGTTTTTTTTGCTTTATGTTTCTAGTTTTTTCTTTTACTAGAGCAGAAAATCTTGAAATGATGCATGAATCGCCTTTCTAATAACTTCTAATATGACCAAGGAATAACAGTCAAGTCCGATTCTTTTTATGCTTATAATGATGCTGATTGTACTAGCTGTGAAGATTGGCAAGTAATTCGTCAGAAATCTCTTTGGATTGACGGGCTATGACATCTTTATCCTGAGTCGTTTTTGACTCTATAGGTTCTAACATAAAAATGCCCTCATAACCAACGTTTTCTAACGCTCTTATTACCATCTTCCAATTGATTGTTCCTTCCCCCGGTATTAAATGCTCATCATGACCCAATTCTTTTCCGTGATTATCATGGATATGTAGGCCAAAAAGATATTCACCCGCTTCTTTAATTGTTTGGCTAGGATCTTTTCCCGCTTTCCAGCAGTGACCTACGTCTACTAAAATACCCACATTTTTTTCTTGTATTAATCTAATCATTTCTCTTGACATTTTTGCCGTAGGTCCTCCTCCCGTCTCCACCACCAACTTCATTCTCACTTTTTGAGAAAACTCCGCTAATCTTCGAAACGATTCTATTGTATATTTTCTATTACCACCATGATGAATTCCAATGTAATCTGGTTCGAATATCTGGCATAAATCAATACTCTTTTCAATCCATTCAATAGCCTCTTCTCTTAATTTTTTATCCTCAGCTCCAATGCCTCCGGGAATCTCACCAATGTGAATAGAAGAAATGTGAAGTCCCAGATAATCCACCAATTTAGCTATCTCCACCATATCTTCTTTTTTTGTTGAGAATGGACACGGTAAAGACCTGCTATCCATTTCTATAAACCTATAACCTATCCCTCGAAGTCTTCTCAATATTGGATAGATGTCTGTATAAACCTTTGTGTTCAGGGGATTATTCATATGATAAAGCGCAGTTGAAATTCCTACTTTCATTATGTTTCCTCCTATGAAGGGTTTTTTACTTTGTCATATAAATAAAACCGAAAAGTATCCGTGTTGTTACCCCCCCCATATTTAAGGATAATTCTCCTCGTAACTACCTTTTTCCACTGATTGTGCTCATTAGTATCTTGTATTAGCACCCACCTACGGAGGTTAAGATGTAACTTCTTTTCGTTTTTTATATTATTTTCCTTCCAGTAAAGTTTTCGCTAAAATTTTCTCAGCCACCTCCATAGTCTTCACAGCATCAGCAAAGTTAGAACTGGGTTGTTTGCCTGACTTAAGACAGTCAATAAACTCACGGTTCTTTGCACAGTAACCGCCATAGATATAAAGCTCATTACTACCAGCAACCTGGCGGGTATCATATTCAGTACCATTAGTATCACCATCAGCATAAAGATAACCCTTATTCTCGTGCTCAGCCTCAACACAAATACCCGACGCATGCATCTCAACCTTAAAGATCCGACGCCCACTTGTCCAGCTATTTATCATAACACCGGTAGCGCCATTATCAAATTCGAGTAGGGCTGTAATAAAGTTAATATCTGGCACAAGAACCCGCCTAGTTAGGCTATGTATCTTGATAACCTCACCCCCACACATCCAGCGCAAAGTATCAATCGAATGGACACCATCGTCCATCATGTGGTCACGTGAATCGAGATACGGATGGATATTATACTTATAAAATGTACACACAGCGTGAGTAATGGGACCACGCTTCAGGCATTCATTTCTAAGTTTTACAACCATAGGACAACTTCGACGCTGGAAGCTAACCTGAGAAATACAGCTTTTTTTCGTCGCCATGTAAGCTAAGGCACGTGCCTGATGGATAGTAATACCCATCGGTTTTTCAATATAAAGATTCAAACTCTCTTCTAAGCACCACATCCATATATCATACATTATATGCGGTTGCCCGATGGCATAAACCGCATCCGGAGCATTTTCTTCAATCATCTTTTTGTAATCTGTGTACCGCCTCTGTATCTGATATTTATCTGCGGTAGCATTTAAACTTTTTGCATCAAGGTCACAGATTGCTACCATTTCCACATCATTAAAGGAGGCCAATGATGGATAATGAGCAGAATTTGCCATACTTCCGCTACCAATCATTGCCACTCGAACTTTTGTTCTGGTTTTTTCACCTGCTTTTGTCATACTTATTCCCTCCTTGGACAAATAGTAAATATTTAGTAAATCCCATCTAAAATTTTCAAATTTTTAATCATTCCATCCACATCCTGCGATTCTAATCTTACCATGGTTTCCTTCTCAAGGTAAATAAAATTCCCCATTGATAAGAGAATGGATTTCATTATGACTTCTCTAGCCCCCCTTTCCATCGCCTGACATTATACTAACAGTTCGACTTTTACCTTGTGCTGAGTGTAGACTTTAATTATACATCTCTTAGATTCCTCATCGTAGAACCAACCCTCCTTAACTTTCTTGAATTCGGTAAATTCCTCATACTTCTTACTTATACGGCCGTCTACCATAATCTTTGCCGGATATGGCCATTTTACCCTCACAGCATACTCTTCTCGGCACGGTTCTATCTCGATTATTAATCTACTTTCACCTTCCTGACAGACAATCTTTGTCTTTTTCTCATTGTCAAATAGAGTAAACTCCGAGTACTTATGGGGATGAATGTCAAAAACTAGCTCTTTAGATTGGCTCAGGGAACCCCCAATTTCATAATCAGCATTTAGTTCCATAGGCACGATGGCCCCGGCTCGCAGAAACAATGGAAATATTTCCCAATCGGCCTCATATAGAATGTACTGCGGACCCTCATATTCTTCATCCGTCCAGTAGTCAATCCACCGTCCCTTAGGTAAATATACTCTCCGTCTGTTTACAGCCTCTTGCGGATACATAGGCGCCACGAGGAATTCTTCGCCAAAAAGGTATTCTGTCTCTTGCTTAACCGCCTCAGGATCGTCCTGATATTTTAGAACTAAGGCTTGAGCTATAGGCAATCCCGTCTCACAAGCTCGCTGAGCGTAGGAATAAATGTAAGGAATCAAATTCATTCTTAACCAAGCATAATAGCGATGAATAGCTGTTGCTTCATCACCGAAATGCCAGGGCAGATCAGTATCTGGATCACCACACCACGCTGAGAATAAGGGGGTAAATACAGCCATTTGGGTCCACCTGATAGTCACATCTTTGCGTCGGCTTAGCCGAAGGCCGCCGTTGTTGGATGTTGTATATGGTACCCCGGACAAGCCAAGACTTAACATGGCACGAAGAGCTACCCTCATGTAATCATAGTCTACGCCATTATCCCCAGTATAAACCGCGCCGTATTTTTGAATGCCAGTGTATCCTCCTCGAACCAGGAGATAAACCTGCCCTTCCAGACCTTCCTCTTTAACCGCCTCACAGACCGCTCGTCGCTGAAGAATAGAATAGAAGTTGTTGAATTCACGGGTAGTTTTGCCATTGTGAAAAGTTCCCTGTTCTGGCTCCAAGTCCTTGATCTCATACTCGTAGAAGTTCAGGCCCTCATCTTGATAACCTGTTTTAAACCACGGTATGCTGTCGCCAAAATCCGAGAGGATTGCTCGGATGCCAGAGCGTAGTTGTTTTCTCACCCTCTGCTTGAACCACTCATAGGCTTTTGGATTAGTAAAATCAATGCGGGGACCAAATTCCCTGATATAATCGCCTTGAAGGTTACGATAGAAGTAGCCTTTTTCTATTCCTTCCTGGAAAAGAGGATGAACCTCAGAAATCCACGATGGAATCCAGGCCATAGTTTGCAGCCCTTTTCTCCTTAACTGTGAGATTAGACTATTCCCCATGGATTCTGCCAAGTCCATATACTGCTGCGGGGTTTTTGCCAGGTAGTCGAGCTTGGGATTAGGTCTAAAACTTAGCCAGTCAAAGTACATGATAGACAACGGTATGTCGCGGACCTCAAACTGACGGCGAATCTCCTCTACCTCCTTGCTGTCAAGGAAACACCGGCCCTGCAGAACTCCGAATGACCAACGGGGAATCTTAACGGGCATTCCCGTAAGCCTTACATAACTCGCAAGGATATCTTTCATTCGTGGACCGTGGAAGAAATAGACGTTCAAAGAATAATCCTCGGAAGCGATGGAGTACGTCCCTTCTCGCTCAGTTCGCATATCAAACTCAGAAATACAGTCTGTCCACAGACACACACCATATCCTCCAGTGCTCATAAAGAACGGGATAGGACAGTACGTTGTATCCTCTTTGCCTTCCAGGCTATCTACGGAAACGATTTTGATTACTCTCCCCGTTTGGTCCACTGAGTTATGTCTTTGCCCAAAACCGAAAAAACGCTCCCCTGCCGAAGCTGAAAAAACAAATTTTGACCGCAAAGTAGTTGGAGGGGAAGTTTCGGTTGATATCCACACTTCTTGCAGAGAAGTTAATATTTTATCAGAAAGGTCACAAATTTCCAATATAAATGGTCTCTTGCGTACAATCACCTTTAAAGCATCTGTTGTCAACTCAAGTTGCTCAGTGGATGAGGTAAACTCAAAGGGATACCCACCCTCTTTGGACTCCTCTATCTTTTCTTCCACCTGTATCCTTAGATTGAAGAGTTTGGAAGAAAGGAAAGAAAGTCTAACACTGATCCGTCTCGCCTCGGCTCCTCCTCGGCAATCGAGTAAGATATCCCTATCCGTTTTTTGAAAGCTTACCACCTCTCTTAATAAAATACTTGCTTTACTCAAGTGCTTTTTGGCGTTCAGTTCCACCTGCCCTAACGGCCTTATGGCTGTTTTTCTGATTCTTGTCATCGTGCTACCTCCCTTGTTACAATCCTCACCCACAAGGAGTGAGATGTTTTATTTCCAACCTAACGCCCCAATTCTTTTTCAAAGATTCTTATTTCTTCTGCAAGCTGGTTTATGGTTAGTTGAAAGGCCTCCTCGCCCTCTTGGGAAGAAGAATAACGAGGGTCTTCTTCCTTTCTTACTGTGAAATCAGGTGTTGGATTTCCGCGAAAAGTCTCTGCATCTACTATTGCCCATTTAGTATTAAGCAATTTAAGATTTTTAGTAGGAAGCGAACGTAGGTTTACTCGGGAAGGAAAATATTTCATCACCAACGATGTTTCTGTTCTATTAGCATGTCCACCACTAATTTGACCATTCTTGTCTTTTGGCATAGGCATAACTGCCAAAACCTTCAAATTAGCTTGGCTATTGAACTCTTTACACAAACGCTCAATTACGTTAAGGTGATTTTCTGCGCCGTGACCATTTACAATAATGACGGCTTTATATCCACAACCCTGTAAAAGTTCTAAATAATTTCGCAGTAAGACAGCAAAAACTTCCTCCTTAAGATATAAGCTAGGCAAAAGATTTTCAGAAAAATCCATTCCTACGATATACTCGTTGCCTTCAAACCCGAAACTTTTCAGGATATTAGAACTTCTTTCTCTTTCTGTTCCTACAAATAAAGGAGGTAAAACAACACCTCCTATTCTTTTAGCCAGCTCCAAGGCAACCATATAGGCATTTAAAGGGTCAACTCCCATTGGGAGGTGAGGCCCATGCCACTCTAAGGGACCCAAAGGTAAAAAAATAAATGAGCATTCTTTTTTTTCCTTCAAAATTTCATCAGGACGCATAAGTTCAAACCTTACTTCTGGCATTTTTTTCTCCTTTAATGAACGAATTTTTCTTAAAATTTTCACCTAGCAATTAAGTTGAAAAATTTACAGAATGCTTATTTACAATATCTAAATAAACCTTTTTTAATAAGCGAAACTAAATATATTACCTATTTTACTTCTGCTGTACCTTCCAGAGGCTTTTTCTCTTCCAGGAAGGTCCTATTTCTACAACTTCATCTATATTATCAAATACTTTATGGAAAGCCTCTACATAGTATTTCATCAGTTCCAGAGACTGAGGATAAATGGGATAAGTTTCAGAGCAAATAACCAGGGAATCAGCTAACAACTTCAGCGTTTGGGGATAATCGTTTAGATCATAGCTTATCTCTTCTGCATACTGGCAACTCCAGGGACAGCCTTTACCATAGCCCTCTTTAAGCTGAAAGAGGGTCTGACCAGGAATAGGAATAGTTTGCCAGAGGACAGCATCGACTCCCTCTGCCTGAAGAGCCATCATCACCAAATCTCTGAACTTAGCCGGCTCCATATCTAAACCCACCTCATTTGGATTTAGTCTGACTCTGTATTTATGATAGATATGGGTTCTATCAGGAGGAACAAAGGGAGGAATGACCCCCTTAATTTCTGCTAGATGCGGGGATAAATATTCAGCGTTTCTCTGCGAATTAGTATTATATTCATCTAGCCTTTTAAGTTGACTTCTGGCAAAAGCAGCCGGCAGCTCCTGAGTCCTATAATTCCATCCCATGGTATAGGCATTGTATTTTCTTCCTTCCTCAGGCTTAAGGAACTCTCCAAACATTCTCACCATATTAGCTTTACCCCTGTATTCTTCATTATTAGTAATAAAAAGCCCACCTTCTCCTCCCGGCATATTCTTGGTAGAATTTAAGCTAAAGGACGTCATATCACTGAAATTGCCAGTCTTTTTACCATGATACAATGCTCCATGAGACTGAGCAGCATCCTCTATGACAACCAGATAGTGCTTTTTGGCAATTTCGTTTATCTCGTCCATATCTGCCGGCAGGCCATGGATATGAACAGGTATAATAGCCTTCGTCCTGGAGGTAATCTTTTCTTCTATCTTCTTTGGATCCATATTGAAGGTCTTAGGATCAATATCCACAAAAATCGGTATGGCATTATGATGTAAGACTGCCACCGCTGAAGCTAGAAACGAAAAGGCTGAGGTAATAACCTCATCCCCAGGCCCAACACCTGCTGCGGCCACCGCCATATGCAAGGCTGCTGTTCCACTATTTACAGCTATGCAATATTTTGTCCCAATATATCTGGCAAAGTCTTCCTGCAGCCCTACCACCTCCGGAGCATAGGGACCCCACAGGATGCCCTTATCCAAAACTCCCATTACCGCCTTCTTATCCTCCTGAGTAATTACTGGCCACCCTACCTTTAATTTCTCAGATATCGTCCTTTTCCCCCCGGCAATAGCCAAATTTCCCGTCATCATCACTACCTCCATTCTGACTTCAGAATTGCATGCTCTTTCTGGCTATGTAACTTACCCTAAATGCAAAGATATTTTTCAGTGAGTGCCTAGTTGAACTGATAAAACGTTGATACTATTTTTTTCATAGGATTTGGCCTGCTTGAAAAAAACGCCAGAGTCACCTGAGTAGATGGCATTTTGCTTCTAATAATCATGGAAAGATCATAAATCTTCATCTTTTAGTCTCTTATCAATATTTCGTGAGATAAAATTAATCTTTGCCGTCTCCTCTACCAGCTCAGCTATATCATAAGCTTCAGCTAATGATGCACCAAAGCTTAGAAGACCATGTGCAGCTAACATAAGCGATTTTACCTGAAAATCAGTCTCTTGGAGAGTTTTCTTTATATTCTCTACCAGTTCAGCCGAACCAGGGGGAGCGCACTTTACCACTGGAATCTTTCCCAGCTTCAATTCGGATGAGATGGTTATCATAGGTAGGGCAACGCTTTTCACCGCGAAAGCTGTAGTATAAGGGGGATGAACATGAATTACTGCACCAATCTGAGGAAGATTTTGGTATATACAAAGATGTATGGCCGCCTCCTTTGAGGGATTGAGAACTTTTGGTCCTTGTAATTTTATTCCCTCTTGGTTGATGACTATCAAATTCTTGGAAGATATGTCTCTTAGTGACACTCCACTGGGGGTAATCAGGAAAGCACTCTCTTTCATTCGGACACTGAGGTTCCCTCCTGCTGCTCCCACTAATCTTCTTTGATAAGAAAGCCGGGAGAATCTGACCAGTTCCCTGGTTAAGCAATCAATTTTCAGGATCTTAATCTCCTTTTTACCAGTTCTGATGTTAGTTTAATGGCCTCAAGTAGGTTTTGGTGATTGGCAAGATTTTTTCCGGCAATATCAAAGGCGGTTCCATGGCCTACTGAGGTGCGTATTATGGGAACGCCAATCACCAAAGTTACAACGGAGCCAAACCCCAAAAGTTTTATGGCTATATTGGCCTGGTCATGATATAGAGCAAGCACAGTATCAAATTCCCCCTTTCTCGCTCTAACAAAGATGCTATCGGCAGGGATTGGTCCAATGGCATTTACTCCTTCTTTTCTGGCAGCCTGTACGGCAGGGGCTATCTTGTCTATTTCTTCTCTTCCAAAAAGACCTCCCTCTCCACCGTGCGGATTAAAAGCTGAAACAGCTATCCTGGGATTTTCTATTTCAAAGAATGTCTTTAGAGATTGATAGGTTATAAGAATCATATCAAAGATTCTGTCTCTGGTTATCAAGTGGCTCACTTTGCCCAAAGGGACATGAGTTGTTACTTGCAGTAGTCTGATAGAATCAAGTATGAGCATAAGCGAGTATTTTTTAGAGCCAGTTAACTCACCAATTATCTGGGTCTGTCCTTCATAGTTATAGCCTGCTTTTCTCATCGATTCCTTATTTAAAGGAGCAGAAACCATAGCTTGGATAACATTATCCAGGGCCATTTTCACTGCCTTTTGGGTATAAATAACAGCTGCTTTTCCACACATCTCATTCACTTGACCTAACCTCAAGCGCTCTATGTCAATATTAGCAAAGTCAAGAACATCAACTATGCCGTATTGAAACTTTGCCTGAGAAATGGCTTCAATAGGGTGTATATCTAAATTCAGGCTTGTGATTTTAAGAGCTGCTCTCATAACATCAGCATCGCCTATTACCAGGGGGGAGCACCATTGGTAAACTTTTTCTTCCTTTAACACCTTAGTAATAATCTCTGGTCCAATCCCCGCTGCATCTCCCATAGTGATGCCAATAATTGCTTTCTTCATCATATCTGCCCCGTCATTCTCTGCCTCGCAGACAACAAAGACTCCTGATTAAGCTATCTCTGTTTCCCACTGAACCTCCCTTTATAATAAGAGGCATCCCTTTGTATTGGCCAGCTGAAATAGTCCCATAAGCTGTTCCTGATTCTACTTCTCCAAATACATCTATGGTCCCTGCTCCTATTTTCCTACACAGATCATAGGAGGTTTCTCCCCCAATTAAAATCAAGCCTCCCACTCGGGCACTGGCCATAATCGAGGAGGCTATGGATGTTAAACGATCCATTACCAACCTACCCTTTTCGTCACTACTAGTTTTGCCATCAAAACCTTCAATGGAAGTTTTGAGAGCTATATCTCTGTCTTTTCTTAATGCTTCCTCTATTTTATCTTTTATCATTTCCTCAGTCTTTGCGTAAGCCGGATTGATTATTCCGTGGGGGATAATGGTAATTAACTCGAGATGTCCTGTTCTTTCTAGATGCTCAAATTGCTTCTGGGTTACCGGATTAGAAGAAGCAGAGATGATGAGGATAGCCCGCTTTTTTCTGGAAAAAGAGGAGTTTAAAGCGGGGGAAGAAGAGAAGATATTTCTGGAAAGGGCTTCAGCTAAACCAAGGGAACCAACCAGCAGTGCGGGAAAGTCAAGATTCATAGTGGCTTTTACAATCTGTTCAATTTCCTCCTGTTTTCCTGCGTCTATTGCTATGATTCTAATTCCCTTCTTATATAACTTGTGCACCGCTTGCCCGATGCTCCCCCTCTTGACTAATGTCAAACCTATGTGTCCTACCTTCAGAGAGCATTCATCAGCCAGGAAGGTGGGGAGATGGTAGTTATGAGATTTCAAAGAAGGTAAAAGCTTATCTACACTCACTCCATCTACCAGTTGATAACCATCTATTGTAACTCTTCCCATTTCAGGAATGGCAGGAACGACCAGGGCCATCTCCAAATTGAGGGCCTTCATTACCGCCTCTATTTCAGGACCAATATTTCCCCTCAAGCAGGTATCGATTTTCTTAAATGCAATAGATATATTAGATTGCTTCAAGAGGATAGCTGCACGGAAAGCCTCTTCATAGGCATCCTCTCTGGACAAAAACCGACTCTGAGTGTTTATTGCCGGAAGGAAATTGTTGGAACCGACAAACTGAGGCTTTATAAAAACTCTAACTTTATTTTTTTTCCCCGCAAATTTTGCTCCTGTGTCGCAGCTACCAGTCAGGTCATCGGCTATGATTCCTATCTTGTGCATCTTTTTCCTCTAATAGAGCGAGCAAATTGCGCCCTTGGCATAGGAACGTATGAAGTCTCACCCCCATCAACATAAAACATCTGGCCGGTGATATAGCTTGTATCATCAGAAGCAAAAAAGATAGCCGCTTTCACCACATCTTCCGCCTGACCAACTCTTCCCATAGGAATATAGGGAATCCAATTATGGGGATATTTGGGGTCCTCTCTAAAATTTCTCTCAATAGCAATGGTTCCTGGAGCAATAGCATTTACCCTAATGTTATAAGGAGCTAATTCTACTGCCATAGCTTTAGTCAAAAGGGACATTCCCCCTTTGGAGGCACAGTAGGGTGCCAGACAGTCCATTGCTCCATAGGCAGCTATAGAAGAGATGTTAATGATACTCCCTCCTTTATTTTTTGCCATATACCAGGCCACCCTTTGAGAACAGAGAAAAGTTCCTTTCAGATTTACATCCAGAGTCCGATCCCAGATCTCCTCAGTTATCTCAAAAAATGGTTTCCATATAGCCAATCCCGCATTATTGACCAAGATGTCTATTTTTCCAAAAGTTTTTTGGCTCAATCCAACCATTCGGTCGACCTCAGAGGCTTTAGAAACATCAGCTTGAACGACTAAGACTTTTCTTCTCATTTTTTTAATCTCTTCAGCTGCCTTTTTTGCCCCTTCTTTGTCAGTGCGGTAGTTAGTTATAATATGAGCTCCTTCTCGGGCCATTTCCAGAGCGATGCTATACCCTATGCCCTTACTTGCTCCAGTAATTAGGGCAACTTTATCGTTTAGTTTAATATTCTCATACATAATTCAATCCTGGCCAAATAAATGGCAAAGGGAATATGGCCATTAAGATTTTTACCATTTCCCCCTCTTTTGGCATCATTTCCCTTTCCCTCCCATCATATGTACCAAATACAATCTGTACAAGTTCCCTCGCACCAGCACTAAATTGCTCTCGACTGAACCTGATAGTAAATTCATCACCCCCTTGACTGAATTCAAGTAAATCCGCCTTCTTTTTACCCAAACGTTCCTCTATGTAAGGACGGAATCTTCTCATGAGCCTGAGGAAGTTTACTATCTTAATTGTCCCTGGAATACTTCCTAGTGTTGATTTAAAACCCATCTTTTTAAATAGATAAATGAGTTCCACATCATTAAAAGGGATACTAAAGCTTAGTTCTTGGATATCATATCTATTAAAAACACATCTTATGGTATCTACGACTGCTTCTCTAACCCCCGAATATTCCGCAACCCTACTTGTTCTTTTTTCTCCTTCCTTTCCTGGGAACTGAACTGCAAGGTAGCCTAAGGAATCATTGGCTCTCTGGATAATTAACATTTCTGCTTCCCTATTCATAGCAGCACCAGTATTCAAGATTTTCCTGAAATCCTCTAAAGAACGGAAAAACCTTACTGATTCCCTTTGATAAACTTTAACTATGTTTTCCAAACTTCCTTCTTCATAAGGAAGAACCTCAATTTGTTGAATATTAGATTTTTCTACCTCATCCTGAGAAATCCTAAAATTATACACTCTCCCTGCCTCAAGGCAATCAGCTCTTTTATATAAATCACGTCCACCAGAAACCAGTATAATATCTACTTCATCCTTATCTAGCTTTTTCACACAGTCTTCTGATGATAGTGTAGCAAATCCTCTTTTCCTATCTCGCTTTGCATCCGTAAACTGTGATATCGCATTCAGAGATACCGACATGAGAAACAGGTTTGTTATCCTCAATAATGATACGCATATTCTCTAAGTTATCATCATTAAATAATAGTGGATACCACTTTTCCATCTTTGGCGCTCGATTTGTGTCCTCTCTGAACACATAGTTCACAAGCTTCAGCACCTGATTAAGGTTACTTCGCTTGCGCTCGCAATAACGTGGTTCATCGAATATTCACGACCAATGAAGTGTTTCTAACTTACAACACTTGTCGAAGAAGAGTCTAATTTATAGACTTTTGGGTTCCTTAATACTCTTAACCCCCTAAAAAGAGAGGATTTGTCCAGGCAGTTTCTCCATTTTTGTCTATACACTCAATTCTTAAGTATTTTTCCTCTCCTTTAAGCTCAAACTCTGCTTCCGAAAACTCCTTTCCATATTCGTTCCAGACACTTCTTCCCTTGAAATTATCGCAAATGAAATTAATAACTTTTACTGGCGAGGCATGAACATATACTCTTTTTCCGTCAAAATTAACTTCTTTTATCTCGGGTCCGGAAGAGGAGTAAAAAAGTCCTTTCTTTATCGAGGAAATCATATTTTCTTCATTTAATATTGGAGCTTTTACCATAGTCCATCCTCGATAAGCATCCGCACGACGAAAATGAGCGTCATCTACAGCAAATCCCCAATTTAACTTTCCTTTAGCCAGAAGAGCATCCCAGTATACTGAGGATAATCCCTTGCCGATCCCTCTGAGGGAAGTACTGTTGTAAACTTCTATTCCTAATTGTCCCCCAATGGAAAAAAGTTCCTCCATAGTTAAACCTGACCAATAAGGATGGGCCAGGATTACCTCGCCTCCTTTCCCCTTTAGAAAGTCAATTCCTTCTTGCACTTTAAGTTTTAGCGGAACTTCAATTGCTTTCTCTATATTAATGCCTACTAAATGGCAAGCAGTCCCGGGTAAACTCTCTATATCTATCTCAATTCCTGACAGAAGAAGGAAATCTTTCCGAGAATATTCTTCTACTACGGTCACCTTACTATGATCAGTAATTGCCAAAAAATCGTAATTATGTTTTTTATAACCCCCTAATACTTCCTCTGGAGAAAGTTCTCCATCAGAGTTATTAGTATGAGTATGCAAATTACCCTTATACCAATTTCCTTCCATTCCAAATGGATTAGGCATTTTTCATTCTTTCCTTCTGTTCGGTGCTCTATTACTGAATCGAGCTAGCGATCACTCGTTCCTAGTCCATATCCGGCCTGAAGCGGAGCAGGTAACTTAAGTATTCCCTTTGCTCTAATTTCCTACCTTTTATTAACAAGGAGTTGAACCGAAATTTGCAATATTTTTTTGCGGAATCGGGAGTATAACCAAGATTCCGAAAACAACCCCACTCTCTTTGTCGAGAAAAGACACGGAGCTTAAGCCAATAAAGGTTCAGTCTTGAGAGCTCCCTCTCGCAACCAGCTAAAGACATAGCAGAGGTTATCAATAATAGGATAGCATACAAAACGTCTTGCTTCAGGCACCTTATCACCTATATATACCTTTAGACCTTTCCCGACGTAGCCATAATGTCATTCCTCCTAACTAATGTTCTCCTAAAATTGACTTGATTCTACCGACGTATTGTCTTGGATCGATTTCAGATAGCCGGTGTGCATCAGTTCCAAAATGAAAAGAAACACCTACTTCCCTACCAATATTCCAATAGCGTCTGGCGAATTGCGGATCTTCTGGGATGACCTTTGCATTGAGCTCCCAGGCTA
>SDBS01003205.1_pt1 | contig 16018 bp, 14 predicted proteins | sample 2277091 | NCBI WGS metagenome assembly SDBS01 (sample SAMN10404972, study PRJNA504765) | marine sediment metagenome | isolation source: marine sediment core GS10_PC15, 163 cmbsf | place: Arctic Ocean: Southern Knipovich Ridge | collected 2010 | reverse complement strand
CTAACGGATCTGCGCCTGATCTATGGATGCTTGACCAGATGTTTGTGACCACTCCAAATGAGGCAGATATCACGAATAGATACAAGATTATTGGGAACTCAAGTGTGATCTCGAGACCCATTGCAGTAACAGCTAAGAACCCTCCATTTGTTATTGTCACTAAGTAAATGGCAGCCGCCAGACCTAACGCCACTGAGGCGGAAATTCCAAGTGGATGTCCCCTAAATACCTGCGCGAAGATGCTAAGGCTCATTAGGACGATTGTAAAGGAGAGATATATTGGCTGGAAGTCTCCCAGAGGGATGCCTAAGGAGGAGATTATTAGATTTGGTATGTAGAACGCAAGAAAGAAGATTACAGAAGTTGTTAATATTGTCTTGGTAACTCGCATTATGAACCGTACCGGAGTAAGACCAAGAATCTTCCCCACTCGATTACTCATCTCAACTTGAGTCTGGCGATGGAGTGGTCGGACATGACATTTGAAATATCTTCCGTAGGGAAGTCCAGTTGTCTGACACCGTCGACAAAGTCTTGTCCCGCAGTAATTTGGATGAAAGCGAATGGTTGGAACCCTGCCCTAACAGTAAAATCCAATTCTATTTCTTGACTCTGCAATGAGATTAGCTCAGCTATATCGTCCTTCCTCATCGTAACTAGAATCTCCAGCTGCTCTTCTGAACCTACTGGTATTACAGCCACACCAGATGAGCCTGACGATATTTCATTACCGTCAAGGCTTGCGGTTAAATTGACTTCTATCTCTAATGGAAACAAACCTTTGTTAGGAATGGTGAGGTTGAAAAAGAAATCAATGGAATCATCTTTTTCCTCTTGAGTGAATTCAAATAGGTCTCCGGGGCCCGAGAAGAAAAGATAATTGAACTCCTCATATATTGAATATCCGATTGTCCCTAGTATTACAAACCCGGCTAAGGTTATTGAGAATGAGACTAGTCTTAGGGTCTTTACTACTATTGGAGTTTCTTTGGCCAACTCTTCCTCCTCCGACTCTAACTTCTGTTGCTAGATCTATTTTCTTTCGTCGATCTTGCTTACTATGCCGATACCTTTGTCGACTTTGAAGGTGACAACTCCGACCCCCTTATCGACCTTGAGGAAGTCTACTCCCCTTAGAAGGAGTATTGACCCGACCCAAGCCATTACACCTAGAAACATTGCTTGAATCGACGCACCCAAGAGCAGATTCAAAGTCGGCGTCAACTCGAGGCCTGGATTCTGGAACGGAAAGTAGGTATTGAAAACACTGAAGGCAATAGTAAAGGTATACCCGAGCAGGCCTACACCCAGGAAAGTCGTCAGGAGCCCCACGAGCCCACTCTTCTGCTCTTCTAATCCCACGGTGGGTGATTCTACGAGTTCTTTAAATTCTCGTGTTACATCTTTTGATTACCACTATTTCCTTCCTATCTCTTTGCCTTTGAAACAGTAACTTAACCGTCCCCCTACAATCGATCTCAGAAACTTAGGAAGGATCAAGAATGAAAAAACATAAGTAGTCTAATCCTAATTTTATTCTCGTTGTATGAGCTACTTTGCGAGGATAGCATCGTCCTACGATTCACTCCGTGGAATGGCTTATCGTGACGATCTTGTAAGAGTAGTATCAAAGTACACGGATGTGGGCTTAACCCTATTTGATATTGCCGGTGGAACAGGACGACTCTCGATCCCCATTTGTATGGAACTTGGTCTTCATCTGGAGCTCCTTGACAGGAGTGAAGAGATGCTCACGGTAGCGAAGGATAGAGTAGCACAGGAGGGAGGTATAGTAGGAGGACACCCAGTCATTTTCCACAAGGGAGACGCCTCTTCCATCTTTAACAACCACGTTCGACTAGACCACATAAGACTCTTTACTTGTATGAATGCTATCCATCACATACGACTAAGTTTTGTACCGCAACTCGTAAATGTAATGCCAAAGGGCTCTCATTTACTTATCCTATCGAGATCAAAACAGCAGAATGATAGGTCTTATCTTGGGTCCCAATTCAAGGGGTTCGGATTAAAGGAGACTAGATTATACGATCTGGATGAGATCATATCTACCTGTGAAAAATCTGGGCTCAGATTAGCTGAAGCGAACGAGTATTCTTATCCGAAGACTGTTCCGAAAGACACTCTAATCAAAGAGGTCGAGGAAAAGAAGTACTCCACCTTTGACCTCTACACAGAGAACGAGTTCATGGACGCGTTGAAGGATTTCCGGGAACGCCTTATGGGAGAACCAGCTAATCTTAGTTTCCAATCTGAATGTATGATACTTGTATTCACACGATTTTAGATTAGAAATAGATCCTGTGATTTGAGCTTGAATAGGCTTCGATTGACATCTAAATGATCCACGGAGATAGTTTTTTCACTATTCCTCTTGCATATGTGTGAACCTTGAGATGGCTGATCCCGAGATCGATCAGAGCTGTTAGAAAGAGGCCAATTCCTAAGATCGATGTCAGGACTACCGACGTTTGTGTCGTTGCTTCTAGCGGACTGAAGAGTGTAATGGTGAGGATGTTTAGGATCATGTTGAAGGAAAGCGCTATCACACCCAGCGAAATGAAGAGAAAATCGACGAGAGGTCTTATTTTGCTTTTTATTGTTATGTTTGATCCCATTCTAGATTTTTGAAAATTAATCAGAATTTCCTTTGGGCTATCTCTCGTTCTCCAACTGGCAAGAGAACCCTGTTTCGCCTTTATAGATGAAGGCTCAGCCAAGTCTAAGATCTGGAGCTCGTCTTCATTAACGATTTGTTTCACTCTGTTAAACGCTTCTCCTGCGCTTAGAGTTGTTTCTACCGCTATCAAGTTCTGGAACATAAAACAAAAAGATCTATATGTTTTTGGATGTAACTTCTGCGAGTACACATTTGAGATGTGTTCGGTAGCGTGAAAGATTTTAATAACAAATATACTATTTTGGATCTATGTTCAAGATCTACTTTCTAGCACTTCTTGTAATTGGCATGATAACGGGAACGCTTGTGGCCTATGGTGTCGGAGAGCTCGGGTTGGACCCCAGGATAGATCGTCTGGAGAACAGCTTAGAGCTGGCATCACTCGATTTGGAGAAGGAATTGGATCGGGTCTCGTTGCTCCAAAACGCTCTTGATACTGAGAAGTCTACCTCTATCCAAAATGTTGAACGATCTGAAGAACAGATTTCTCAACTGGAGGGATTTTTATCATCGCGAGATCGTAGGATTGAGTCTCTCGCTGAAGGTGTAGAAGATCTTCAAACACGGAAGGATGTGCTTGAAATTGAAAAGGATGATCTACAGGAGAGAATCATAGCAACTGAAGCTGAACGCAGTACTCTAATTGGTGAGCTCTCCTTCCTGAGAGATCAAAATGGTATGATGAATGAGAGGGTTGACTTATTGGTAGACAATATCGCTTCGCTTCAAGCTAACCAAAACGATTTGGAATTGAAGCTCTCAGATCGCCAAACGGCCCTAATAGCTGTTCAAGCTGAACTGGTCCTAACACAGGCTCAAGTAGATGAGCTCATTGATGAACGCAACATTCTTAGAAATGAGAGGGCGGCCTTAGAGGGACAAGTTATTTTCTTGCAAAATAGAGTTGAGGTACTTCAAGATTTCATTTCGACTCTGAACATGCAGACACTCGAGTTGATCTCTCAAATAAATGGCCTTGAATCTCCTGACCTTCAGATCAACTTGGATTCGATTTTTAATGAAAATGCCGCAGGTGTGGATACATATGAGGTCTCTGGAGCTATCGCTAATTTCGGTTCCGAAAACGCCCAGGAAATCACTGTCATTCTGAGGTGGATTAATAATGGGGAAATTGTACATACTGAGACATTTTCCATCGGTGACATGAGCGGAAGATCAATTAACCGGTTTGTTAACACGTTCTCATTTGAAGGGCTAGTGGATCTTGTATCTTGGGAGGTTAACTGGGTTTAATGAGAAGCTGAGAGTGATGCCGCGATAATCTGTTGAATGCGATTGAGTCTTACTCTGCTACAATCATCGTAACCGTGGAGGTGATTTCCTTAAGACTTCTAACTTTCTCAGTCACAGTTCTCTTAATCTTTGGCATAGATTTGCTCTCCAAAATAACGACTAAATCGTATACCCCATAGACAATCATAACATCTTTTACACTCTCCATTCTCCTCAGCTTATTTACCATGATCTTATTCCACCCTCTGTCGCAGTTGATCAGAACAACTGCCCTAACCATGTTAGCCTCTTGAGGACCTTAGTTGTTAAATCTATTCATTTGAATAGAATCGAATGAAAGGACATATCTCTGTAGTCAGCTTTGATCTATTGAATGAAGTGCGGGGGGTGGGATTTTCATGCCGTTGGTATCAACCATTGTTTCTCCAAAGGTCTAGAGTCTTCGGCATTTGAACCCACGAACTCCTAAGAGACGAGGTCTCTCAAGAGGATTTACCTGAGCCTCGCGCCTTTGACCTGGCTTGGCAACCCCCGCCTAGACGGGGATTCAGAAGTCAATATTATAAGATTGTTCGATGCCACATCAATTAGGTATATACTACCTGTTTATCGCCGATCCCTGCTGTAATAAAATGGATCTGGCGACAAATGACCATCTTCCACTTGGAATCCTCGCTATTATCTTAAATGGATTGGAATCTTTCGTTTTCTCTGAGCACTATGACAGCCGAAGACGTAGCCCGACAGCGAGCGGAAAAAGATGAGTACTTTCGAGACTCGCATCAATCACCTTTGGGGCATGACCAGGGGCATGATTTCAAGGGACTGATATATTTCGATTATAACGATACATTCAAGGTAGCAGCAGTATTTAGGAAGAAACCTTCGTTAGAGAGCATTAAGATGGAGACTAGTAAGGGGCATGAGGAGGAATACTTTCACTATGGTCAGTTCGACTTTGAGATCGACTCCAAGAAGTTGGCCCTACAAGCCTACAAGCCTGTCAATCACCACGGTGAAGGGACGCTATTTATTCCATTCAGAGACGAGACTTCTGGAAAAGAAAGCTATGGTGCGGGTCGCTATCTAGACCTGAGAGAAATTGATGGCAATTCATATGTAATAGATTTCAATCTGGCTTACAACCCCTTCTGTGTCTACTCGGAAGACTATGTCTGTCCTTTACCTCCCAAGGATAATTGGCTAAAAGCAGAAATCAGGGCAGGGGAAAAAGACTACAAGAAAGAGTAGGAAGGTCGATAAATTTTATCCTTTCGTTGAATAGTGGTGGGGCAAGAATATTCCCCAACGTTGAGGAAAAGAGTAGAAGCACGAATCAAATAATCGGTTTATCGTCTTTTCCTATTGTAAGCTCTCAGCGCTATTACGTAAGCTGATACCACTATCAGCGCTAACGCTACGCCACCAATGATGAGGAGATTATTATTTTGTTCTGTAGATAATGACATCTCTGGTAGACCGAATGCTGTTATTATTCCGGATTTGCGTCCTCCCGTGGCAACGTAAAGAGTCATCTTCCCTTGTGCGTCCGCGGCAATAGTAACAGCGGTATTCCCATTACCATTCATTGGTATCACTCTCAAAACTTCTCCAGTATCAGCATCCAAGGCGTAGAAGTCCCCTGCTAGGTCAACATGATAGACGACACCTCCGCTAACAGTGATCCCCCCTTGGTATCTGTTCTCCAGGGGAAATCTCCATTTCATATTTCCAGTTGACACATCTATTGCGGAAATCATTGAATCTTGGGCGATTGGAGCTGGTGATGCAACATATCCATTAATCAGTTGATCCTTGTAGAATATTCTCACCTCTGAGAGTGTCGAGCAGAAATTCTGGCTAGCGATAAAGAGCGTATTATATGCAAACGCTGACACGCTAGCGCTTCCGCCAATCTGTCCTGGACAATAAATTTCGTCCACCAATCCGTTCTGGCTGAGAGTGAGGTCTGCTTGATTCCCTCGATTAGTATTGAAAACATTGATCTTTTGGGCTCCTATGCTAATAGGATCGTGGAGAAGCTCACCATTCGAGGCATCAAGGATGTACGCGTAGTCGGCTCTTGAAGCTGTCATCACTACCCTCCTTTCTTCTCCCCTCACTTCGGCATCTGCTAGAATCATACTCGTCGTTGGTGCATGTCCATTGATATCATGGGGAGTTGTCTGATGGTACCAGATAAGCTTCCCAGTCTCTGCATCTAACGCAACAATCGAGCTGCTGAAGAGGTTTGGCCCGGGACGAAGGGATGCATCATAACTTAGTGCAGGAGCACCAGTGGGAAAGTAGATTATGCCTGTCTCTTCGTCGACTGCGATAAGCGAGAAGACAGAACCCCCTCCAATCAAATCGTTATTTCCCCAGTCTCCTGCGAACGGCTCAATATTCCCCTTACTAGCTTCAGCAAAGTCCCAATTTGGGTCTCCCCCTGTCGGAGGAACTACAAACCATCGCCAAAGTAGTCTTTGATTAATTGAATCATACCCAGCGACATAACCCCTGCCACCTCCACCCCCTGCGGAGGCCCTAGTGATCATAATGGTCTCAAAGAACGTTGGGGAATAGTGACCGACATAAGTTCCATCATTACCAGGTATCTCAACACAGGTATCAACTACCTGTTCTAGTATTTCTCCTCCAAATGGTTCAAATCCTAGGATCTTGCAGTCATTTGTCTGCAACCAGATTTTGTCATCATGCAAAGATATGGCGTTCTCTGTTTGCAGAAAGGACCATTGATCAGCTAGGACTAACTCTGCGAGGTCATATTGGAATGACCATAATTCCCTCCCATTTAGTGTGTTTAGAGCGGTTAATCTACTGGATTCCGTAACAAAGTACAGTATGCCGTTTACAATAATAGGTGGCGCATGAATTCCGAAAGTAACTCTAGCTCCTGGTATGGTAGGTGGCCTCTCAGGAGCCTGATATATCCACTTGAGTTCTAAGGTTCCAATATTATCCTTGGTTATCTCTTGTTGTGGATTGAATCCCGTGTTTCGTATGTCATATGCTGGTTGGTCCCAATTTAATCCAAGATCGTTCCCTTGGATTTCTTGTCCTTCCGATACGCCGTTATGAAAGGCCACAACAAGCAGCCAGCTAAGACTAAGCATTAGTATCTGCCTCGCAAGTCTTCGCATCGACCACATAATGATTTGGACGAGATAATAGTCTTACGTGGAAAGACGAATTAATGTGATGTGTCCTGCTTTGGTTATCTTTTAGATCTAAGGATGGCGATGATTACTAGTAAAAGGGCCAATCCAGCACCAACTAATGCTATGATACCAAGGTCTAAAGAGCTTTGTTCTCTGACCTCTAACTCAACAAATAGTCCGGTATAGAGTTCGAGTTTCAGATCTGAAGCACCCAAGGTAATCTGATAGGTTTTTGGTTCAAGGTTCTCACCCAGCGTAATATCTATCTCAGAATGAGATTCATTGGATCCATCCAGAAAAAACCTTTCTGGAGAAAATGTCACCAGAATTTCGCTCAGAAAGCCCGTTACCCTTGTATTTCCTCTAGCTATTAGAAAGACTTCTCCAACATTATTTCCGTTACTTGTAACTAGAAGATCTAGAGTCTCGTGTCCCCCTCCAGGCAGCGTTAAAGTTCTGGAATCAATCTCAACCGTGAACGGAATTGATTTTGAGCCATCTATGACTCCTATCTTATCATTGTCTCTCTCGATAAACCAGACATTTCCTAAATTGTCGGATGTGATTGTCTGGGCAAAGGATCTGTCGCTTGGAATTTTGTACTCCCATATTTTAAGATCCTCAGGTGATATTCTTACTACTCTGTCAGCCCTAAACTGGATTGTCCAGATGTCCCCAGTAGAATCTTTTGTCATGCCGAACGTTCCACTTGTGAGTGCTCCGGTGGCATACTCTGTTACCTCCCCAGAAATTGGATCAAGTCGTCCAATTATGCTTGTTCTGAACTGTGTGTACCAAATTTTCCCATCCTTGTCAATGCTAAGCCCGATCGGATTTACTGTACCTCCTCCAACACCTTCACCTGGGAGTGTGTATTCAGTGAACGTTTCTGTTTCAGGATCGAATTTAGCAATTTTCCCGGGGCCGGATTCAACAAACCAAACTTTTCCACTCTCATCGATTTCGATGTAGCTCGGCCTTGACAGAGGGGTAGGAATTTGATACTCTATAATGCCTTTTTGTGTTCCGGGTTCCAATTCGCCTGGAATTATTTTTGCTAAGTTGTTTGCGTCCCCAAATTCAGTGAACCAGAGATTGCCGTCATGGTCACCTTTGATATCCCACGGTGTAGCATTCACTGAAGGAATCAGGTGGTCGATAATAATGCCTGTCTTTAGGTCAAGCATTCTAATCTTATGCTCAGTAGCATCCGTAAACCAGATTTCGTTATTATCGTTAACATAAATTGACCATATTTCTAGCGTGCTTTGGTCCGTTGGTACTGCAAACTCTTGAATCCCTCCATCCATTGGATCCAGATAGGCGATAGAAGCGAGATTTCGTTGTGAGAACCAGATTCTCCCAAATGGGTCTGCAAAAATTGCAAACGCGTTCGCTCCATCCGAGGATAATGGGTATTCAGTCACAAAGTTCTCTATTCCAAACTCCGTTTCTTGAATTTGAGCCAGAGTAAGTGGAACTCCCCTTAGTACAAAGCCAGTTGTTAGTAAGAAGACCAAGACTGAATATAGCATTGGTCTCCAGTAGTCTCCAAGATTGCTAAGCATGGATTCTTTTATCGTATAATCTGGACGGTAATGTAATGGAGCTCCTGAACACCGTCAAATTCGACTACAAAGCCAAAGTTTAGCTCGTTTTCGACGGACCAGGTGTATGCTCGGCTTAGGTTATTCTTGACGGCCCATTCATCGATAAATGATTCTATTAACTCTTCGAGAGCTTGAAATTCTGCCTCGCTGAGATAACGAATTGTCTCCTCCCTGAATCTGAAGAGTGACGGTATCTCGTCTGGCTCCAAAACTACAATACTATTATCTTCAAAGATTTGAAATATCTTCTCTGCCTTCTCCTCAGGGCTACTAACCAGAATACCGTCACCTTCTTCTACTACTCCCACTACTCCCGCAAGGCCACTTAGTTCCAGAAGATATTGTGTGAAGGCTTCTTCGGCGGTATCGCCAAAACCGATGAAATATTCGCCTGTGAACGTGGCCCCAATAGCTGCTATGGTTCCAAGCTGAGTTACTACTCCACCCGCTCCTGCGGTGTAAACAGGGATGAAGTACACATCATGTTCCCCAATTCTATAAAGAATGTTATCGCCAACTCTCGGCTCTCGTAGTAGTGTCCTCAAAGTTGCAAACTGGGGATTCCGTTCTAGAGCTTCAATCACTGCAGTTGGCCCCAGTAACTTGGTCTCTGCAGTAAGGGAAACCTCATAGAATATCATCTCCCCAAGGTTGGGGTAGTCATTTCTAACTATCATGTAGCCAGCTAAATTCTGGCCAGGAGAGCCGCGTAGCTGAAGCGAAAGTAGTCCAAGAAATTCGTTGTTCACAAACCCAGGTGGTTTAGCAATGATAAAGTAGGTATCTAGGCTCGGAGGAATTTCGAAGAACTCCCTTGCCTCTATGTAAGTTCCCGGATCGGTCTGGTGATAGAAATTGTATTGTGAGACTCTGTATTCAAATATCTCCTCTGGATACCTGGTCTGTTCTTTCAGCCATTCTGGTATCTCAGGAGCGATATCATCGGCGTAAAGGAGCCTAAAGAGGTTACTAAAGTAATCGTCCCCAAGGATGAATAGGGTAATCTCTCCATTGAATGCATCTATCATCGAATAACCGACATGTCTTACGAATGGATTTCCATCACTCCATGGAACATTACTCGCATCCTGTGCAACTATTAGGGGCATTAACCAGTAAGTATTCTCTCCATCGCTAACTGGGTACATGTCAATCCGCTCCCCATCTATCGTATAGACGAAATACGGGAAGAGTGTACTCATTCTGTCATATACATCTTTGAATCTCATCACGTGAATTGTTTCTGTTGGTCTTGCTAGTAGGAAGTTGGGTTCAAAAATCCAGCTTAAAGGTGGTGGCACGTCAATTCCTCCCCCGCCGTCATATACGAACCCATTAAGCTCATCACTGCTTTCCCTTTCAGTCGGGTATGCTGACCAGACTTCGTCGAAGAGCCCTCCCTCTCCATAGTAAACCGTTCTTTGACTGAAGAACCTGGTGGTCTCCGTAATTCTCCCATCTTGGCTGTCTAGTATTAGGAATCCCTCGGGCACATGTGTATAGACTAAGTGTTCTGCAAACCATACATTGCCTGGTTCAACCGTATCTGGAAGGATAGGTTTCAGAGAGGCGCTCCAGAAAAGACTCCCATTGAATCTTAGGATATCAGTATCCTGGAAATCTACAAATGGTATAAGACCAATCTCAGGTCTGAGCTTTGCTGAGGCAGCTGGTAGGTCCCAGAGTCTTATCTTGCTGAGAAGGTCCGCGTTCTCATCTACATATGATGCGACCCTCTGTTCAGGAAGTGGTAGTAGACTGAAGTTATACGGCAGTTCTTTTATATCGTCCAACTGTGCAAGATACCTATTAACCGCAATTTCCTGTGCGGTGTACGGCCCCCGCCATTCGACCTTCCTGGCGTCTGCTATGCTTCCTTGTATTGCCACCGCGGAGCCTACGATGAGACCAATAAGGACAATCGCCCCAATTCTAACGTAAGTTAGTCTAACTGTTGGTTTGAGAATCCTTGGCCTTCCTGCTCGATCGAGGTAAGCAAAGATCGAAAAGACAACTCCGGCTGTAAATACCCCTCCGATTACGAACTTCGTATTGAAATCAATATATGAAGGAAAGAAGAGATTGAAGCCTGTCCAGAATAAACCTAATGCGAGGAGGGCCTCTAATGTTGCAACTGGAACACTGATCTCCTTTATCTCTTCGCCAAGCCTGATTAATATCGAAGAAAATCCATTCAATAGTTCGGTTACCCCTACAAGGAGTACCAATCTTATTCCGATAGCTCCAAAAATCGGTATAACGAGTAAGGTAAGGGCCGGAATCATTGGAATCACACCCTGTTGAGCGTATGACATATCAAAGGGAGGAGTGACGAATGGTAGCGCAAATATCGTTGGTAATCTTGAGAGACCGGACTCCCAACCCCTCGATAGTCCAACTAAGGCCATCCCAAAGTTCGTATTTATCAAAAATAATGATAGAGTGATAACTTTGGTTACCTGCCATAGAATGAAGTTGATTGGGCTAAGCTTGAAGGTCTTAAACTCAGGGACATCCAAAGAGAGATTCTCAATATCTCCCCTACCTCTTACCACTCTGATGACGACTCGCAGTACCCACCAGCTAATAGACCTTCGGTGTCGAAAATCAACTCGGGTAAATGCTAAGACACTTAAAATAAAACCGCCAAGAATTCCATAATACACGGGCCGTATGTAGAGAGCTCCAAACTCCTGTATGTTAAGCCAGAAATTTAATATCTGGCCGGCTGATGCGGCCAGAATTAGGGCTGTTATTAAAGCTACAAAAATCCATATTATTCTCTTCTGGGCTACCCTTATCGGAGGTTTCTCTGTAGGAAAGTCTGATGGTGTTGCCATTAGGCTAAATCATGATATTTTAGCTTTGATTTAACGCTTTAGTGGATTCAAGATCATTGAACTGAAAGAATAAGATCATTCGACAAAGTCTGTGAGAGAAACCTGGCCTCCCTTTTCTATAAGGTTTGAAACCTTAACACCTATCCGCCTAAGTTCCTCATCCTCATTCTCTTCCAAAAGGTTCTGAAGCAGCTGGTGCGCAGTGTTTCTAATTGCAGGTAATGCGTCAGTTGACGCTTCCAATGTCTTCGTTTTTGTGTGAGCCTTCAAGTCTTCCATAATCGCTGTAATGCTGACAGATTTGAAGCTCAGATTTTCCTCAGTTATCTGATTGTGAACGCTTTTCGCGAGCTCGTCTAATACCTTCGTTATCTGGTGTATTTCTCTAGTATTATTTTTCAAAGTAGAGAGTCTTCCTATTTGCTCTCTTGTACCCCTCTCCTCCACTTTTTCTTTGTCTTCGCCATTCGCAGCCAAATAGAGGTAAGCTCCAAATTTCTTCCCAAAAGTCTCTACAAGTAAGGATGGATTGCAATCCGCTAATTGTTCAATAGTTTCTATTCCCATCTTCTTTAGCTTGGAACTGGTTTTATCACCGATTCCAAATAATCTTTCTATTGGGAGCGAGAAGAGAAAGGATTTCACTTCTTCTGGGCGTATTATAGTTAGCCCGTCTGGTTTTCTGAAATCGGAGGCCATTTTTGCTATTAGCTTGTTTGGTCCTATCCCGACAGAACATGTAAGTCCCTCTCTCCTTCTAATTTGGTCCTTAATCTCAAGAGCGATTTGCCGAGCCATTTCAATATCAGTTGATCTCGATGAAATATCTAGGTAAGCTTCGTCTATACTAACACTCTCGAAAGAATCTGAGTGTTTTCTGAGAATGTTCATTACTTTCTGAGAGGCTATCTCATATACTTCATGATTTGCTTTAATGAAGATAGCATTCTTGCCTTCCAAGAGTTTCATTGCTCTCATAATTGGTATTCCTGATCTCACTCCAAAATTTCTCGCTATATAATTTGTCGTAGCAACGACCCCACTATCTTCGGTTCTTCCCGAGTACTGTCCGACCACGACAGGTCTATTGGTTAACGATGGATTGATTCTCTCCTCTACCTGGGCATAGAAATAGTCCATGTCCACGTGGAGGATGATCCGGTGCAAGATAGAAGTTCGTCTATCAGTTTCAGCTCTTATGAATATTAGGGGATTATCCTGATCTTGTCTGTCTAGTTCCAATTATTGTCAGGACGTCTCCGTCTAAAAGGGTATGATCCATCCCTACTCTTTGACCGTTGAACTTAACGCTTTTTCCCCAGACAAATCCATATCTAAATCCCTTTCTAAGATTCCGATGTACCTTATCGCAGACATCAAGTACAGTTGATCCGTGTTGAACTATCATCGGTTCCTCGTAATCAGTTTCTTCCCCTCGTGGTTTCATATAGATTCTTATCAGATCGAGTTTATCATAGATTATTTGCTTGAGGCCATTGATGTTCAGATTGGCGTCGGCTGAAATGGGGACGAAATCAGCACCGATCCTTTCCTTTACTTCGTTGAGAAAGCCCTGATTTACTAGATCAATTTTATTTACTAGAGTAATTGATTTGGTGTATATCCTATTGCCGGAGATTATGTCTATTAGTTGGTCGGTCGTTACCTTCTCCCGTATTAGTACTCTCCCATGATGAACTCCATATACACGTAGTATTCCCTTGACGAGATCTTCAGGGATATCTATAGGTACAGTAATGCTAATTTCTAATCCCCCAGAAGACCTCTTATCGATTACAATATCGGGAGGATTTTCATCAAGTCTTATTCCCATCTCAGCGAGCTCTCGTCTAAGAAGAGGAGTCTGATCGGGATGAAAGACGTCCAACAACAAGATAATCAAGTCGGCGCTTCTTGCAACTGATAGAACCCTCTTCCCAAACCCCTTTCCAGATGCGGCTCCACCAACTATCCCTGGAAGGTCTAGAATTTGGATTCTGGCTCCATTATATTCCATCATCCCGGGAACCACTTCGAGAGTTGTGAATGCGTAGGATCCTACTCTAGACTTGGCGTTAGTTAAGTGATTAAGCAGCGTAGATTTTCCGACGTTTGGTAACCCTACAAGAGCTACAGTGGCATCACCAGCTCTCCTTGTGTCATACCCTATGCTGCTGCCCCCACCATGAGACCTCCTCTCATCTTGTTCTGTCTTCAACTTTGAAAGTTTGGCTTTTAGGATTCCTACATGATGTTCTGTAGCCTTATTGACTTTGGTTTTACGAATATCTTCTTCAATCCTTCTTATCTTCTCAGGAATACCCATTTGCCTTTACTCAGCAAAGTTGGAATTAGAAATAGCTTAGAATAAATCTTCTCTATTAGCAATTCTTAACAAAGTACGACATGAATTAATCTAATTCGGGATTAATCCCTAATCTTTGGGAGAAAACCCTTATATATCTTATTGGAGTTATTTTCTTAGTGCAATAGGAAAGTGTCCAAGGTAATTCATGGTGAATCAAAGACCTTCGAAGATGAAGTTGTAAACTCAAATGTACCTGTTTTCGTTGACTTTTGGGCGGAATGGTGTGCTCCATGTCGAGCGATAACCCCTATACTGGAGCAACTTGCGTCGGATTTTGAAGGGAAAGTGAAGGTTGTCAAGATAAATGTCGATGAGAACCCAGACCTAGCTCAGAATTATGGGGTTCAGGCAATTCCGACACTTCTTATATTTAAGAACGGGCAAACTGTCGATCGAATAGTTGGTGCGGCGCAAAAGAGCCATTATGCTGATAAGCTCAAACAAGTCATTGGAAATTAGCATGTGGAGGTCAACCACCTGAACTTCAAGTCGAGATTGGCTCAAGCAAGAAATTTCGATCAAGTATTTGAAATTGTCAAAGCTTCAGTTGAAGCTATACTAGGTCTACATAGAGCCGGCCTTACACTTGTATTAGCAGATCTTCCAAACGGCCTCGGTGCCTATCATGTTTCAGGTAGTAATGCCATAGTCCTTAACAGATCTATGTTGGGTGCTGTTAGATCAGTAACGAGATCCGAGGAGGAATTGAATTCCTTCATATATTCAATTCTCACCCATGAATATCTTCATAGCCTAGGCTTTTTGGAAGAATCACAAGTTCGACCTCTTGTTAGGAAGATTAGTCAAGAGAGTCTTGGGCCCGATCATCCCTCCGTTACTATGGCGTCAGGAGATCTCTTCAGTCTCTATCCTCAATTACGAGCTCTTGGGGAGGGCAAAGTTGGTGAAGATTTTGAGATTATCAAAGAATTTGATAGGTCGAGTATGCCGTACATTGGATAAGTTGGTCTAAACAAAGCAGTCTCTAGCTGATCTACCTACATGTGATTCTTCCGTCTCTTCAAACCAAACTATTTTATTGTCTAAGTGTTAGCTAACTTCAATTATGATTAAGGGAATAAAATTATGTGTTAACAGTCAAACTCCTCTTTTAAGGTTCAAGACATCTTATGTCGCGCTACTAGACAAATATGGTTACCTGGATAGTCCTCTAGATGTTGGTCGATTAGAGGAAGATATTGATTATCAGATGACTCCAGGTGGAGTAACATCAATGATTTTTCCGCTATTGCGCCGATTGATGAGTGATGGCACAGTTGCCAACTCTTACTGGGTGGCTCTAGGACCCGATGCTCCCCCTGAGGCCTCTGGGATGGGTATACAGTTCATTAACATTGATCTAGGGAAGCGGGATCTGCCTCGCTATGCAAACTTCAAGGAAGGCATTTGGAATGCAGTCCACGGCTTGAGCTCGTTTGAAATCGTTCCTGAGGAGTATCAGGCATACACTCGCTACAATTGGCTTACTGCCCGAACCCTTCTAAACCTTCTTCCTAATGTAGATCTGTACTTTATTCACGACTTTCAACAACTTCAGGTTGGGCATCTTATAGGCCCCTCAGCCCCCACTGTTTTTGAGTGGCATATCCCATTTCGGGTTGAACCTCTTTCTCCTAAGATGCGGATGTTCATCACAAAGAATATTGCGGGTTTTGATGCTATGGTAGTCAGCACCAGAAGGGATCTCGAAGGACTAATTAGAGCCGGCTATCATGGAAGTGCATACCAGGTATACCCATATATCGACGTGGACCATTGGAGAAATGGCTCTTCTCCAAACCTACAATCTGAAGTCAGGAATAAATTCGGTCTAAGAAATGATGATGTCATTCTCCTCACTGTTGGAAGAATGGATAGAGTTAAAGCTCAAGATGTTGCAATCAGAGCTCTAGCGCTTCTTAAGAAGAAATATTCTAAAGCAAAACTATTACTTATTGGTAACGGGAGTTTTACCGGGAGTGCTCAAGGAGGTCTCTCCCATTCCAAAGGGAGGGTTTGGTTATCTGAGCTACAGAATTTGACAAAGGAACTGAGGTTGGAGG
>SDBS01003204.1_pt1 | contig 16018 bp, 9 predicted proteins | sample 2277091 | NCBI WGS metagenome assembly SDBS01 (sample SAMN10404972, study PRJNA504765) | marine sediment metagenome | isolation source: marine sediment core GS10_PC15, 163 cmbsf | place: Arctic Ocean: Southern Knipovich Ridge | collected 2010 | reverse complement strand
ATCTACAAGAGAAAGCATAGAGATGTTAACAGAGCTTTGGCATGGCGGCGGCAATCTCACCAATCCTGAAGCAAAGACTATTCCTGGTGGATACACTTTGGATACACAGGGCGCTCAATTTTCACATAACTCCTATAGCCTTGAACGTTTTATTTCTGAGATAAAAGAACAAGGGTTAAATCCAGTTTACTAACCAAGGATGGCTTGACAAAACCTATTTTTTAATGTTTTTTTAATAGTTCGTTTACTTTTACTTTTTTTGTCAGTTTTTGTCAGTTTTACTGAATTCTTGTGATAACAAAAATAGTCGTTAAAAAATTAATGCAGCCGCATTAACAGCTCTTTTGGCATTTCTTGCTCCAGCTTGTTTATTTCAAATTTCTCAATATGTTCATGCATAGACCATAGGCACAAATGAACGAGAGAGCCTTTTGGTTTATTTAGTATTAACCACCTTCTAAGTTGTTCGATCAAATTAATATTCACTTCTGTCTTTTTGGCTTTCTGCTCAGGAGGCTCTTTTGCTTCTTGTTTTTTGGGAATGAGCATTAATCGTAACAATCTAATGTAATGTTCAAATTCATCATCGTTCTTTAATATAATTCCCTGCTTGCGTGCTAAACATAACTCTTTTAAATTGGTAATGCTTTTTTCAAAACCGGGCAATTCTCTCGTAACAGGCTTTTTATTCACTAGCATTCCTATGACAATACAAGCCGCTGCATTAGTGTCCGACCTGAGATTATCAAGCTCCAACCCAATACCTAAACCAAGTCGGAAAATTAAATCGTGGATCTCTTTCCTGTCTGTGGCTAGCAATCGATTAATTGGATTCCAGCGAGATTCAGGTTTAACAAGATGCGGTAAACTTAGCGTGATTATCTTTTCAATAAAATCAAAAGGAGCTTTTGAATAATCAACAAGATTTATCGGCCAAACATTCATTTCACTTTTAATATCAATCAGCGCGGGTAATTGCTGAATTAGAAAGTCGGCCACATCAAAGCGGTCACAATACAAAGCAAAACCAAGCGCACTTAAATTATCGCCCGGTTCAAAAGTACCATCTTCATCCCAATAACTCAGGAGATTTGCACCTGATAACGTAAGAGCTATCTCCGGATCCTGTTTAAAAATCAACTGTACTACGTCCAACGAAGCTTTATAATAAATTGCTGCAAAAATAGCAATGTTTTCTCCAGGCTTGTTTTGCTTAACAATACCAGGATTAATATTTACAATCATTTCAATGATATCTTTGGGATGATTCTTTTCCAAAGCATCAGTCAAAACACTTTTTTGACCAAGATCATTCGGCTGATAGGCTTTCATTAATAATTCAATAAGGGTTTTAGAATACCCTGACTGTAGCGCAATATTAATCGCTCTACTTGCTATAATCGTTTTTTCCGGTGTGTGCTTAAGCAGCAATTTGATAATAGCATCGGGTAATTTGAGAGCCAGTGCTTTAGCCAATGCGCAAAAATCATTTTCATCTTCCTCATGATCATCTTCGTCAAAGCCTTCAACCAATTGAAGTTGATTTGGGAAAAACTGAATCAATAATTGAATAATAGCAACAAAATCTTCTATGCTCCAATGATTAGATAAGTTTTTAAAAATATTGGGAGAAATCAAAGCATAATAAATCGGTGGATACACTTCATCTTCATCTAAGCAATTGCCCTTCCGTTTATCTCGTTTTAAAATTTTATAATCACGTCCAAATTCCTTAATTGCACTGTCAAAATACATGACCGGCAATGGGGGGTATTTTTTTGTTAAAAAGTGGCTGCTTTTTTTGATTAAAAATGAAGTCAACTCCAAGGATGTTTTAAAAAATAGTGAATGCATCAGTGGTGGCCAACCCATTTCATCACATTCTTCGAGACATTTAGGGTTTCGAGCATAGATTGCTTGAACTTCTATAAAATCATTGAGTATAACGGCAATATGTATGGGCTTTAGATTGCAGCAACGAGTAAAAATTCTTTCTTGTAGCGATGTAAATTGATTAAACAATTTACGCCTAAAACATAAATCAATTTTATTAGTTGCTTTTTTAATATTACCTGTAAGATTCAATGTATTATACGCAGCCAACGCTTTATTTAAATATTCAACTGCCAATCTAAAACGCTCTTCAGGTTTTATTGGTAATCCACCAAAATATATCTCTGGATATTCATAATATTGTTGGTACGATGAGCCTAAGTTATAATAACACACAGCAATATCCACAAGATCAGCTTTAGCCTCTAACAAAATCTGTAATGCCTTTAAACCAATATTAATAGCTTCTGCATATTTTTTCTGTTTGAACATTTTGACACATTGAGTATTCAGTGCTCTTACTTGCTTGATATAATTTTCTTTCATGACTTCCTCTCTTAAAAATCATTTGAAAAACCGAGGTTACTGTTCTGTTTTTTTGTTAAGGTAATATCTACTATCAAACACCATAAATAGTGTGATTTTTAAATCTCACTCACCGCATCAAAAAAATAGGTGGATTTTTTTATTGTGTTTTAAATTTTATGCGGAGTAGCATGTAATGCAATCTATGTTTTGTGAACACAATTTGCTTTTAACCATGATCTGATTTAAACAAATTTCACGAGAATTTTATCAAAGTATTTTCAAAATAGGAATAAATAAATATCTAAAATATTTCTTTTTGTAGCCTGTTTGCTTATTAAGCAGCGATTTTATGTGGCTTATAGTTTACACAAATAAAAGCTATGCAGGAAAATGACAATAAAAAAAGCAAAATTTTTTGGGCCCCTTATGCTCGCTAAACTGGGCCACAAATTCTATTTTCAGCATAAAAACCTAGACTAGCTCACCTATAACCAATCCTAAACTCATAGCACTCATCTTCACTATCATCAGAGCTCATTTCTATTTCATCAATATTGTCACTATTGTTATCATCTTCTCGAGCTTGTTTGTTTGAATAACCAAACCGAAATTTATTAGCATTAAAGCGAGCATTATAGTAATAATTATCATATCCAATTGTATCTACCTCACTACTATTTTCATCATCACTATAATAATGTCTATTTCTATATATTGGGTTTGATCTTTTCTTTGTATCATTAAAACGAGCCTTAGAGCTATTTTTAGGTATGGATGCTGATTTTGGCGCCAATATTAGTTTAGGTTGATTAAAATGGCGCATTAATATGGCTTGACCAATTTCAAATTGAAAAAAGTGATCTATTAAATCTTTGGCTTTAGAGCCTGATACAAAAAAAGTTGCTTCATGATTATGGTATTGGCTAGCTCGATCTCTCGCTGCAGACAACCAATTGAAAGAACCTTCACTAATTTCCTGATCATCTATTATGACGGTTTTGAGATGAAAATTATTGATGGAAATTAAATGTATATTGGTCACGTTTAACTGCTCTAGAAATTGTTGAAGTTCGTCGATATATGGATCCTGTGCAGAACAAATAAAAAAAACCTCCACACCTCGGCCTGAAGCTTCCTGCAAAAGCTGATGATCTATATCACATCTGAAATCGCCAGTGCTTGAAATGAACGGGGAACAAATAATAATTCGTCTCTTAGCAACATGAAAAATGTTTCTAATAAAGTCCCGATGTAATTCTAAAGTAGGAAAATAGGTTAATGTAGAATCTCCGTCGAGATCATACTCGATAGCACAATGATGAAAAGGATTATTTTCAAATCTTTCTATATTCTTGAAGTTTTCAAACTGATAATTTCGATAGTTTTTAAGATGTTTCCATAAGTCAGATATTATTTGCTCACAAACTACTCCTCGGCAGACAATAGAACCTTCAGCGCCCGAGTTAGAATGGTCATTTTTTATTGATAACCAATTAAATGAACCCAATGCAACTAAGACATTATCAACTGCTAATATTTTGCTGTGAGTAAATGTTTCACTACAGCTCACTCCTTGCTGATCTAGAAACCGCCATACAGACCCATCAATATTTTTCTGATCATTCCAATAAAAATAAATTTTAACACCCCGTTGACGGGCACGTGGAATAAGTTGATAAAGCCCAACTTCTCGCAATGTTTGATTATTAATCTCATAGCTCGTCATTAAAATACTTCTTTTGGCTTCGTTAAAAGCCGATTTTAATTGTTCTATGTGTTCATTGATTGTTGAAAGACGATACAATTGCTTGGATGATGGCGATGATGGCATGTTGTTTTGGTCAATTAAACTTTTATTTGATTGTGTCCTTCTATGATTTTCATGGTAATCGCGCTTTCTCTTTCTGTCATCATTCGATTGGAGTTTTTGGGTAACAGTTTGTTGACTAATATTGATCGTGCTTTTTAGATTAGAATAGACATCTGGGTTTAATTCAACTCGCTTTGGACATTCATTCTTAAACAAACGTGCAATTAATTTTTGACCTTGTTGAGAATAAACGATAATTTTTTGAATCCAATCCGGTTTAATCGGATATAAAATCAGAGAAGTATCATCATTTTTTTCTGTATCGTCTGGTACAAACAATACGGAGTAAATTGAAGTCGGTATATCTATCTCCAAAATAAATGTTTGATGATAGGTTGTACCGCTTGTTTGAGCGCATAAAATGTTTTTTCTATAACAAATAATTTCCTTCGTTCTAATGTAGAATGGTAATTTGTCGGGCAACAAACCTGTTTTAACGAGCGATACAACTGTTTCCGGCCTAGCAGTAACATAATAAATGGGCATGATAATTGACCTCTTCTAAGGTGATAAAATAAAGCTGAGATGCTCTAGGAATAATATCGTTTGGAGTAAATATATGCCGCTGAACTTTATCTATCAATTTTTGCATTTTTGTTTTGGATATATTGTTTGGCATTTAAATTACCTCCTTTTCAAACTTTCTTTATTGATAACTTTCTTTATTGATATTTAGTCACTCTTTCTTCAGACTTTTTGGGCTAAATCTTAGGAGTCGTCGAGTTTTCAGATAGGTTCTTAAAATTATTCTCCGTTTGAACTGAAAACTCTTCATCATCTGCACATTGTTTTCTTAAATGCGTCCAAAAATGTCCTTCAAAAGTTACTTGTTCCGCAAAAAACTGCCTGGCCGTTCCAGAAATCGGATCAAAGCATGATATATCACCTTTTGCATCCTTTACTTCTGAGCTTGTATGAAGCTCCTCTGAAAAAACCATATCAGCAATCCGCGTTGTTAACTCTTGTGCCTCTGCCATTATCAATTGAAAATACAATACTTGCAACTCATCTGATGTCACTGCTGCCATTTTTAGGGTTAGTAGAATTTCTATGAATTGACTAAAAAGATAAATTTGTGCAACTAGTTTGTTGGCGCGCTGTGGATTGCTAATCGTAAGTTCATAAAGATTATCTTGACTCAAGCTTTCTACAATCATGTGATCGGATTTTTTGTTCATTTCAGTCACGACTAAGTTTAAGACTTCAATATGTTGTTCAAAATATCCTTCAAATAACAATTCAAGATAGTTGTCTTTTAAATGGATGGCACTATTGGGCGGCAAACTTCTTAAAAATTCATTCAAACAATCTAAGTGAAATAGTTGTACGCGAATACGATCAACAGGACATGGATCATCTCTTAAACTTTCACAAAAAGCACGAATCGCTTCCTTTTTGTGATGCCCAAAAGTCAATTCAACAAAGATCGATGAAACATTGCGTTCTCTGTCATTTGCAATTGAGGATTTGAGTTTTTTGAGCACTGCCATCGCTTCCGGCTCACAATCTTCAAGTATCATTGCAAGATCCGCAGTTCTCTTTGGTAAATTCTGGTGGAATTGAAGCTGATAATAAGTCTGATAAGATGGCTGACTCAACAATGATAAAAGCGGTAAAAAGGCTTCCATCGACCCTTTTGATAATCGAACTAACGTTAACTGTTTTGTCTCTAAAAAATTCACTATACCAGGCTTCTGTGCAATCAACCGCATTGTATCAGCGGTTATATTCGTTAATTGTGTAATCTCAAGTGACCGATAAAATAGCTCACCAAAAACTTGATCGGTATAGCCAATAAAATTGGGATTAACATTGCCGGGGGATATTAATGCATCGAGAAAAATTGTTATCGCTTCGACAGAGATCGAATCCAGATGAATTTCAACGTTATAAAAAACAAGAAGTATTCTTAATAAACTTGAAAAATATTGCATCGCCTCAGCAGAAATCGCTTTTAAATGCAGGGTTAAAAAGAATGGAATTTCATCCTTATTTTCTCGCTTTTTTTCTTGTAGATAGTTTTGAATGTCATCCACAAATCGCTTCATATAATTCGGTGAGACATCCTCTAAAATATAACCCTGTTTGTTTTGACTCACCTCCACCCCATATTCTCCTATTATCCGATCAAGCGGCCAAGGATTATGGAGTTCTAGATTCACGCCTCCATCGTCAGACTGATTTTCACCTGACTTATTTTTTTCGTTTTTCGCAATAACTTCAACATTCATGGCGTCATAATATAAGCGCTTTGTGTGAATGTTCTTAAAACGATGATCTTCGATAGCATTTTGTAAACCATCAAAAGCAGTTTTTGTGATTTGATCAAAGTAGACTTGCTCAATGATCAACTCTTTTAAACAGAGTTCATCAGATAATTTAGCTAAAGCTTTCCCACCGCACTGTGAAAGCTGCCACTGTGCAACATTTGGATGAAGCAAATGAAGGTTGTCAATCAACACTTCCATGGCCAGCACTGAAAAACATGCAATGCCAAGCTTCAATAAATACATTTCTTTATGGCACAAGTATACTAAAGCCAAGCGCAAACTCTCTGGGTGGAGATCTTCTAGAAAAATTTCAAAAATAGTGATGGTGGTTTTCATCAAAAAATCAATTATCGTTCGCATGACACTGGGTTTTATGTTTTGAAGATATAATTGATCAAGCGATGCATCATGTCGTACTAAAAACTGCAATAACGCTTCAACAACAAGGTCATTTGGATCGACCAAGCAAAGTACTTTCGTTTGTTTCATCATTTCAAACAGTTTTTCTAATTCCCAAAACGTTTCTAAAAATTGCCTTCCAACACTCAAATCTACAATATGACAATGTGGCGCGATAAGCGCCTCTGCTAAACTTTTCAATGCCCTCTCATCCAAACACTCAAAATGTAAAGCGGTAAAGGTATTCCCCTCTTTTGTAATAAGATCGAAAATATGGACCATGACATCTTCATTGAGATTAGATAATGATAACTTAGTGAATGACGCGCTGGGATGAGAAAGACAAGGAGCCAATGCATGAATAAACGCTGCTGATGTGTTGGTCAATCGAACGTGTTTGCACCGAATGGGTTGAGTCGTTTTCTCTAAATAATGATAAAATACGCTCGCATCAAAATTTACCATTCCATCGAAGTGTATCGTTTCAAAAACGCTTGCTTGTAAATCATCATCTGGTTGCATTTGTTGAACGAGCATCGATATATCAAGCGCTGATTTTTCATGTATTCGTATTTCATGGCGATGATTAAGCGTGCTCAAATGTGAGTGATTCACAAACAGTGAGTCCGAGGAAACATTTATACCTACAAGATCCGAAACATGAAGCGAGCCTTCCAGTAATAGCTCCCCAAGACAATCATCTAGCTGTTGTGCAGAAACAGTATCAAGTGAAAGCGTATGAATGGTATTGTCACATGATGCATAAATCCGCATAAATTCTTTTAAAACCAAGTGATCGAGCTCAGTAAAAACAATTTTCTCAAAATGAACACTTCCTGTCGATATTGCTTCGATATAAGCGTTCATGCTATCCAGCCGAATACGATAAAAAGACAAAATAAACGGACAATGCGTATATTGTTTTTGAATCTCTGCAAGTTGCTTCATGGATGTGATATCAATATCATGGAACGCAAGGTTTGGAAATCTAATGTCTGATTGTTCGTCAAAAATATGTTTTATCAAACTTTTGAAAGATGAAGATCCAATCTCACAAAAATGCAGAGTTAATATTACATGTTTAATCCTCATAAGCTGAATAATATCAGCCTCCAAAAATATTTCATGACCATAGAGATAGATTGAAACGACTGTTTGTTTAACGGCAACATTTAAATAAGAACGAGCCCATTTTAATATCTCTAATGTTGGGTCGTGCAGCTCAAGGTGATTAAAATATTTGAATTTCAATTTTATATAGCGTGTCAGCTGTTCTTTCATTGAAAATTTACCTGATAATCGGCTTATCTGCTCATGCCCCATATAAATCGACAGTAATTTTTCAAGTGAGTTTGCAGCGGGAATGATAATCCGAGATTCTTTTATTGATAATTCAATCAGTTTTTGATTCATCAATGTCCAAACCGCTTGAAACGATAGACCAAAAAAAAATTTGCTATACGCTTCTCTTAACACCATGCGATTATCCCATTGTAAAACAAAACCAAAAAATACCATTAACACTCGCTTGTGAGAAAGAGCATAGTCAATCGGTCGTTTGCCTGAGCGATCTGGATCAAAATGAGATTGAAATGATTTTGTTTCTTTTAGGTAATTATGTACTCGATGTGCTAATCCTTGTGCGCACAGAAAATGGAGATTATAATTGGTCACTCGTCCTTCGTGCTGATAAACAATAAAATTGAGAGCAGGTAATAAGGCCGTATTGGTATTTTGAAAGATCGCTGGCAAATCAATGTTTGTTCCTTCCAAAATAAGCCGCTCTAATTTCGGCGCATTCAAACGCAAAACCTCAAGCTGCTGACAACTTTTTAAATCGATCGTTTCTAGTGAATGGCAATAAATAGGCGGCGCCTTTGGATTATCTGGCACCATGACAAATAAAGCATTGTGTCTTACATCTATATTTTTTAGGCAGGGTAAATGTCTTAAAATCAATGTCAACGCTTTATCGTTAAGTATTGCGTTTTGACTCATCACCAACTCTTTAAGCTTTTTACCTTTCTCAAGGAGTTTATCAAGATTCTTATCTCCAAATGTCTTCCACGTACGAAAAGTTGTTTTTTGCATGCTTTTTTCAAAATAAAGTTCAATAATAGATTGTTTTTGAAGTGCTTTGTGGGTTATGTTGAGTTTTTGTTGGAGATCTTCTGGCGTATATTCAGTCGAATAAAGATCACAAGATTGCAAAGTATATTTAATCTTGCCTTCTTTCGTTAAAGCAATATGTGCTTCACTTGTGACGATAAGGATAGGATTTTCATACGTTTCTATTCCGTCAACTTTTGGCTGTAGAGAATCCGTAGCCGGACAAACCACTGTTATTGCCGTATATTCCAATATGGCAATTGTACACTCCTTTTCTGTCAGACAATAATAGCCACTGTTGTCTCCCCTAAAAACATACAAATCAAGAAAGACGGGCAAAAGATAGGTTTGTAAGGCTTGAAAACCAGCAAGATAAATATCCTTTTGATGATGATAAGCCTTCAGATAATCTGTCAATCGGCAATCAACCTTTAAATCATTCAGTCGTTTATTGATACACTGTGTAAAAAATTCATCGGCACCCGTATTATCTCCTCTAAAACCAAGCTCTTTCGCCCTAAATCCCTCGATCAAACCGCCACGATTAATATCATGCAAAAATTGGGATGCTCCTTTTTTTCGTAAGTTTGAATTAACTTCAAACGCAGTTCGAATACCGTCTCCATAAAAAACTGGAGCGGTCCTATAATGAAGATTTTCGACGACTGCTTGAGTCAGTGTTAACGATGATTTTAAAAGCGGCTTTTCGTTGTCACCAGCTTCATCAATAGACATGAAATAAAAAAACATAGCCGCCGCTATTGGATCGCTGTTAGCGAGCGGTTTTTTACAATAAGGGTAATTCTCAAGTTTCGTGTTTTTTGCCGCTTTTTTTAAAAACTGCAGCATGCAATTAACGAGCGCTAAGTTTTCATCTCGAACGGCTATGCCTAACGCAAATTCTCTTGCGCTATTTTTTATAAAAGGATCAGCGCCATTTTCCAACAGGCATTGAGCTGCGATACAATCCCCTGCAACTGCAGTCAATAGAAGCGGTGTATCACCATGCTCATCCTGCGCATTGATGACTTCACCTCTAAGAAGCGCCGTGAAATTCAGTAAGTCACTTTCATGAAGTGTTGAATTGCTCGTATAGCGCGTTTTAAGAAAGGCATGAATCGGTTGTTCGTCTTCTGGATCTAACATTTTGTTTTCTCCATCAAATTTTATTTTCTCATCCTAGATGACTTCACCAGACTCATCAGAAAAATAAACAAATGAAACAGCAGTTATCTAGTTGGAAAAATATAATGGATGCACTGTAATATTCTAGACAAAGCAAAACGTCTGCTTATTGACGTTCATCTTTTTTTTCTTTCATTTATTTCATTTATTTCATTTATTTCATTTATTTCATTTATTTCTTTTATTTCTTTTATTTCTTTTCTTTGTATAACAATATTATCAGGCGCTTCAACACCAAAGCGTATTTGGTTTTCATCAATACCTAACGTTGTGATCGTAATATCATCATTGATCATGAATGCCTCTCCAATTCGTCGTTTCAAAATTAACATTTTTCTACCTTACCAATACATATTATAAAATGAAGCATAATAGACAAAAAACTTCTATCAAGGTTGAATAAAAGTTCTTAGTTTTCTTGAAATATCACGTATCGATCAATCCACATTGAACGATAACGTTGACCAATTCCAATTTACAAGAATCAATTAAAATTTCTTTATTAAGCTAAAACAATTAACTTAGCCATTCTCAAAGAGTGAACAAAAAATTTGAATTTATAAAAATTATTTTTGACAAAAAAGAAGCTTTGGACAGCGCCAATTTTCCTCCTGAAAATTAACTCCACATCCTGTAGAAAACGCCGTCTTTTAACTATATCACAATTACTTTTTAAAATTAAACATTTCATTTTGTATAATTTAGCAATAAAACCCCTATAAAAAGAAGGTAAATAGTAATGTATTAATTTTTCTAGGTAATTATAGCGGGGCAGTTAAACGGAAATTCGTATGAGTATTTTCAAAAATTCATTTGTTGGTAAACTGCTCCAAAAAAAGGTTTTCTATTTTTTCATATCCACCATTTTTTTAACGTGTGTATCGTAGGTCCATAACTACATAACAACTCTGAAACCTTCATTTCCTTTGCAATTTTTCGTAAAAATATATTCTTCGCTTCCTTGCAGATTTTCTTACGGTCTATAAATGTTATTTGATCATCGACTTGATCAAGACATGTCACAGCCAACCGATGTGCTACTTTGAAATGAGAGGAAATTGCCTGAAGATCGGTGTGAATAAACGATCTCAGCAAATCCAAATTTAGCCAAGCGTATCTCAATGCTCCTTGATGCGTATTCAAGACATTTGTTTTATCTATGATTTGTTGATAAGGCAAGCCCAGTAATTCATAGGGCAAAGGTCCTGCGCCATGGCGTGTAAGATAACTTCTTGTCACGTAAATCACATTCAATTTTTTATTTTCGAAGCATTCAATAAGACTAATTACATTTTGCAATCCTGTATGTGAACGCGTTACATGGGGAAAGCAACCTCGCGTTTGATCCAACATCAAACCTTGCGCTCCTTCAAAGATAATGTGCTGAAATTGTTTTGTGACACCCCGATGGCTTACTGTAATACATTCCAAAAACAAAGAAAGGTCGTGAATATACTGTTGGAAAATATCGTCCGACTCAATATAATCTTGCCATGATTTAGGCACAGAAGGAATGTTTAGCGCTTTCAGTCTTTGTGGAAGCCACTTTCGTTGGATTAATCGCAGTGTGTCAATTATCTTTTGCTTATTTTCTAAGTCAGCTACGGTCAAAGAAAAAGGTGTGTGCAGATTTCTTTCGATGGTCTCAGCAAAGCCAACACCACAACTGCCGTGCCTTTTACTCGCCCTAAATTCCTCTGCTATTTGGTTGATCATCATGTCATAGGGCGTGGTGATAGGGGAATCCGGATCAATAAAAACAGTGGGGCTAAATCCCAGCTGATGGAGCTCTTTCCTTTCTTCTAAAAATAAAATTGGATTTGAAACAAAAAACCGACTAAGAAAGGTGGCTGCGCCAGCAAACGTTCCACTTCCCACGTGCCGAAAGATATGTCGTCGACCATCTTTCTTAACAACCGTATGCCCAGCCTGTGCGCCACCATTAAATCGCACCACAATTGCTTCACGCCCATATTTGGAAGCAAGATTGTGAGTGATTAACCCCTTCCCTTCATCACCAAACGCTGCACCAATCACAACATCAATGCTGCTGTTACCATCACCAAAAGATCTATTGTCCAAGCTAATTGTTGGCCATCTTAAAGACGGAAGTATCTTGATTTTCTTGACTTTCTTGTTTTTCTTGCCATTGTTCAATTTCGCTTCTCAGGTCGTGATTGGGAATTAAGAGCTTGCCGATGATTTCATTTGTCATAGGACTAGTGTTGTTGTTTTGAAACCACTGGGTGATGCTTTCTCGTTCATAATTGTGACCATCTTCAGCAACAACAGGTTCTCTCATCGTGGCTTGAGAGATAGGACACTGAAAAAGATGCGGAATATTATCGGAATCTTTCTTAAGCACCTCACTTGAACCAGGTGCTTTACTGGCAGATTGGCCGAACAGTCCTTCTTTCACTAAACCCTTACCCATATTGTCCTGTAAAGTCATCACGAGTGGGTCTGCGTCTTCTGACTTCGCTTGGATAGCCTGATCAATTTGAGCTACCTGTAATTCGCACAGCGCTCTCACTGTAGAAATAATTTTTTCAGGAATCTCTATATGGTTTGGTACTAAAATTGCTCTTTCACCTAGATATCCTCGCCAACAGCTATTAACTTTTTCTGCACCAATATAAGTTGTGTATGTGCGCGTATCTTGAACCACCAAATGAAACACCTCATACTTTTTCGTCAAATCTTGTAAGAGGGTCCCCGTTGTAATATCCAATCCTTTGTAATCTGGATCAATAAACCGTCTGATATGATTCGCCTTTAATACGGGTGGCATCATTTCATCGCCCATGGTAAATAAGAGGCCTTTCTTACCATTGACCAACGAATCAAGTCTCGTTTTATACGCCGCAAAATACCAAATGCCTTGATAGCTTTCCGTATTATTGCCGCCCCCGCCGCCTTCTAAATACAATTGCTTAAGCTGGGTTTGAATCCGATTATCCGATTCAAACTGTGTGACTTGTAAAGGCGCTTGATCACATTCAGTGTCTCCCACAGCAGCAAACATCACCTGGGGATTTGAAATCGATGAATCCTTCATGAAAGATTCCATCACCCTACCTAGCCCGCCTTTGAGCAAATTATATGGGATTTTCCCCATAGATCCCGTGACATCACAAGCAATAATAACCGAGGTAGGATCAGAATGTTCTTTCGAAGCACATGATTCACGATAGGCAATTTTTAAAGGATCAAAATCAGCAAAGGTACTGCGCTGTGTAAAAAGCGACTCTTTATTTTGTCCCTTATAATCAGCTGCCGTCTTACGATAGTTTTTTACGTTAAAGGTTCCGCTACCCATGATAACTTCCTCCGTGGATTTAATTGACATGACAACGCGACGAGAATGTTGGGTGATTATCTGTTCCTTGTCAACTTATTATTGAATTTTTTATATTTAATTTTAGTTAAATTTAGTTAAATTTATCCATAAAAAGCCTACAAAAATAAAGGCAAACAACGGTGTGTTGATTTTTTTATGTAATGATTTTATGTAATGAATTCTCCCGCTCAAGCCACAGGGTATCCATCACAAATCGAGACTAACTCATATTCTGCATTTTAAAGTTATCGACAAGTTGCTCAAGCTCAGACGTCAATGTTATCTCAGGATATAAATGCCGACATTTTGCTGCAGCAACACCCGCTAACCTACATAATGAGGGGAAAGTCTTATTCTCAACTAAAATTTTATTCACTTTTTCGTTGGCCGGACAACCTAGCAAATTGGTAATTCTGCCATTTCTTAAACCTTCAATGATAGCCGGCATTTCTTGCTCTCCTAATTCATTGCCAGATAAATCCAAGGTTTTTATTTTTGTTTTTCTCAGCTCACAAACCAACATTTGTAACCCCTCTAGGCCCAAAGCTATATTCTCTTTTTTCGCTGCCTCTGTTTCAAAAAAACATGGCTCAGATATTTGGCTTATACACTTTCCCGGAAATCCATGTAAAAATTTACCATAATTAGCAAGCACGAGTGTGTCTATATTCGTCGCTTTTAGCTCAGTGGTTAATATTTCAATACCTTTTTGTGTATTAAGTAATTGACCAAATTGCTCATTATTACCCAACCATAGTTCAGTAACTTTTGTATCAACCAAACCTTCTAACAAGGTTTGCAAACTCACCAAATTAAGCACTGAGTAATCGATAATTAAAGTAGAAATGTTGGTGGTTTTTAATGCTGAAGTAAATGTTTGAATGTGCTCTATTCTACCTCCACCACAGTCTGCCCTATCAATACCTAAAGTTGTAATAGCAGTCTGATGCAGTCGATTCAATAGTTCTTGCACTCCAACCATACCAAAATCGTTGAACAATAATGCAAACTCAATGATGAGTGTATTAAACTGCTTTTTCTTCATTATTTCGATCGTAAACTCCAACTTTTCTATATTTCTTATCGAGATCATAGGATAACCACCAAAATATCTGGAATAGAAGAAAATGTTTTCTCGGCTATTTTCATAATGTTTAATGTTCTTACGAATACCAAAAAAGAAACTAAGGTCTGGAAGATATGGCATATTAAAATTTCCTTATCGTAAACTGTGTGATTCATAGACATCCTTTCAATTTTTTTAGCTGCATTTCAAGGTAATAATTGGCTTCTTGTATGTGTTCTTTAGACGGATCGTATAACGCACAAACTTCCTCTTGCAGCGGCGTTTTTTCAGATAATTCAGAATCAACTTGAGATGGCGTTTTGCCTTTTAACGCACCGTGTGGTCGCTGCCAATTATAATAAAACTGCCAGCATGCCAATTCTTCGCGCAAATTATCAAAGTTGCTTAAATCTGTCGTCGCATAAAATTCTTCAAGATCAGTTTTTTGTGAACGTTTAACCTTTCCGTTTAAATGAGGTGATGCAGGCTTAATAGGTCTGAATTTAATACCATATTCCATAAATTTTTCTTGGACCTTGTGGGCAAAAAATTCAAGACCACGATCACTTTGAATACGTTGTATAGGAAAAGGTAATTCTTCTATCATTTTTTCAATAAATTTAAGCGTGTTATTTGCTGTGCGGCGTTTATAGATATCTAATACTCTCCAGCGTGTACAATCATCTATGGCAGTATATTGATAAATACCCGGTGCAATTTTACAAGTATCAATTTGTATCCTATCACCGGGTATTGGCCTGGAGTATCGCTTATATTTATTTTTACGACGCAATCGTTTAATCGCTTTGACTTGGTGTTTAATTAAAACTTTATGAATGCTCGCCAGTGAAAGCTGGCATTCATGCAGTCGAACTAATTCAGTTTGAACACGTCTTGCGCCTAAGTTACGCTTCACTCTAAAATCAATAATCCATTTTTCTATTTGATCATTTATCTTCTTATTTGGCGAATGATGAGGTCTTTTACTCTGTTCTTTTAACCCATCTAAGCCAAATGCTTGGTAGCGTTTGAACCATTTACTTAATGTAGGTCTTGATATGCCACAATGCCGACAAACATATCCTGCATCTTTTTTTGATTCATACAGTGTTACCCATTTTAAACGGGCATTAATTTGACTATCCATAGGTTGCCCATCATATCAAAAAAATTGAAAGGATGTCTATGAATCACACACATATGCATAACACCAATTGAATAAGCCAGGCTTTAGTGACCGGTAAATAAAAAAGTACTTTTTCTGTCGCTGGCTCGCTGAAGTTATCTTCGATAGCTTGCGTTGCTTTATCCTTTTGTTTGTAAACAAACTTTCGACTGACCTGATTTTCTTTTGCAATGTCGCTGATCGTTTGTGTTTGTTGAATAGCTTGTAATACCATCGTCTTTTTTTGCTTGAT
>SDBS01003203.1_pt1 | contig 16021 bp, 8 predicted proteins | sample 2277091 | NCBI WGS metagenome assembly SDBS01 (sample SAMN10404972, study PRJNA504765) | marine sediment metagenome | isolation source: marine sediment core GS10_PC15, 163 cmbsf | place: Arctic Ocean: Southern Knipovich Ridge | collected 2010 | reverse complement strand
TATTTTTGTTTTGTATAAAGTTTCATCTAAAAGCAATGACGCTACACTTCCACAAGGTACCCAAAGCGTATTTAAGATTAAAGAAAATAGATGTTAGAGGAAAGAGGAAAATTAATTAATCCCGGCTTGCATCTCAGAAAAAGAATAGTAAAATTAGACGCACGCCGCTGCGAGAAGAGACTATTTATTAAACCAATAATAATTAGGAATAATAAAATGAAACGAAGTTTAATTATATGTTTATTGATGATAATTTTAATTAGCCAATCGTGGGCAGGTGCCTGGGACATTCCAGGTGATTCTCTGCTGAATGTGGAAAAGGTCGGACCGAAAACTGAAAAGATCGATCAGGACAGCTATCAAAGAATTGTCTATATATCAGCAACAACTGGTTCCGATAAAACCGGTGATGGTTCTGAAGAAAATCCCTGGCAGACTCTGTTAACGGCCTTATCAAAAATTACCGATGCCACTAAATCTAATCGGTATGCCATCTTTGTCTCTACTGGCACCTATGACCAGGTAACTTTAGGCATGAAAGAATGGATTGATCTGTACGGAGGGTTTAATCCTCAAACATGGGAACGTGATCTGGTAAAAAACCGATCCATCCTTGATGGTCGTGGTTTACGGAGAGTTGTCGTCGGAAGCAATAATGCCCGGATCGATGGGTTTGTTATCACTAATGGTCTATCACGTTCACACGGCGCCGGTATATTGTGTGACGATACTTCACCGACCATAACCAATAATTATATTACCAATAATCTGGTTCTGGAGCCGGAAAATTTCAATCGTAATCGTATTCATCAGGAAGGACATCACGGAGGAGGCATTGCCTGTATGTTCAATGCGGTACCGGTTATAAAAAATAATCTGATCTATGGGAACCAAACCTCGGTTGGAATCGGGGCCGGAATCGCCTTTTATGGTTGGGTGCGTCTCGATGGTGCTCCGATAACAAATGTGGAAAATAATATTCTTACTGGTGGTTGGAAAGCAAATGTGGAAAATAATGTGATAACCGGAAATATTGCCGGGATCAATGATTATTCCAGAACCAGAAGCAGCAGTGGAGGGGGAATCGCCTGCGCTCATGAAGCAAGGCCAGTGATCAGGAATAACGTCGTAGTCGGTAATGAAGCGAGAGGTAGAAGTGATGCCGGTGGGATCTATAGTGAATATTACTCCTATCCTCATATCGAGGGAAACTGGATTCTGGGAAATATATCCGATGATGATGGTGGTGGATTTTACACGATGAAACTGGGACATCCCGTTCTTTTAAATAATATTTTTGCCGGAAATTGGACACGTGGTGGCGGTGTCGGTGGTATACGGCTCAGTAAGGAAGGAAGGGCTACTATTCTGGGAAACCTGATCATCTATAATCCGGGTGGCGGTCTGCAATGTGTCGATTCCTATATGGAGCTGGAAGACAATATCATCTTATATAATTCCGGGGGTAGTGGATTGACCTATGTCAATAATTTTTCTTATATGAAACCAATTATCATTAAAAATAATATTATCAGGGATAATGAAGAAAAAGCAATAAGGATTGTGGAGAATGCCGGTTCGTCTCCGCTGGTAGAAAATAATAATGTTGATGATGACTGGGAAAATAAAGGAGATAAAAACTTCAACCGAATACCGCTGTTTAGAAAAAATGGTAAAATAGGGAAAGCACTAAAGATCATATTTGATCCTGATAAATATATTACTTTACTCACATTGGAAGATAACTCTAAAATAAATAATGATTTAAAAGGAAAAGTTATTCGAATAGGAGATGACTGGGGTGTAATAAAAGACTACCGGGACAACATCATCCGGGTTTGGGGTCTGCAAGAATTATCAGGTAAAGAATTTGTAGAATTCGAGATTTTACCTTCTTATTCTAATTAATTTTATTAATTTATGAATTTTTAATTTATCAAATAGCGACAGTAAAGTTTCCCCTTCGCCGGCAGGCGAATCCGCCTACTGGCGTGATTAAAAAAGGGGATTAAGGGGATGTAAAGCATAGACATATTTCAAAAGATTATGATTATAACAACCCCCTAACCCCCTTTGCTAAGGGGGAATTAAATCGTTGATTATATGTTACTTATGCTCTTATACATATTAATTTTTTTTGAATTCTCCAGTTAATAAATGATATTATCGTTTTTTGACCGTGAAAAAAGTTCCGTGGACCGTTTCCTCTGAGCCATCTTTTGTCTCATGATATACCTGGATGACATCTGGTGCCACTTCTAAAATATAATTAGAGGCTCCTTCTGAACCGAACTGGAACGCCCCCTTCCAGGTCTTACCGTTGTCATCTGAGAAAATCAACCAATTACCGGGTCGGCCGTAGGTGCAAACAATAATACCATTTTTCATAGTTACAAGACTGGGACAGGTACCGCGATCGGCGATCTGCTCGGGAGGTGTCCAACTTTTACCCCCGTCGCTTGAACGTGAACAGTAAAGAGGGGTGGGGAATAAGTTCGCTTCAGGAACCGGATTACGTCCACCGGAGCGCATCACACAGATCAGATCACCATTAGGTGCTTCGACAAGATCAGCTTCTCGAAAGCCTTCCTGAGTCACTGCCGGTACAATCGTTGTTCTGCTGGCCCGGGTTTCCGGGATACTTTTTCCGATCATTTTATGATCATCGGGAATTCCACGACCAAGCATTTTGTCATAAGCGACAAGTACCGGATTACCCCAGGTATGCCCCCTGTCCTTCGAAAATACGACGACGGTCCGGTATTTACGCTGACCGAGCTCCGCGGGATAACCATCACATAAGAGTACATCACCCTTATAATTACCGTACATGGTCCCAATAAGGTCGCCATTGGCAAGCTGAATAATACCATGGTGAAATAAAAATCCATCCACCCGTCCTCCTGATCCGGTTACTGTAAAAGAGGCATTAGGTATATCAACAATTGCTTCTTCTTCTGTCACCGTCTTCCAGTTATCTGTAGAACGACGGAATCTGAGAGTGAATTTTCCATCAGGTCGGCGTATTGAGTTACGCCCACTGCTTATTATTTCACCATTTCCCAGATCGATCGCAACTTTTTCACCAGGGCCTTCCGGTCCATTCTCCCAGGTATGTCCGCCGTCATGCGACCATAATGATTTGTTTTTTGGGCCGACAACAATCCGACCGTCTTCAAACTGAAAAGCGACCGCTGTCTTCTCAGTCGGAATAGGAACAGATTCACCGACAGATACATCGATACCGGGAATATCGGGCACAATGATCTTGAAGGATTCGGCCATAGAGGTAGAAATTATGAAAAGAAGTATAAAGGTAGATAAAATGAAAGTATGGATCATGTTCGTACTCCTTAAATAGTGTACCTGATCTATTCATAAATATCACTCGCAAAGGCGCTGACCCTCCCCCGGCCCCTCCCTGCAAGCTTGCAGGGAGGGGTGTCGATCCCGCATGTGCGGGAGAGACGGGGTGGGTTCATTGATGAATTATCCAGGCTAATCAAAAAAACCTGATCCTTCAGCAAGATGTTGTTTGCAAACATCTTCATTGAGTTCGATTCCCAATCCCGGCTTTTTTGGGATTTCCAGATAGCCATCTTTATAAACCGGTCCATCTCTTTGAATGATGTCCTGCCAGTAAGGAACTTCCATACTATCCGACTCCAGAGCAAAAAATGATTTTATTGCCATACAGGCATGTCCGGAGGCAATCGTTCCAACCGGTGTGCAACCATTATGACAGAACATACTCATATAATACATATCGGCCCAGTCTGCTATTTTTTTTGTTTCGAGCAGTCCACCGCATTTCTGAGCATCCGGCTGGATAATATCACAGGCCTGTTTCTCGATAAAAGGACGAAAACCCTGACGGGAATATAGATTTTCTCCTGTAGCAATGGGAACATTACTAGCCGCAGTCAACCGGGCGAAAGCATCGGCATTTTCCGGAGGCAGGGGATCCTCAACAAACCATAGGTTAAGATGTTCGATCATTTGGATAAATCGCAGAGCATCACGTGTATTGTATCTCCAGTGTAAATCGATGCCGAGAGGGAAGTCATCTCCAAGTTCTTTCCGTATGGCTTCTAAGATTTTGAGCCATATTTTCATATCTTTTGAAGAAAGAGAGCGGTTCCATTGTTCCCCACTGATATGGCGAAGACTAAATTTCATCGCTCTAAAACCATAATCCTTTGATCTTTGGGCTTCTTCCACCCAGGGCTGGGGATCATCGGATTTTGGTGAGTCTGTATCATGATAGACCAGTATTTTTTCACGATAGGCTCCTCCCAGCAAGACATAGACCGGCACGTTGAGGATTTTTCCGGCCAGATCCCACAGTGCGGTTTCAATTCCGGCAATAGCGCCACATAATGATCCGGTTCGTGAGCCGCGTGAGATGAGTTTTTCTGTCATCTTTTGATGTAAATATTCAACCTGAAGGGGGTCTTCACCAATGATCTGTTTTTTTGCATCCTGAATATCAGCAGCAATCTCTGCTTTTGGAAATGCTTCGCCAAGACCATACAAACCGGAATCTGTTGTAATCTTCACCAGGTGTGTTTTGTATTTTTTTATTTTTATTGCCGCGGTTTTGACGTCTTTTATTTTAACTTTTCCTAATTCGGTGGTGGCCTGGGGCATGGCCCGGACTAGTTGTGATGAAGAAGAAAGAGCACCAGCCGCTGTAACACCGGCTATACCAAGAAATGATCTACGATTTAACATGTTATTGGCTCCTGGTTGTTATTAGTATTATTAATGTAAAAATTATGAAAATATTACACCCAAAAAAATTGTCCATGCATCAATCTTCATTATTTAAGAACCATGATATTTTTGTAGGGAGGTTGCATGTCGAGGACCCCGTTTTACGGGTGCAACGTCCCTACAAATCCGCTATACATTTATTGTAAGATCCAGTTTCCCCTCTCCTCACAGGAGAGGGGTTTGGGGTGAGGTCCTCACCTGAAGCAACATCTATGAACTCACCCCCTGCCCCCCTCTCTTGCGAAGAGAGGGGGAATTTAATCCAAGATAGCAACCTACAACACAAATGTGCAATAAATATAAATAAAATATTGGACTAAATTTGAAGCAAAAATATATCAGATTCTGTTCCCCTTCTCTTAAAAAGAGAAGGGGCCGGGGGATGAGTTTTTCAGTATTTTTTTATCAGGATATAAAATGTCATACACTTATATTTAAACAATTTTATGAAAATGATCAATAATTAATCTTTTACATTTAATTTAAAATGTTGTATATTTAGATTCAATGTCTAAATACAAAACGTAATTCGACAGGGGCCAGAAATGGAAAAGGCAGAACAGGAAATATTACAGAAAATTGCTCACACAGTGAGAGCTTTATCTGCCGATGCGATTGAGAAACAGCAGTCCGGCCATCCGGGGCTTCCCCTGGGGGCGGCCGAAATCGGAACCTACCTTTTTACTAAGGTGCTCAGGCATAATCCAAAAAATCCAAACTGGATTGGGCGTGACCGGTTTATCCTCTCTGCCGGACATGGTTCCATGCTTCTTTATTCACTCCTCCATCTCTGTGGTTATGATCTTGGTATGGAAGATCTGGAAAGTTTCAGGGAGCTACATTCACGCACACCCGGTCATCCGGAGTTAGGAGAGACCCCGGGAGTGGAAACGACAACCGGGCCTCTGGGGCAGGGGGTGGCCAATGCTACTGGAATGGCCATTGCCCAGAAATTACTGGCAGCGCGATTTGGGGAAGATCTGTTTAATTCAAAAATTTGGGTGATCGCCGGTGATGGATGTCTGATGGAAGGAATCAGTTCAGAAGCCGGTAGTTTAGCTGGTACCCTGGGGCTTGATAATCTGGTCATTATTTATGATTCAAATGATATTTGCCTGGATGGGCCGTCCCGTGAGTGTATGGCTGAGGATGTCGGAAAGAGATATGAGGCCTACGGTTTTCAGGTGAAAACGATCGATGGATATGATTGGGATCAGTTTGAAGAGATTTTTACTGCTGCCCGCTACGAAATAGATAAACCATCCCTAATCATCGCCAAAACAATTATCGGAAAACATTGTCCGAATCGACAGGGTAAAAGTATCAGCCATGGCAGTCCTCTCGGTCCGGAAGAGATGTCTTTGTTTAAAAAGGAAATCGGCTGGCCGGAAGACAAACTTTTTTACCTGCCTGATGATGTGAATAAATATTTTCAGGATCTGCTTCCCCAGTGGATAGCTGCTGAAAAAGAATGGGATCAGTTACGCGCTGAGATAATAGGTGAAAATCCTGATAAATCTTCAGAGTGGGAGATCTATCAGGAAAAAAAACTGCCGGAAGATCTGGAAAATACTTTGTGGAATCTGAAACTTGAACAAAACCTCCCAACGCGGAGATATAATGAGATTTTGATACAAGTGGTGGCGAATTTACTTCCTTATGTCGTAACCGGCTCTGCCGATCTTTCCAGTTGTGATTTTACCTGGATCCATGATGATGAAATTATTCAGAAGGTTGACTGGAATCACCGGCAGATAAAATTTGGGGTCAGGGAATTTAGCATGGCTGCCATAGCAACCGGAATGAGTTTACATGGTATGATACAACCAGTGGTCGGAACGTTTCTTGTATTCTCTGATTATATGCGTAATGCTATCCGTATGGCTGCCCTGATGCGACAGAAAGTCATCTACGTATATTCACATGATTCCATTCAAATTGGGCAGGACGGTCCAACTCACCAGCCGATAGAACATCTGATGTCCCTTCGTCTTATTCCTAATCTGACGATGATTCGTCCCGGCGATGAAAATGAATCTAAAGCCGCCTGGTCGATGGCCCTTCAAATAGAAAATCAGCCGGTAGCGCTGTGTTTTACCAGGAATCCTGTCAAATCAACAGTCAGTGATTTAACAGACATGCGTGCGAGAGAAGGGGTCCAGCGTGGGGCTTATGTGTTGTATGGTGAAGAAGGTATAAAGGTTGATCTGGAAATATATTCCACCGGATCAGAAATTCACTCCTCTGTAGGGGCAGCGAAAAAACTGGAAAATGATGGTTTAAAAGTACGTGTGATCTCTGTGCCCAGCTGGGAAATTTTTGAAACACAGGATGAACCTTATAAACGTACAATCCTGACTGATACAGCTGATTTAAAGGTAAGTGTGGAGGCAGGTGTCGGTTTGGGCTGGCAACGGTTTGTCGGAAATGACGGATTGATCATTTCACAGGAAACCTATGGTGCTTCTGCCCCGGCAGAGGATATACTGGAATTCTATGGCTTCACGGTGGAAAAAATATATAAAAAGATAAAAAAATATATATCGATGAGAAAGCAATAGGAACTTGGAACTTGGAATTCGGAACTGGATACTGGACACTGGATATTGGATGCTGGATAGAACGATCCAATTCCCCCTTAATAAAGGGGGCTAGGGGGTTGTTTCTTTTGATGTTGGATGAGCACAATCTGTTTCCCCTTAGGAATGAACCTGTCCCGCGATTGAGTGAGGCTTAAGGGTTGTTTAAAGGAAATGCGTGATGCGGGATAGGTGATACAGGATATTGGATATGCGATGCGGAGTAATACATGATCAGGGCATGCTAAATTCTGGATGATTTAACGAAGAGCGAGTGACGAGTGACGAGTAACGAGTAACGAGTATCGAGTATCCAGCATCGAGCATCAAAAAAAGTTGTTGCGAATAACCATCTTTGTGTTTACATTTAGTCATCATGTCTAAATATTAAACAAAATGTTTGGATGCTGTTAATGAAAACTACTTCCTCAGGTGTATCAAAATATCATGTACCGAATCTGACCCGCGCCCTGTGTATCATGGAATTACTCACCGAGCATCCTCAAGGATTAACCACTGCCCAAATTACAGCTAAATTAAAAATTCCCCGTAATAGTGTATTTAGGATAACCTCCACTTTACTCGATTATGGATTTCTGGTCCGTGACGAGGAATCGCATGTTTTTCAATTATCACAAAAATTATTGACCATGGGTTATGCCGCTCTTAGCGAGGAGAGCTTGATTGAAAAATCAATTGGGGTGATGCGACAGTTACGTGACCGTTTTATGGAAACAGTCCCACTGGGGATTTTACACGGTAATGAAGGACTGGTAATCGAAGAGGTTCAGGGCTCACATTCCTTTCGATTTGTTCTGGAACCGGGGAGGCGGTTTCATATACATTCAGCGGCACCGGGAAAAGCGATTGTTGCTTTTCTTCCCGAAGAGGAACGTGAACAGTTAATCAGACAGGCTAAATTTGCAAAATATAATGATAGAACAATAATCAATAAAAATGACTATCGTAAGGTTCTTAATAAAGTTCGTCACTGTGGTTATGCCCTGGATCATGCGGAAGAAATAGAAGGGATGCACTGTATCAGTGCGCCGATTTTCAACCGACACGGTTACCCGATTGCGGCAATCTGGATTACCGGCCCCTCTTACCGGATCAAAGAAAAAGATTTTGATCAGATTGGAAACGAAATTAAAAAAGCGACAGATCGGATTTCCAAAAGTCTGGGATTTGTCATGAAAAGACCAAAGAAAATTATTAAATAACCACTGAGGTCACTGATCTGGGATTAGGAATTTGGAACTCGGAACTGGGAATTTGATCCTCGATGCTCGATACTGGTCAAATCATGGATGATTTGATCCCGATATAAGCTGACTGTCGAAGATCCCGTTTTACGGGGGATGGAGCGTTGGAATCGGGAATACTGGATGGCACGATTTGTCTCCCCCCTATAGGAGCTGTTGCAGTTTAGGTTGTTTTTGGGCAAAAGTGCATTATTCTATCGATTAAGCAAAATCCATTCCCCCTTAAGAAAGGGGGTTAGGGGGTTGTTTATACATAACATAGATCAATTTTACATCCCCCTTAATCCCCCTTTTCCAAGGGGGAAACAGACCTTTCATATATTAAAAGCTGCATAAAAAGTGATACTGCAACAGCCTGTATAAAGGGGGAATAAGGGGGGTATTATAACGAAATGCGGGATATGAGACAGTCGAAGAATGCTATCATGTTTTAATAAAATCCCGGAGGGATGGCCCAAGACTAGCCCGGTACGGAAGTGCCGGGTATAAGATAAAACCACAAAAATAAGAAGTCCCATAGGGACGACCTTATGGTAATTTGTGGAAATTAACGATGTTGTTTTGTCTGATGTAGTGAAAGGAAATAATGCCGGAGAAAAAATTAAATAATGCTACCGAGGTGCCTGTCCCAAAAACCTTTTGGGAATATCTAAAATCATTCGGACCGGGATTTGTTATCGTTTTAACCTGGCTTGGATCCGGTGATATCGTCTCTGCCGGGGTAGCTGGAGGAAATTACGGATATACTTTGATGTGGGCGATGGTTTTTGCTCTTCTCATGCGCTTTTTCTTTGTAACAACGATCGCCAAATATCAACTCTGTAATCCACATGGCGAAGGTCTGCTGGATGGTCTGGTCAGACTTCATCCCCTATTTGCACCTTTCCTGCTGATCGTCATATTGGTTATCGGACATATCAACGGTACATATATGATTGCCGGTATTGGTGAAACCATGGTAAATCTGACCGGTTTCGGACAGGAATGGCAATGGGCAGTCTTCTGGGTGGTTATTGGCCTCGCTATTGTTTTCCGACCTATATATGACCGGGCGGAATGGGTTTTTAAGGTATTTATTGTATTGATGACGGTATCTCTGGTAGGAACTGCGCTTTGGGTTGGCCCAAATATTGGCGGAATTATTAAAGGGACGATCGCTTTTGAATTGCCGCCTCAACAAGGTCCCTTCGGAGCAATGGCTGTTGCAATGGCGATGGTGGGAGCAGTTGGTGGATCTCTTCTCAATCTGGTATATCCTTATTTTCTGGAACAAAAAGGTTGGAACAGTCCTAAATATCGAAGGGTACAAACCTATGATTTTATTCTGGCCATTGTTGCCCTGATTATTTTCAATCTTGCTGTCTGGACACTTGGCGCTGAACTTGTATTTACCAGCGGCAAAAAAATTGGTGTACTGGAGGACTTAACCTCTTTACTCAGCATTGTTTTGGGTGAAGGGGGAAGAAAACTGTTTTATCTGGGTATGTTTGGGGCAGTATTTACTTCACTTTTGGGAAACGGTCTGGGCCTTGGTTATCTGGCCAGTCATGCCTATAACCGCTGGCGAAATAAATCCAGAGGTGGGGATAAAATTGATTATAAATCACATCCGGTGTATACCTTTATTGTCTTGTGGATACTTGTTTCTCCGATGATCTGGATCTTAACCGGAAAAGCCGATTTTGTTACGCTTACACTTCTGGCTAATACCTTGATGGCCGTATTGATCCCGGTCTTAGCAGGTGGATTGTGGTGGATTACGGCCAGTCGTCGTTTTATTGGTAACGAGTATAGAAACCACTGGTGGGAAAATCTGATCATGGGATTTCTTTTTATTCTGGCCACCTGGGGATCGTATGAATCCGCCAAATTAGTGTATGATATGGTTTTAAACATGTTATAGTGTGGTTAGGATTAGACTGAATTTTCAACCACGGAGGACACGAAGAACACGAAAAATAACCCACCCCTTAATCCCCTCCCTTATGTCACGCCGGTAGGCGGATGCGCCCGCTGGCGCACATAAGGGAGGGGAAATCCACCGAGTACTCGGGGGATGGGGAGGGTTAAAAAATCTTATCGTTTGGAGGAAATTTAGATGATTGAGAATCTGTTCAGTCTTAAAGGAAAGATTGCCCTGATAACCGGATCGGGTCGTGGAATCGGCTATACCCTGGCTGAAGGCCTGGGAAGTGCAGGATGCACACTTATTTTAAATGATATTGATGACGATAGATTGACCGCAAGCGTAAAGAACCTCACCGGGCAAAAAATTACAACTTATGGATCTGTTTTCGATGTGAGAGATGAAGACAACGTTCATAAACAAATTATACATATTGAACAGGATATCGGCCCAATTGATATATTAGTGAACAATGCCGGTATTCAAATTCGTGGACCACTGGAAGAATTTGCCCTGGAGGATTGGAAGCGAATTCTGGATATTAATCTGACCGGCGCCTTTGTCACTGCTAAATCGGTCGTCCAGGGAATGATCAAGCGTAAACAGGGGAAAATTATAAACATTTGTTCTATGCAAAGTGAGCTGGCCCGGCCAACGATTGCACCTTATACGGCCTCAAAAGGTGGCCTAAAATTGCTGACCCAGGGAATGGCCACGGACTGGGGTAAATACAATATCCAGGTCAATGGAATTGCTCCGGGATACTTTAAAACAGAAATGACAAAAAAATTATATGAAGATAAAGAATTCGATGCCTGGTTATGTGCAAGGACCCCGGCTAACCGCTGGGGTGATCCTAAAGAATTGGTTGGGGCAGCTATTTTTCTGGCTTCAAAGGCCTCTGATTATGTCAACGGACATCTGATTTTTGTCGATGGCGGGCTGCGCGGATGTGTATAATTAGTTTAAATACAAAAAAAAATGCTTGACTTGCACAGAGCACGGCTCTATATTTTTCCATCTTTTCATTTTCCCTTAAAAAAAATCCGGTGCGGTTTAGGGAAAATAACAACAATACTCAATTAGATTAATGTTTAAGGATATAAGTAACGTATAATCAACAATTTAATTCCCCCTTAGTAAAGGGGATTAGGGGGTTGTTTTAAACGTAATCTTTTGAAATATGTCAATACTTTACAATCCCTTAGTCTACGCCAGCAGGCGGCCTGCCCGCCAACTGGCGGGGATTCGCACGCCGGTAGGCGCATTTCAAACCTTCCGGCGAAAGGGAAACTTTACTGTCGCTATTTGATAAATCTAAATTCTTGAATTAATCAGGTAAGCATAAACTTATAACTGTAGAAGGAGGTGATTCGGGGAAAAGAAGTAGTGTTACACATGTACTAACCAACTAAATTTCACGTTTTTAATTCTATCAAACAATGGAGGAACAAATGATGACAAGATCTTCATCATTTAGCACTTTTGTATTTATCTTTCTCTTACTGTTGTCAACATCCGGCATGCTGTTCGCGCAGGGTATGGTGGCCGGCAGGGTTGTTGATGGAAGTTCCGGTGAGTATCTACCCGGTGCTAATGTGATGCTGCAAGGCACAACGATGGGTGCGGCGTCAGACAGGGAAGGATTTTTTATGATTCCCAATGTCCCTGAGGGAACCTATCAATTGGAGGTGAATTATATTGGTTATGAGGATTTTACGACAGAGATAACTGTTAGCAGTACTGAACCGCGCGTGGTCCTGGATGAGATCGCCTTGAATCTCAGTGCCATGGAAACAGATGTGATTGTTGTTGAGGGTCAGCTGGAAGGCCAGATGAAGGCTTTGAACCTGCAGCGTGTGGCTCCCAACATCAAGAGTGTTGTATCCAGGGAGCAGATGGAACAATTCCCGGATTACACAACAGCCGATGCTGTACGTCGTCTGCCCGGTGTATACATCAGTCGTGACCAGGGTGAAGGACGTTATGTAATGGTGCGTGGTACTGAGCCCCGTCTGAGTAATGTAAAAGTCAATGGCGAGGAACTGGCCACCAGCCGTCAGGAAGAACGTTATTCACAGTTGGATATTATCGGATCGAACCAGGTCGCATCCATCGAGGTTATTAAGGCATTAACACCTGATCTGGATGGTGATGCGATTGGTGGTACGGTTAACCTGATCACACGTAGCGCTTTCGATTATTCAGGGATGCGTCTTCGTGCAACAGTCGGTGGTGGTTATGCCAATCTGAAGGGTACAGCTCTTTACCAGGGAAAATTTAGTTATAGTAACAGGTTTTTAGATGATAATAATTTTGGGTTTACACTTACTGCAAACTACGATCGCACGGATAAAGGCCAGGATAACACAGAAAAAGAATACGGTGATGTTGATGTTGTTGGCGGGGATGAACTTGAGTGGGGTCTTGCCGATGCTGACCTGCGCGATTATAACAATGTCCGTGACCGTATCGGTTTTGGCGCCACATTCGAATATCGTTTTAATCCTCAGCATCGTCTTTTTGCCGGTGGTATGTGGAACAAGTTTGATGATGACCAGCAACGCTCCCGCAGTCGTTTCCGCTTTGATCGTGGCGAATTTTCTCCAGACGGTACATCGGTAACCGGCGCCAGAAACCTCCTTATTACGACCGATCGTTTGGAAACAGCCATTCAGACTCAGTTCTCCGGTGGCGGTATCCATCAATTTGATAGCTTCCTGTTTGACTGGAAAGTCGCTTTCAGTGGGGCCTCAGAAGAAGCAGACCCGCAACTGGCATCGGAATGGGAGGTACGCGGTATCGACTACACGATTGATTTCAGCGATCCCAGGTTTCCTGATTGGCAACAGACAAACGCTGATGAAGTAGATCGGATGGATCCTGACGTCTATGAACTGCAAGAATTTGACTGGCGGCACAGAACTGCTAACGACCAGAATATCGTCGTTGCTGCTAATTTTAAAGTTCCGTTAAATATTTCCAATATCGCATCGGAAATCAAAATCGGTGGAAAGCTGCGTACGAAGGAAAAAGACCGCCAAGATACGCGGATCGGTTACAGCTGGGAAGGCGATGATCTGACCATGGGACCCTATGCAACTGTGCAAGCAGCAAAAGACTTTCTTCAAGATCATTATGTTTTTGGTCCAACGGCAGATTACGACAAAGTATGGAAACTTTTCGAAGACAATGTCGGGACTTCGAACCTGGAAGGAGAAGAAGATATTTGGGACTCCCGGGGGCAAACATATCTGGCCAAGGAAGACATCTATGCCGGATATGCGATGCTGACCATGAACTGGAGTGAGTTTATGCTTCTGGCTGGGGGCCGTTATGAGTCTACCAAAAATGACTATGAAGGTACGTTGTTACTTTATGATGACTCGGGTGATTTTTCCAGTGCTACACCGGTTAAAGATGATCGTACAACCGGTTTCTTTATGCCCATGATTCATACCAAATGGCTGATTGAGAGAATGACTAGCGCAAGATTCGCCGTTACCCGGACGATGGCTCGGCCGAATTACTGGGATCTGGTACCTTATCTTTCAATCAATCCTGACAGAGAGGAACTCAGGTCCGGTAATCCGGAACTGGAAGTAACCTCTTCCTGGAACTATGACCTGATGACAGAACATTATTTTGTCGGTGTTGGTGTAGCGTCCGGTGGTTTTTTCTATAAAGATATGGATAATATCATTTTTGAAAGCACACGTGATATCGAAGGTGGTGACTTTGACGGATATGAGATTGAGCAGTCTGTCAATGGTGGTAAAGCAGTATTGTACGGAATCGAGTTGAACTGGCAGCAGCAGATGAACTTCTTGCCCGGAATGTGGGCTGGTTTCGGAATTTACGCCAACTATACCAAGACATGGGCCGAATCCGATCTGATCAAAGATGTCCGCGAGGGTGAAAAATTTCTACCCGGTCAGGCAGGCGATGTCGGTAACCTGGCAATATCCTATGAATGGGGTGCCTTTTCCAGTCGTATCAGCCTGATGTATCAATCCGATTATCTGCTTGAAGTAGGAGGTGCAGATGATGGATCAGAAGATATATGGAGCGATGATTTTATGACCATGGATATCTCTGCAACCTACAGGATCATTCCCGAACTCGACATCTTTGCTGAGTTCGTTAATGTAACAGATGCGCCGGATGTTCGATATATGGGCATTGCTGATCGCCCGGTTCTTCAGGAATACGTCGACTGGTGGGTACGCGCCGGTGTAAAATTATCACTTTAATTATGATTTGAAATACTATTGATTTACTTGTTTATTCAAAAAGACAGCGCAGCGATAAACTGTGCTGTCTTTTATTTACTTTGATCAATACTGGAATAGGTCCGGGAACAAATTTGTGATCCGTATATTTAAAGTTCCTGAATCAATTTTAGTTGTTCAAAAAGGAGTCATCAGCAATGAGAAAGTTAATCAAAATCAGGTTCTTTTATTTAGTTATATTGGCGATTCTTGCTGTAAGTTTTGTAATCCTGCAAGGATGTTCTTCTGATGATAATGGTCCGTCAGAGCCGACAAAAAAAGGACCGCAGGTGGTACTTTCTCCGGTAGTCTTATATTATGGGCATATCCCCGAAGGACAGACTGCAGCCCGGGAATTTAGAATCTTTAACACCGGTGATGAACCGCTGATCATCTCAGAGATGATAGTTGAAGGATCTGATGCAGCTACATTTAACCTTTTAGATGTATCAGGTGAGATTACTATCCCAATTAATAAAATTGTGAACTTTGCCGTTCGCTTTGATCCGGCTGAAGTGAAAAGTTATGACGCACAGGTAAAAATTACCAGTAATGCTAAAACCAGCCCGGATTTACAAGATTTAAATGGAATGGCAACCAGTACTGCCGGAAATATCACTTTTGAACGCATTATTGGCGGTGTTGATTCAGAGGGAGGGGGCAAAGTGCGGACCCTCGATGATGGTGGATTTATTATTGCCGGTAGTTCATATAATGATGACGAAGGAACTAATGTGGCTACACTGTTCCGCCTTGATCAGTATGGAAATCTGCTGTGGAACAAACAATATACGGTTACCGGTGTTTCAGGCTTCAGGGGATTGGAAGTATCTGCAAGTGGAAATTTTGTCTGTACCGGAATTACGCGGTCAGGGGTTCAGAGTAACAGTGATGTTTTTGCGTTAAGTACAGATGAAGATGGAAATATCCTATGGCAGGAAGTCTATGAACTGGGTGGAAACCAGAATGATGATGGAAATGATATTATCAAAACGACACATGGTGGATACATAATCTGTGGTGCGACAAATAACATAGATGAAATGACCGGGGGTGTAAAAGATGCCTTATTAATAAAAATTGACAAAAACGGCACTTATGAATGGCACAAAACATACGGCACCCTTGAAGGAGAAGAAGCCAATTCAGTAAAAAAAACAAAAAGTGGCAGTGATGTATTAGCCGGTTCAATAACTGTGCCTATCAAATGGAGTTGGGTAGATG
>SDBS01003202.1_pt1 | contig 16023 bp, 17 predicted proteins | sample 2277091 | NCBI WGS metagenome assembly SDBS01 (sample SAMN10404972, study PRJNA504765) | marine sediment metagenome | isolation source: marine sediment core GS10_PC15, 163 cmbsf | place: Arctic Ocean: Southern Knipovich Ridge | collected 2010 | reverse complement strand
GAAATCCTGCCCCGTTGTAGTGTATATATGAATTTTTAATTTCCATTCTTGATTTTGAAAGGTAACCGTACCATAATCAAAAAATAATGTCCTATTAACTGTGCTTTCGATACTATGTAACTTTTCACCCTTACCAAATTGAGAAAATAAAGTCTTAATTGAGGTGGTCTTACCCGAAAAAGCAGGACCAAAATAAACGATTTTTATACTTACTGTTTTATCACAATGATCGATAATCATAATGATACTTCTAAGACTAGATTTTTAAAATCCAATTTTTTTAAAATAATTACCATAAAGTCAGTATAGAGATTAAAATTTATAGTACTCGAATTTTATATCTAATCCCCATTTTTCTTGAAATACAATTACATACATAAATAAATTAAGTAATTTTCATTTTTCAAATTATAAATTGATTTCAAAAGGTAAATTAAAATGACTATTTACGAAGAAGCATTAAAAGGGAATAGAACAAATGAAATGATTAAAGTTGCTAATGAAGAAAATAGAGATGTTAATAAACTGATAAAAGATATTTCAAAAGGTCATACAGTAATAATGAAAAGATTTAATAGTAAACCTCTAGGTATTGGAGCCTCCTTAAGAACGAAGATTAATGTAAACCTTGGTACATCATCTTCCATTTTTAACATTGACAATGAAATTAAAAAAGCATGGATTGCACAGAAATATGGTGCTGATACGATTTCCGATCTTTCAATGGGAGGAGATATAGATACAATTAGGAAAACGATTATAAAAAATTCAGCAATGCCGATAATTACTGTCCCTATTTACCAGGCTGTTGATGAGGCTAATTCCTTAGTAAATATTTCGGAAGATATAATTTTTAACGTAATTGAAAAACAATTAAAAGATGGAATAAGTTCAATAGTTATACACGCTGCTTTCACTCTCGAAAATTTAAAAAAAATGAAAAATAAACGAATTATGGGTATCATCTCTAAGGGAGGTAGCTTTACAGCTTCATTAATGAGTGAAAACTCTATAGAGAATCCCTTTTTAAAAAATTTTGATTATATACTTGAAATGGTTAAAGAAAGAGATATTGTACTTAATTTAGGCAATGCAATGAGGAGTGGATGTATACATGATAAAATCGATGAATTCCAACTTGCTGAAATTTTATTGAATTCTAAACTTGCCAAAAAAGCTAATAAAAAAGGTATTCAAGTAATTCTAGAAAGTTTAGGAGGGCATGTAAATGCAAACGATTTAATTGATTGGATTAAAATACATAAAACACTAACAAATAATAGACCTTTATTTGTTTCAGGACCTCTTCCAATAGATATCGCTGTAGGTTATGACCATATAGCTGCAGCCATAGGAGGCGCATTTGCATCAGGCTTTGGAGCAGACTATTTATGTGTTATCACCCCCGCAGAACATCTTGGACTACCATCCGTTAATGATATTAAAAATGGATTAATAGCTTGTAAAATTGCCGCACATGTAGGAGATTCCTTAAAGTTTGGACTGAATTATCTCTTTGATGATGATCTTGAACTCTCGAAAAATAGATTTTTGAAAAATTGGAAAAAACAATTCGAATTAAGTTTAGATCCTGAGATGCTAAAACAAAAATATTCAGATCACAAACATGAATGCTCAATGTGTGGAAAATATTGCGCGTTATCCATTACCAAAAAAATATTTCGGACGAAATCCTAAATAAAAAACAAAATAAGTTTTATAAGAGTGCTTTAATTTTGTAAACTATCTATTACTCCTATAACTACATATTTTTAAATTGGTTAATTGAATAATCTATAATTTCTTTTGCATCTTTAGCGCTTTTCCATTCTTTAAATTTAACCCATTTATGGGGTTCTAATCTTTTATATGTCTCATAGAACTCTTGTATCTCCTTCAATTTATGTAGATGTACATCTTGAATATCATTATATCCACTAAATCTTGCATCATTAACTAAAACAGAGAGAATTTTCGGGTCATCTCCCTGTTCATCCTCAATAATTAAGGCACCAATAACTCGAACTTTTACTATACACCCCACTTCGAGTGGTTCATAACTTAATATCATTATATCAAGAGGATCATCATCATCTGACCATGTTTGAGGAACAAAACCGTACTCTACAGGAAAAATGACAGAGGAAGGAATGATTCGATCCAAAACAAAAGCTTCCCATTCTTGTTTATACTCGTATTTATCTCTTGAACCACTTATGACTTCAATTACTGCGTTTAAAATAACTGGCGGATTGTCTCCAGACGGAATGTCTTTCCACAGATTCATAGTTATCTAAATACAAATAAGAATTTTAATTTTTGTTCTTAATTACTTAAGGAGAAAACCACCCTGTAAAGGCGATTTATGATACAACGATTATAAACAAAAATGGAACAACTACTAAAATTGATAGTGATAATTGTTTAAACTATTTTTATAAAACTGTTGGATGTTCTGTATGTATTGAAAATTGCCAATTTCATAGGATAAGGTACTAATTGTTATATTATAGACAGTTATAAATCGAAATATGATATAAAAAAATAAAACTCATTCTATAATTTGTTCAATCTTCTAAAATTGAAGACTTTTTCATTTTTTTCATCAAATTCAAATAATTTATTATGAGTAATTTCTCCAATAATTTCGTTATCCTTCAAATGATGATCATCAACTGTTAACCAACCCTCCTTTTTTAATATCCGGTGTAATTCTTTTAAAATCTTATCTGGATCTGAGAGATCATGCAAAATATCAAATAATAAAATAGAATCTACGCTACCATCTGTCAGTTGTGTGTCGCAATCAGTTAGAATAGTTTCAATGTTTAATAATCCTCTTTCGAGCGCTCTCCTCTTAACTTCCTTAATAGCTAAAGGATGTATATCTACAGCATATACTTTACCGGTTTCGCCCACAAATTCTGCTACAGCAATAGTATAACCTCCTGGACCACAACCATAATCTAACACTAAATCCCCGTTTTTAATTTTAGTTTTTTTAATCTTACCTAGAGGCGGATGTTTTTTCTCACGATTTTTAAACTCCCATGTCATCAGTTTAAACAAAATTTTATTCATAGGTTTGTCTCCTTTCTTTTTTTTATCATTTTTAGTCATAAATAACACTCCTTAAGTGAAAATTGTTATCCATTTTTGGTAAAAAGTAAGAGGATTTTTATATTTGAACTTTATAAATAATAAATAGATAGTAAAACGGTGATTATTCCTTAAAAATCCAAAATATATAAATGAAAAAAAAATCCGCTGCATTTATCTTTATAAAATTTTTTAAATCTTAAATTCTTAATAAAATCCAATTAAAAGATAATAGTTTAATAAAGAAACAATGTCAAAATCAAAAAATACAGGCTCCACTATCAATAAATTAAAATTTGGTTCCGATAATCCCAACGCTATTGAAGTCAAGGATTTGAGAAAGACTTACGCGATCAAGAAAATCAATAAGGAAGTTAAGGCTGTAGATGGAATATCTTTTTCGATAAAAAAGGGCGAGATTTTTGGTCTTTTAGGACCAAACGGAGCAGGAAAAACGACTATAATAAATATCTTGTGTGGCTTGGTAAACCAAACCGAAGGGAGCGCCTTTGTAGGAGGTTATGATGTCAAGAAAGATCTTAAGAAGATCAAAGATTTAATTGGTGTGTGCCCTCAACAACCGGCTGTTTATAAATATCTCAATGCTAAGGAAAATATCGAGCTTTTCTGGAACTTGCACCTCATGAAAAGAGAGGAGATAAACCAAAGAATGGAGAAATTCCTGGATTTATTAGGTTTGTCAGAAGCCAGTAATAGAAAAACAAAGGAATATAGTGGTGGAATGTTAAGACAATTAAATCTAATCGTTGCGTTAATAAACGATCCTCCCATTTTGTTTTTGGACGAGCCTACGGTTGGATTGGACCCACGAGTCAGGCGTACAACCTGGAAATTCATTAGTTCTTTAAAAAACACGAATAAGACAATCATTTTGACAACCCATTATATTGAAGAAGCAGAAGCTCTTTGCGATAGAGTTGCAATTATTGATTATGGGAGGTTAATAGCAGTTGGACCCCCAAAAGAATTAATAGAAAAGCATGGATCTAAAAATTTGGAGGAAGTTTTCTTGAAAATTACCGGTAGAAGAATTTTGGAGGGGATTTAATAATGAAGAAACAAAGAATTTTAGCTCTTGTGAAAATACAATTTAAAAGCCTTATAAGGGTACCATCAACATTGTTTGTAATATTGGTACTCCCCATATCACTAACATTGATATTTGGTCTTGCGTTTGGATCTGTAATTATAGAAGGCCTAGGAAAGAGCATGTTTGAATATCTTGTTCCTGGATTATTTGCCCTTAGCGGTCTATTCATGATGATTACCGTTGCAACATCGTTTTCAGAAGATCGAGAACAAGGCTTGTTAAAAAGAATTAACACGACGCCAACGACCGCAGCAGAATACATGGGAAGTCACCTGATATCAAACATGAGCATGGCAATCCTTCAAGTAGCAATAGTTGGGCTTCTCGCTTTTCTAATGGGATATTCTCCTGACGGAGCAATTGCGGGGATGATCCTTGCGTTTGTTTTCATGGTTGTTTTCTCCTTGTCCTCCATTGGTTTCGGATTGATAACAGCAACTATCGCAAAAAGTTCTAAGTCTGCAGGTGGAATTGCTTGGATTTTTATCCTTCCCCAACAGATGCTTGCGTCGTCTTTATACCCCTTACCCGATTCTGCTAGAGTAGTAGGTATGTTCATGCCATTGCATTATGCGTCTGACGCTTTAACTCTTCTCTTTAACGGTGTCGCTCTAAGTGATTTAAGGATTTGGGTTGATTTGATAGTACTTATAGTGTTCAGCCTTGTACTAGTTATCGCAGGAATCTTATTGTTCAAGAAGTACGGTAAAGTTTAGTAGTTTTTTTTTAAATTTTTTTTCTTTCCCTTAGAATAAGGACAGAGCTCGTGTCATCATCAGAAATTTCAAGAATTTTAAACATCTCTTTAGGTGTAATTAATGTAGAGAATAAATTTCTCTTAATGTGAGCTTTTGCAGTAAATGTGGGAAATCTATAGGAAATGAGCTTGCAGAATTGATTTAATTGAAAAAGTGAAAATAATTAGAATAAATTAAAAAAAAATTCGTTTATATGATCCCTTTAATTTTTTGAGCTAATTCCTTAGCGTCATCATCAGAACTCTCGAGAACTTTAAACATCGATTCACGGGCAACAAGTAGAGACGCTTCAAGCAATTTCTGTAATCCAATAACAGTGTTGATTCGATCATTCTTTTGGAGATGGAAAATTACATTGCCTAATTGAGTTTTTAGAGGACCTTTTTCTGTATTCATAATTGTTCTTAGTAAGGCAGGACATACCTCATCTATTGTTTCTTTACTCACTTTTCTTGCTAATTCATAAATTTGAGATTTTTTGATATCGGATATTTTTTCAACTTTTTGTTCAATTTTAGATAAATGTTCCATTTTTTATTATCACATCACACTTTTTTGATTTTTTTAATCATTTTTTTTGATTTTTTTTCCTAATAACAATAATTCAATTCTCATATATAAATCTTTTCTGGCAAAAAAAGTTAAAAAAAGTGCGAAATTCTTCAAAATAATGGAATCATGATTTTTTTAATTATAAAAAGTGCGAAAAAAGGCAAATACAAAAACGTATATAATTCTTGAATTTTTTTTTAAATCCTTATACAGGTATTAAGAAGTTGGTAATTAATTTCTATAAATTTGACAGAAAAACATGGAATTTTTGTGATAAAGTAATTTTTTCGGAATGATATTATATAGAAATGATCAAAGAAAGTAAGATTTTATAGTAGAATTTTTAAAAACACCAAATAATCAGAGAATTTTTTTGCATATTATTCAAAAGTATTAAAAAAAGATACTCTTTCATGATTCATTGTTGAAATCACTAAAATTAACTAACAAATATCAGAAAACTAAACGTTTTTATCAATTTTCATCACTATAAATTGTCATTTTTTCGAATTATTAATTTTCTTTTATGATCTATCATATTTTGCAATAATGAAATTTTAAACAAATGTCGTAAAAGAACGATCGAGATCAGGTAACATAATGATCAAAAAACCCCATATTTATATGTAATTGTTAATATATGTTACTTAAAGTTTAAAATTGAAACAATTTTAAATAAAAAAGTATGAATTTGAGTGTTTAAAAATGGTTATTGTTAAAAAAGTAGAAAAATTGGATGATATAATGGAATCTTATCAAAAGATTCGAGAAGCTCTAACTGGTTTAGGTGAGATCATAAATATAAATTTCATTGAAAAAGATTTTTATGCTCAAGCTGCTATGGATAACTTAAAGGCATTACACGATAGTGTTTTAGAGGTATTAAAAAAATCTTTCACTCCTCGCGAAATCAGGATGCGACTCCGAGCGTTAACATTTGATGATTTAGAAACTGAAAAAAATTACTTATTCTGACTAACATTTTTATTTGTAATATTTTCCTTTTTGAAAACAATACCTTTTATAATTCTAAACAATAAATAAATTGTTTAATTTCAATAATTATTAGAAATTATAAGAAAAGATCATATTTAAAAAAAAAAGAGTGAATGAGTTAATGACGATAATAACAACCAAAAAACCTTTTGATGAGATTTTAACAGCTATAAAGAATACTAATAGAATCGGAATAGTTTCTTGTGGTTCTTGTGCTGCTATGTGTCAGACTGGTGGTACAGAAGTCGCTAAAGAAATGGCAGAGAAGTTAGAAAAAGAGGGCTTTGAAATTAAGGTGGTAATAGTTCCTGAAGAAGTGTGCGATAACCGAGTTATAATGACAGACTTTCGAAAAATTGATGAGGATTTAAAAGACACAGATGCGATATTGGCATTAAGTTGTGGATTGGGGGTTGCCAGCATTACAAAAGTCTTAGCTAGAAAATATTCTCACATTCCCGTATTTATAAGTAATAATACCGAATTTATGGGGATGACTGAAAGAATTGGTCGCTTTTACATGAGATGTCGTGGGTGTGGTCAATGCTTACTAAATGAAACCGGTGGAATTTGCCCATTAACCACGTGCGCAAAAGCGCTTATGAATGGTCCTTGTGGAGGGATGGTTCGCGGTAAATGCGAGGTAGGTAATTATGAAAAAGATTGCGGTTGGGTATTAATTTTTAATAGATTAAAGGAGTTAGGAAGATTAGATCTATACAATAAGTTGCGAGATCCTGTAGACTGGAGTGAGTCGGGTCATCAGCGAGAAGTGGTATGGAGGTAAAGTCAAAATGGTAGAAAAGAAAGTTTTTTCAAAATTAGGAGAGATGCTTGCTAAGGGGGAATTTATACTAACAGGAGAGTTGGAACCTGAAAAAACATGTGATCTTTCCCATACAATTCAAGAAGCTAAAGAAATGGCTCCATACGTCGTTGCGGCAAATGTTACAGACAGTCCTTTGGCAATTGTTACTATAAACTCAATGGCCGCTGCTCACGTTATCCAGCGAGAAACAGGTTTGGAATGTGTGTGGCAATTAACAGTAAGAGATAATAACAAGATAGGACTTGCCGTTCAGATTATGGGGGCTGGAGCTTTAGGATTAAGCAATGTGCTCTCACTAACCGGCGATCATACAGCATTAGGTGATTGTCCAGAATCGAAACCTGTTTTCGATCTCGATTCTGCTACACTTATCAAACTTATAAGGGAAATGGTCGATAAAGGCTCAATTAATGGCCATGAAATTGAAGCCCCTCCAAAATTGCATGTTGGTGCTGCTGCAAATCCAAATTCTGATCCAATGGAAGCCGAAATTTTAAAAATTGGTCGCAAAGCAGAAGCGGGAGTAGAATTTATACAAACCCAAGTAGTTTACGATATAGATATGACAATAGAGTTTTTAAGAGGAATTCAAAAATATAAAGTACCTATTCTTCTTGGAATTTTTCCAATGAAAAGCTATGGGATAGCAAAAGGATTTGATATGTTTGTTCCAGGAGTTGATGTACCAAAAGAAATTCTTGAAAGATGGAAGAGTGTCAAAACCAATGTTTCTGATAAAAAAGAACAAAAACAAACTTATGATCAATTAAATTATGAATTTTTCAAACCGTTTATTACAGAACTTAAGGCAAAAGGATTACTATCTGGCGTGCATTGTATGGCAGTGCATTACACCCGTATTTTCCCTAAACTAATTGAAGTTATTAAAGGTTGAGAAGATTAAGCAGTAGAAATTCTTGTCTTTATTTTTTTTAAAAGAATAATAGGTTTAAATTTTGATTATTGAGCATTCTCTCTCAATTTATTAATAATTATTGACTTTCTCTAGAAAAATATTTTTATTAATCAAATTTTATTTTATCTAGAGCATATTTATGGAAATTATTGAAGAACAATATCAAAAAGTAATTGAAGCTTTCCCAAATACGATAATTGTAAATAATTATATCTCACATCTCAAAATTCCTTTAATGAACGATGTTTTTTTAGATATAGATTATTCTAAATATCCTAAAAGGCCTAAAGTTATCCTCACTAATCCCAACGGTCAAGTTTATAAAAAGTTGGATATGATGATCTCATCTTTAATGACATGGAAAAAAAAGGAGGCTATCTCCATCGTAGAGCTTATTTACGAGATTTTAGCATTTATTGAGGCTATGAAACTAAGCGCTATAACTATAAAAAAAGAATTACTTAACGGTATTATGGCTTTATGTCGAGATCACCATCCTAGAGAAATTCTAGGGCTCCTGAGGGTTGACAAAGGGATAGTATCAGAATTTATTTTACCACCTGGAGCAATAACGTCTACTAGTTCAGCTGTATATTCTCCTGGAAGAATGTCGTTAGATCGCTCCATTGAAGGAACCGTTCATTCTCACCCAACTGGAAACCCTAATCCCTCTCAAACCGATTTGAAAGGTGTTTTTATGACAAGAAGATTTCATATCATTGTTGGTTATCCTTATAATAGTTTGAATTGTGTTAAGTGTTTCGATCAAAAGGGAAAACCAATTAAACTTCATGTAATAGACTGATTTAAAAAATTTTAATATAATTGATCAGTATAAGCACTCTTTTATTTTTTATACTCCGTCATGATCATTTAATAAATAAGAGATATATTTTTTAATTCTGTTTGTTCTTTATTCTCTGCTTCTATTCTCGCCGTTTTTTAGTTACACAATAAACAGGTCCCTTTTGCATAACCTCGTGACAACCATTGCAACTAATACATTTAGCTGGGGAAAGATCACCGTCCTTCCAACGATTTGGTAGGTCCGGTTCATAAATTAATGGTCTAGAAAACGATATAAAATCAGCATCTCCCTCTTTAAGAATATTTTCTGCACTTATCGGATTTCGTATTCCACCTACGAGTATTAATGCACAATCTTTCATGAAAGGTTTCACCTTTTTAGCAAATGGTAAAAAATAATTCTCTTCTTCTGGTTTTTTGATAATCTTACTTGGAAGGGTATTTTTCATAAATTCAATAGATTCTCTTCCACCTCCACTAGGCTCGATTCCATCAAAGCCAGTATTAGATATGATTTTAGCGATTTCGATCCCTTCCTCTTCGGTTATTCCATTTGGGATATAATCTTGAGATTGAACTTTTATTATTATCGGAAACTGATTGCCGAGCTCATCTCTAATTCCATTATAAATATCAACTAAGATTTTTGTTCTTCTCTGAATAGAACCTCCAAACTCATCTGATCGAATGTTTGTATAAGGTGATAAAAAATTATTAAGGAAATACCCATGAGCGGCATGTAGTTGTATAATATCATATCCACATTCATACGCTCTCAACCCTGCATCTATAAATTTCTGTACAAACTCTCTTACTTCTTCAGTTGTTAACTCTTGAGGTGTAATTCCTGTCCCTTTATAGGGAATGGGTGAAGGTGCAAAATTGGGGTATTTGGGATGATAACCTAAACGACCTAAATGATTATACTGTATAGCAATTTTAGCATTATCATATTCATGTATTAAATTAACAAGTTTTTTGTGTCCCGGTATATGAGAATCATCATATAAGCACACTTGATAAGGTCCCCCTGCAGCACTAGGATCCATTGCTACAGCCCCCGTAACAATCAAACCAGTACCTCCTTTTGCCAACTCTTCATACATATTGAGAAGACGTTTTCCAACATATCCATATTTTTCAGCCATAAACATAAAGGTAGCAGAACGTACAATCCGATTTTTAATTAGAATACTTCCAATTTTTTTAGGGCTGAATAGAATTTTCGACTCCATTTTAAATCTCCAACAAGACACAAAGTTTTAAAAACAGTTTCTTTTTAAAAAATAGTTATAATTTGAATAATATATTTATCTTTATAATCCTTTCCCCTAAATTTAACAATAATAGAGAATTTTTCCATTTTCTTCAGTCTTTTGTACTTCTTCTTTAGCCTCTAGGTATAAAAGATGCCCTAACACCTCGCTAAGTGCCATAAATGAATTTATTTCATCTAAATCTTCTCCAAAATGGATTTGGGAGATTTTAAATGGAGTAATAGGATTTCCTTTAATTAAATTTGAGATCTCCGTTAATCTTTTCCTATGGTGTTCTTTAATTTGCTTAATCCGTTCGTGGGGATTATAAATTATTTCTTGATGACCAGGGAATATAATTTTAGGATTTAATTTATCAATTCTATCTAATGAATTTAAATAATGTTTTAGAATATTATCGAGATCATAGTCTTTATATCTCTGTGCTAAGAATTTTGGGACTACATAATTTCCAATATGCGGAGTAATTCTCGAAAGAATGTGATCTCCTGAATAAAGGTATTGTTTCTCTGAATTAAAAATACAAATATGCCCAAAACTGTGTCCTGGTGTCCATACCACTTCTAAGTTATTAAGAATTCTATCTCCGTCGTGTAAGACGATATCAGGCTTTTGATATTGTAAAAATTTTGGCCAGTAGGTAAAAAATTGAACGATTTTTTCTCTTTGTTCTTCTTCAAGGCCATATCTAACTAATTGATTTGCTACTTTTTTAGCTTCTAAAACTAACTCATTCATTTTTGCTTCATTGGTTTCCCATTTCAATAATTCATGAGCAATATCGTGCATTAAAATTTTGAGTTCAGGATTCTTTCGTTTGAGTATTTTTACCAATCCCATATGATCTGAATGGATATGAGTAATAATACAATAGTCAATATCTTTAATTGAATAATTGATATCTTGAAATGCTGAAAATAAAGTTTTATCCCAATTACCCATATTTAATCCTGAATCAATTAGAATAATTTTATCTTCAACTTTGAAAAGATAAAGACTAACGAATTTTACAGGAAAAGGAACATTGATTTTGATTTGATGAACTCCTTTTATTTCCCTTATTTCAGATTTATACCTAACCAAATTTAAACCTAAGTTTTTGTATATTCTTATTAAGTTAAATAAATAGTTAGTTTTTTATTTTTCCTTTTGATTTCACGAGTTGAAAAACGTATCAGGAGTTTTATTCTCCTTTATTCAACTTAAAATTTCGTTTTCTTGTGGAAAATTAAAATTCCTATTAAAATGAAATCCTCTTCCTTGTTTTCGAGGGACTTTTAAATGATAAAAACTAACTGTTTTGTCAAGTTCATTAATAGTTTCTTGAGCACTCCCAAAGAATTGTTCATTTTCAGAAATGTCTCCTTCGATATTATCAATCTTCTGCGAACCTCTATGTCTTCCATTAACGTCTATATATGCAATAAAAGGAGAACAGGAATCCCCATCCGGATGATTTTTTATTAGTAAACTGAAGAGACCACTCTTCTTTTGATAATCGATATGCTTTGAAAAACTAGTCTTACAATAAGGACATATGAAATTAACGAAAAGTGTATCATCTGAAACAGTCATCTTCTCTCTAAATTCATAATCAAGTGAGAGTTTATAAATTTTAACAAATAGAAAGTAATATAAAAACTAGAGCTATAATCTTAAAATCTGGCTGAATTTTCTAATAAACTCGATTCTAAAATTATGTTTTAGTCCTCATTAATCTATGTTTTTTTCGTATAACACAACACCAAAAGGTTCCCCTTCATAATATGAAAAACCTAAATTTTCTACGAGATTTGCAGTTTCAGGAGAACAAAACACCTCAAAATGTTTAATTTTTTCATTTTTAAGTTCTTCCTGAAGGACATTCTGAATTGCTTCATAAGCTTTCTGCGGTTTACCATATACAATAAGCCATAACTCATCTTCTCTGGGACTTCCTTGGTTTGGACTAGCTTTAATGTTAATTTTTTGAAGTATTATGTCAGAATTATGTATGTACCATTCCACATTTTCGTCAGTAAAATCCCTTAGTGGATAATAAGACCACCCCATACAAATTTCATCTCCAGAACCGATATCGAAATTTTTGTATGCATCTTTAGCCTCATCTGGTGTTATTTTTTTAATTTTAAGGGATGTACTTCCGATTAGTTTAATATCAGATCTGTCAGCATCCAAGACATTCATGCTCTTCTTTCTTTTAAACCCATAATATTCTGCGAGAGATACTGATCCATAATTTTTTGATGAGGTATCAAATTGAGCGACTTTAGCCCCTGCCTTATAAGCATAATCTATGGCATAACCCATCTGTTTTCTACCAATACCTTGGCGTTGATAAAAAACTCTTATTCTTCCACCTTCTAACCATCAAGATCTTTATTATATAACTTAACTCTTCCAAATCCAACCATATATGTTTTTTGTTCATCCTTAAATATTCCGTAATTCATACAATTTTTCTCTTGGAGCCATTCCTCAATAACATCTGGAACGTAATCATAACCATCCATCCACCGATATATTAATGAATAATAAGAGAATGTGGAATTTAGATTTTTTGAATTAATTATAAATATTGATTTATCAATATTGATAGTATTGAAATTCGATAAATTTCTGAAATTTTTTTTAAAAATGATCAAAAATGACTGAAAAAATGATGGATAGTAGCCCTTATTCAGAAAAAATATGGTTAAAATCATATGATAACCACGTAAAACCTGAAATTGACTTGGAGATATATTCTATAGCTGAAATGTGGAAAAGAACAGTAAATAATTATCCAAACAGTCTTTGTTATGATTTTCAAGGCGCTAAATCAACTTTTCAAGAAACTGATAAATTCATTAACAGTTTTGGTAACTTTCTTGTTGAAAACGGTATTAAAAAGGGAGATATTGTGGCTATTAATTTACCGAACCTCCCTCAATTTATTGTAGCGTTATTTGGTGCTTTTTCTGCTGGTTGTGCTGCTACAGGAATAAATTTTCTCTTACAACCAAATGAAATTGTTTATCAGTTAAAAGATTCAGGAGCTGTTGTTATAATTACAACCGATGCATTTTATGAAGAAAAAGTAAGAAAAGCTTTACAGACAGGAAAAACCGATGTAAAAATAGTTATAACTACTAATGTAGCGGATATGCTAGATTTAGAACCTAGCATGAAAGATCAATTGATAAAAATTGGAAAAATTCCTATTGGAAAAGTTGAGCTACTAGATGAAATATTATTTTCTGATTATAACGAAGTATTAGAACAATTTCCAAGTGATAAACCCCCCGTGGTAAAAATTGATCCAGATGATGTATTATTGCTTCAGTATACTGGTGGAACAACTGGACCACCTAAAGGAGCAATATTAACTCATCAGAATTTGATCTCTCTCATGCAAATAGTAAATCATTGGTTTGAACCAGGTACAAACCCCGGAAATGATGTCTACATCTCAGGATTTCCATTCTTTCATTTAGCTGGACTTCAATTTTGCCTTCAAACGACATATCTAGGAGCAACACAAATTCTCGTTCCCGACCCAAGAGATACAAATTATATGATTACTAAAATAAAAGAATACGAAAATGAAATATCACTCTTTTATAACGTGCCTACACTCTATCTTCTTCTTTTGAAAAATAGAAGGTTTAAAAAATTAAATTTAAGCAAAGTTCAAGGTTATCTTTCGGGAGCTGCGCCTTTTCCTACAAAAAGTATTAAAGAATTCGAAGATATTGTTGGAAAGGGAAAGGTTATTGAAGCTTATGGGATGACTGAAAACAGCCCAGGGGTAACGATGAATCCTTACCTGGGATCTAAGAAAATTGGAACCGTTGGAGTCCCTCTTCCTAATACAGAGTTAAAAATTGTCGATGTTTCAAATAGAGATAAAGAAGTTCAAATTGGTACTCCTGGAGAGATTGCAATAAGAGGACCCCAAACTTTTCAAGGTTATTGGAATAAACCTAAAGAGACTGAAAACGCACTTGTAGATGGATGGTTTTATTCTGGCGATGTGGGGGTAATGGACGAAGATGGTTATATAACTATAGTTGATAGAACCAAAGATATGATTATTGTTTCCGGATATAAAGTCTTTAGTGTAGAAGTTGACGATAAGATGAACAAACACCCCGCAATTGAACTCTGCTCCTCAGTTGGTCTTCCTGACCTTGACCGTCCCGGTTCTGAAATAGTTAAATTATACGTTCTTCTGAAAAAAGGATTTGAAGCTTCTGAAGAGACGAAAGCAGACATTTTAAAGTTTGCACAAGAAAATTTAGCTAAGTACAAAGTACCCAAGATTATTGAAATTCTGGAAGAATTACCATTAACATCAATTGGTAAAGTAGATAAAAAATTGCTAAGAACTAAGTAATCTAATTATCATTTTTTTTTAAATTTTAACTAATATTGCGTTTAATTGTAGTACGTTAGAGTACTTTAGATCTTTTCTTCTTTAAAATATCTTTTATAGAGATTGTAATAAAACAAGAATGCTAGAAAAGAATGAATTAAATTTGAGGCCGCCTTCTACAGAGTCTCTTCTACCAAAATCCCATCCATGCCTTGGATTAAATTGCACTGAATTCTTCAGGAGTTTTTTTCTCCTTTATTCAACTTAAAATTTCGTTTTCTTGTGGAAAATTAAAATTCCTATTAAAATGAAAACAATTGTAAATGTTATTACAATAATTAAACCACCAAGTAGAGTTATCGTAGTAGCCTTAGCACCCGCTTCTATTAAAGAACTACTATATATGCTTTCATTAAGTCCATGCCCCATTACGGTGATTTGTAAAAACAATTGTTTTGCCCAAAATGGGGGTGTAAAATATACAATCGGGCTATCAAATGGTATTAAACTTCCTGAAATGAAAATGAGAAACATGAAGACTACCAATGAAAATGCATTTGCTATTTCCACTGTTTTGGACATACTTGCGATTATGATACCTAACCCAACTGATGATATACCAAACAATACTGCAATTAAAAATCCGAAAAATAATGCTAGTGGGCTTGCAAAGTACAAACCAAGAAAGACGTATCCAACTATAAACATAATAAGAATTTGAAGTATTAAAAATATTGATTCAGAGATTAAAGCCCCTAAGAACATGTTTTTCCTTCCAGTGGGCATTGTGTCTAGCCGTTCCAGCATACCTGAACCTTTTTCCCCAGCAAACATAATTGCCGCATTCATGATACCTAAGCCAGTAGCATAAATTACCATACCAGGAAAACCATAATCGAAAGTAGTTCTACCAGACGGAGTCTTAGTAGTTCCAAACATGAAAAAAAACATAAAAGTAAACATTATAGGTATCAACAGTGAAAAAAATTTAAAATCTAAAATAAATTGTTATTACTTTAAAATTAGTCACTTTTTGCATTTAAACCTAGACAATAATATTATAAATAAGTTCTAGCTCTATTATTCTAATTACATAATTTCAAAAAATAATTCCAAATAAACAGATGAAAACAATATGAAAACAGCTTTAGAACAAGACTTAATAATAATACTTAAAAAGGAAAAATTTCAAGCGAGCATGATAAGTTATATGTCTCAAGTAGGGAAAATGTTACTTTTTATACTTCCTATTTTGCTTGTAGTGGTAACAATATTTACGTTATTCATTAAATTAAGTATTACTTTAACAATAATTTTCTAT
>SDBS01003201.1_pt1 | contig 16025 bp, 16 predicted proteins | sample 2277091 | NCBI WGS metagenome assembly SDBS01 (sample SAMN10404972, study PRJNA504765) | marine sediment metagenome | isolation source: marine sediment core GS10_PC15, 163 cmbsf | place: Arctic Ocean: Southern Knipovich Ridge | collected 2010 | reverse complement strand
TTTTTGTTGAGTGGGGTCTTCTGTGAATACAACAATTTTTTGTTTTTTGGGAGAACCGGCAGGTAATGAAACCGATCCGCGAACCATTTGATCTGACTTAGAGGGATTGATATTAAGGTGCACATGAACCTCAACGGTTTCATCAAATCCCTTTCTAGAGTTTTCTTTTATAAACTTGATAGCAGTTTTAATGTCAACAGGCTCAACAGGTGCTTTGCTTTTTATGGCTTGGTATTGCTTGGAATGCATATCAGAAATTATTTAACAGTTATCCCTATTGATCGGGCAGTGCCTTCAATAATCTTAACAGCAGCTTCAATGTCACGAGCTGAGAGTTCTTCAAGTTTTCTTTCAGCAATTTCTTTTACTTGGTCTTTTGTAACACTACCAACTTTTTCAGTATTAGGAACACCAGAGCCTTTTTTTATGCCCGCTGCTTTTTTAAGCAATTCTGCGGCCGGCGGGGTTTTAAGTTTTAGTGAAAAAGATCGATCGTCATAAACCGTAACTTCAACGGGGATTATGTCGCCGCCCATGTCTTTTGTCATTTCGTTGAACTGATTAACGAAATCTTGAATAGGTACTCCGTGTTGGCCTAGGGCTGGACCGATCGGTGGAGCTGGTGTAGCTTTTCCGGCTGGAGCTTGAAGTTTTATTTTTGCTATTTCTTCTGGCATATAAATAAGTTTAATTATGCTTCTTTATGAATTTGAAGGAAGTCTAGCTCTACAGGCGTTTCGCGACCAAATACACTAACAAGAACTTTGACTGTACCTTTTGATTCGTTGACTTCGAATATTTTGCCTTCAAAGTCTTTGAATGGCCCGTCCATAATTTTAACGGCATCGCCTTCTTGCACATCAATCTTGTATTTAGGTTCATCTTCACCCATGCGCTTAAGTAAACGATCAATTTCCTCTTGAGAAACAGGAGTGGGAGTGGTACCAGACCCAACAAAGCCGGTAACATTAGGTGTATTGCGCACAACATACCAGGAGTCCTCCGTAACAATCATTTCAACGAGCACATAGCCAGGGAAAAGTCTTTCTTCAATAGTTTTGCGTTTTCCGTTCTTTACTTTTATTTTCTTCTCACGAGGCACAACAACTTGAAGTATCTTGTCTTCCATGTCCATGGATTCAGTGCGCTGTTTAAGATTACGGGCCACATTATCTTCATATCCAGAATATGTGTGTAATACATACCAGTGTTTTTTACCAGCAGATGATTCTTGATTGTCTCCTGTTTGCTCTATATTTTCGTTTTTTTGATCACTCATATTTTAAATAGCTCTTTCTAATATTCGCGTTAAAAGGTAATCAATGCCACCTATTACGATTCCTACAGATAGTGAGGCAATAACTACTATAGCAGTGTATTTGGCTGTAGTTTTTCTGTCAGGCCAAGTTACTTTTTGAAGCTCTTCTTTGGCCTCCCTAAAGAAACTAACTACGATCTTTGGCGTTTCTATTAGTTTACTTATTCTGTTGTTTTTTTGCTTTTTCTTGCTCATAAAACCAGTAGCAAATAGTGAAATTTTTGGTCTTAAAAAAGCCCTCTCGGGCCAGTGGCTGAAATGTACAATAATCCAATAAAATATGCAAATTTGATGAAAAAGAGCTTTTTTTAAACGTCAAGATTTTCTACTGTTTTTGCATGAGTTTGTATCCATTTTTTGCGAGGGGCGACTTCATTGCCCATTAAAACGTCAAAAACATGATCAGCTTCTTCCGCATCTTTGATGGTTATTTGTTTTAAGGTTCGAGTTTCAGGGTCCATGGTGGTTTCCCACAACTCGATGGGGTTCATTTCACCTAAACCTTTGTAGCGCTGTATGTTAACTTTCTTACCGGCCTTGGTTAGTTTGGCAACAAGAGCATCTTTCTCTTCGTCGGTGTATAGGTACTTTGAAGTTTTGCCTGATTCCACTTTATATAGTGGAGGTTGGGCAAGGTAAAGATAACCGCTTTCTATTAATGGCTGGAAATACCGGAAGAATAAGGTGAGTAATAGAGTGGTGATGTGTGCGCCATCAACATCAGCGTCTGTGGCTATAATAACGCGGTGATAGCGTATTTTTTCAAGGTCAAAATCTTCACCTATGCTAGCACCAAGAGCAATAATAAGGGCTTTAATTTCGTTATTTGATAACATCTTATCAAGCCGGGCCCGTTCGACGTTTAATATTTTTCCACGCAGAGGCAGGATTGCCTGAAATATCCGATTACGAGCAGATTTTGCACTACCGCCTGCAGAATCCCCCTCAACAATAAAAATTTCACTAAAAGCAGGGTCACGCTGGGAACAATCAGCCAACTTGCCAGGCAGGGCGAATCCATCAAGAGCACCTTTGCGCAATACAGTATCTCTGGCCGCGCGCGCAGCTAAACGTGCTTTGGCGGCTAGTGCCACCTTACCGATAATTGTCCGAGCATCTTGTGGATTTTCTTCAAGGAACTCAGCAAGAGCTTCATTCATGGCTTGCGCTACATGCCCTCTCATTTCTGGCGTACCAAGTTTAGCTTTTGTCTGTCCTTCAAACTGAGGATCAAGCAGTTTTACGCTGATGATCGCAGTAAGGCCTTCACGTACATCGTCAGCTGTAAGGTTACCATCTTTTTCTTTGAGTAAATTATTTTTACGGGCATATTCGTTAAGAGTTCTGGTTAAGGCGGACTTGAAACCAGTTAGATGTGTTCCTCCCTCGACTGTGTGAATATTGTTAGCGAATGAAAGAATTGTTTCCTGATATGAGTTTGAATACTGTAGGGCTATTTCAACTTGAAAATCTCCTTCATATTCACGTTTAGCATAGAAGATGTTTTGGTTTTTGGTTTCTTTACCAACATTAAGCTGTTCAACATAGGCCTTGATACCTCCTTCAAAGAGGAAGGTGTAACTGGATATTTTGCCGGCTTCTCTCTCATTACTAATAGTAATTTTAATACCAGGTGTTAAGTATGCTTGCTGCCTAAGATGCTGCAGAATAGTGTCCCAGTTAAACTTAGTGTCTTGAAATATTTCAGTATCAGGCTGGAAAGTGATAATTGTGCCTGTTTTCTTTGAATTGCCGCTTTTGCGAACAGTGTTTTTAGCTATACCTCTTTCATAGCGCTGTTTATATACTCCCCCATCACGATGTATTTCTGCTTCGAGCCATACAGATAAAGCGTTAACTACAGAAACACCAACACCGTGCAGTCCGCCTGACACCTTATACCCACTGTCACCGAACTTACCGCCGGCGTGTAGAGTGGTCATGACGGTTTCTAAAGCTGATTTTTTAGTCTTCTTGTGCTTGTCTACCGGAATACCGCGACCGTCATCACTGATTGATACTACGCTGTTTGGTTTAAGGCGAACAGTAATGTTTTTTGCATAACCGGCCATGGCTTCATCAATGCCGTTATCTACTACTTCCCATATTAAATGGTGTAAGCCGTCAATGCCGGTGCCCCCAATATACATGCCGGGGCGTTTGCGAACAGGATCAAGACCTTCTAAGACGGTGATTTGTGCAGCGTTGTATGAATCTTTTTTAACAGTTTTTTTTGCAGGCATTGTTTTGCTGTAAATTGGCTTATTTAACTTAAAAAAGGAAGGTGTTATCTTCCCTTTTTGATGGGTTTACAGTATCATGATTTAGACAAAATTGGTAGTGCATTTTTGTGTTTATATGTTGATTTGATGTGTAAAGCACACAGTGATAATATTATTGTGAAAGATATGAAAAGTGAAAAAAGAGAAATTATTAGAGATGTTGTTATTGCAGTTTTGATTGTTATTTCTTGGGTAACACTTGGATTAGCTATGGCCCAAAACGGAAGACAACTCACCACAAAAACGGCTCGTAGGGCTAACACGATTCCTGCTCCCGCTGGATTCGGCGTAGATTGGAAAACAGCTGATAGTCCTAGCGCAAGCGCTGATACGTTATTGCCTGATTCTTCGACTTGCGTATCGCCGACTCCGACTCCTTCTTCAACAAGTAGTGCTTTTAATGTTTCGGATAAGCGTGTGTTGGGAAGTCTTGCCAGCACAGAAGATGATCGTACGTTGGTGGCAGGGCCAGCAAGACCAAGTGAAACTCCGGTTGAAATATGTCGGGAAGGGTATGTTACAGATGGTCCGAACGAGTACAAAGCCTCTATTAGAAAATTGTATCATGAGCCAATAATTCCCGGTAATACAGCTAGGAAAGTTATGGAAGCTGTCTGCCGTGGAGGAGATCCTGGTCTACCCAACTGTGGGAAGGATAGTCCCGGTTGTACGTGGTGGTCTATTACTGGAGATATTCAATTCAAAGGTTTACTTGAAGAAAATATTGGAATACTTGAGTTTGTTGGTGGTGTTATATTCCCTCATGGATTAGATGGACCAAGCATAACCGTACCGGCAGTCTTTCCTGCTGCTCCGTTTGGAGAAGAGTCGCTTGATGTTGTTTTTGAAATGGAAACATGGAAGTTAGCTCGGGAAAGTGAAGAATTGTTGAGAGCCGTGGACGAGAAATTGGTGGATGTAGCAAAAATTCATATTCGAAGTGTCAGGTCACATGAGCTTGGACACTGGGATATATTTGAAGCCTTTTTGGATAAGTATGTTGCTATTTTGAATAGTCCGCCGGTCCCTAATGGGTATTACTATAGCGAGGGAGAGGCAGAGGAGGCTCTAGTGGCTGCTTACAAAGATAAGTGGCGTGAAGTGGAAGCAGAAGAGGCTCAAGCGCATAAAGACTTTGAATCAGGAGAAGGTAAAGAAAAATGGGAAAAGATACCTATAAATGGTTTTACAGACATTTATTGCATTGAAGCTAGCGCTGCATTTGAAGACGAATAAAGATGCATGAGGGTTGACGAAATAGGGGTGTAGTATTAGGGTGTTGGTGTTTCGAGAATCTGTTCTTTTTAAACGACCTATTCCCCAGAAAAGAGGTGAACTGATGAATGTAGTAATGACTGGTATTTTTCTTCTGTGGACGATAGTTCCTGTACATTACGAGATGCCGAAAGTTACTTCTTCCAAGCAAACAGAGCTAAAAAAAGTAACAGTGCGATTCCAGCTGCAGAGACGAACGATAATCACTTGTGGGCCTCATGGATGTCAGATAGTAAGAGAAGGACAGATTGCCGCAAAAAAATAAGGTGGTCGTACAATAAAGCCCAAGTGGGCTTTTTTTAAATAGCTAATTAAGTTTTAACTCGACGTATTGTTTCCCTATACAATGGAAGCGTTAAAGTTGATTGCGGTGATTCCCATTATGACAATAATGAATAGGATTATTACGATAATAAGGGCAAATACTACTACATTGTTGTTGTCCATGTGTTAAATATTACCACGTCTTTAGCTTATTCTCTAAGCTTGATTGACAGTTCGCTTTTTAAAACAGAAACAATTTTATTGTGGAGTTTTTGGACCTCCTCGCTGGTCATGGTTTTTTCGGGTGATTGATAGGCAATGTGGAAAGCGAGACTTTTGCGTGGTTGAGGGTCAGTCGATCTACTGTCGGAAGCTGCGTTATATTCATCAAATAAATCAACATCCACAACGTGCTTGCCGCCGACACGTTCAATTATTTCTTGTACTTCTTCGTTTCTGACGCTGGTATCGAGAATAAGGGAGAGGTCACGATAAACGGGGGGATACTTATTAATAGTCTTGTATTGTGCAGGCTCAGTGTCCGCGTCAGTTGTTGTGATAGGTGGCTGATTCTCCGCATGCGCAGTAAGTTTATTCAAATTCAATTCAAAGAGAGATATGGGTAGTCCGAGTTTATCGGACACTGTTGAAGGAGAGTTAAGTGTGCCGACTGTGCCAAGTTTTTCTCCGGAATATATGATTTCAGTACTGGTGTCGCTCCATATAGCGGTTGGGGTTATAGTTTTAAATTCAGCATTAGTAATATCAAACATTTCGAGAATGTTTTTTATAATGTCTTTAACTGGAACACTGCTGGAGGCAAGAGCACCGGCAATGTATTCTTCTTCAATTACGTTGTCTACCACTCCCCCACTCCCGGCTCGAAAAACTATACCAACCTCAAAGAGAGATCGCTCGGTGTTACTGAATTTTTTTCTTAGTTCAGCTTTATTGGTTAATAGATTATTTATCAATTGAGGGATAATGCTTTGACGTAAATATTTTTGTTCTGGTGAACGCGGATTGATAATAGCAAGCCTGTCTTTGGCGGACTGTTTTACTCCCAGTAATTTTATTATTGATTCATCAGCAAAAGAATAGTTGTAAGTTTCTGTCATTCCTAAAGTAACCAGTAAATCTTTAACGACTTCGCGCCATTGTATGTGCTCATTAAGAGCAGGTTTTTTTATTTCTTCCTTATCCAGCTTCCTTGCTTTTATTTTATCAAGTCCGTAAACACGAATGATCTCTTCAGCTAAGTCGTTTTCATTAAGTAGATCGAGACGATCAAGAGGAACTTGAACCTGCCAAATGTTTTCATCTTCACTGATAGTACAACGCAGACGACTTAAAATATCTTTGGCTTTGATAATATTGATGCTGGTACCGGAGACTCTCGTTGCCATTAATGGATTAAACGTAATAGTGCGCTCAAAAGCTTTTTTAGGATAGGAATCTGTTTTGCCGACAATATTTACATCAGCAAGCTCTTGAAAAAGTTTTAGAGCACGGGCAGAAGAAGAATCAACGAGGGCTGGGGTTATTCCTTTAGAAAAACGAGTAGAGCTTTCTGAAATAGTTTTGAGGGCAACACTAGAACTATATATTAAGTATGGTTTAAAGTTAGCTACTTCAAGAAAGATGTTAGTGGTTTTATCAGTTACCTGACTTTCCATGGCACCCATTACTCCAGCAACTGCTATTGGCTTATTGTCACAGGTGATAATAAGGTTGTCGGGTGACAAGGAGTGTTTAGTGTCGTCCAGTGTAGTAAGTTTTTCTTTATCTTTTGCCCGACGAACTCCAATGTTTTTACTGGGGAGCTTGTCAGCGTCAAACGTGTGGGCAGGATTACCCATTTCAAGCGCTACATAATTAGTAACGTCTACAATGTTGTTTATAGGGCGGATACCAACGGCAAAAAGTTTTGCTTGCAGCCAGAGGGGTGAGTCTTGCACTTTAGCATTAGTAAGTACGGCGCCAAAATATCGAGGAGTTTCATTGAGAGAATCTATTGATACCTGCCAGTCAGATATGTCTTTTAAAGTATTTAAATCTAGTACGTCTGGCTCTTTTACGGTCAGTTTGAGTAAGGCTGCAATTTCCCGAGCTATGCCTGTGTGGCTTAGGCAGTCATGCGCACGATTAGGCTCTATGTCTGCTTCGAGAATTGTGTCGTTTGGTATGTGGTCAGAAAGCTTTGTGCCAACAGGTGTATTTTTTGGAAGAATAAAAAGACCGGTGTGGGCTTCTCCTAGTCCCAGCTCACGTAATGAGTTGAGCGTGCCGGGGCTTTCCTCACCACGAATTTTTGCTTTTTTCAGGATGAATTTTTTTCCTTGTTCATCTTTAAGTTTGGTGCCTGGGGGTGAATACGCGACATGATCATGAAGCGTATAGTTTGTTGCCCCACAGACGACGCGGACTTCATTTGTACCGTCATTGATTGTTACGAGCTTTAAGCGGTCTGCGTTGAGGTGTGATTTGATGGATACAACTTCAGCAACTGTGACTTTTCCATCTATATTAATAGTGCTGGATATAATGGTTTCAAAACTGTGCATAGTTAAAAGCTCAGCTAGTTCAGAAGGAGTAGCTTGAAGGTCTGGAAGAAGTTCTTTGAGCCAGTTGTATGAAATTAACATCTAGGAAAATTGTCTGAGAAATTTAAAGTCACCGGACCAGAATAAGCGAATATCATTGATGTTGTGTCGAAGCATAGTCAACCTATCAATAGCACCACCAAAAGCAAACCCCTGATATTTTTTATAATCAATGTTCATGTTTTTAAGTACATTGGGGTGCACCATACCGGCACCCATTATTTCAACCCAGCCGGTGTGCTTGCAGATACGACAACCTCGCTGTTTACAAAAAACACAACTAACATCAATTTCAAAGCCTGGTTCGACGAAAGGAAAAAAGGATGGACGCAATCGAATAGTTGCTTTAGCGGAGAAGAATTCAGACATGAAGGTTTCAATAGTTCCTTTAAAGTCAGCAATTGTTATGTCTTTTGCTATAGCCAGTCCTTCAAATTGATGAAAGGTGGCTTCATGGCTGGCGTCTGTACGTTCAGCGCGAAAAGTACGGCCGGGAGAGAATATTTTTAATGGAGGAGTCATCCTTTGCTCCAGAACGGCGCGGAGCTGGATGGGAGAAGTCTGTGTTCGTAAAACATGACCGTTTTCTAAATAAAAGGTGTCAGTGGCAGCTCTGGCTGGATGTTCAAGCGGGATATTTAATAGGTCAAAATTATATCGGCTTTCTTCAACAAGAGGTCCTTCAACTGAAGTGAAGCCAAGAGATGTAAGAATATTTTGAATTCTGCGAATAGATAATGTGATGGGATGCAGATGGCCTGTTGTGGCTTCTTCGTCTTCGGATAATGTGGTTGCAGTGGTGGTGACTTGTTGTTTTTTTTGTTTGTATTGCTCCTCTAAATTATGGCGAAGTTCATTCCCCTGCTTGCCTATACTGCGCTTCTCTTGTGGTGATAAATCTTTTATTCCTCGTAAATATTTAGGGATTGCTCCTTTGCGACCAAGGTAAACAATGCGCCATGCTTCCAGTTCTTGCGCGGTCTTAACTTCAGCCAAGGCCGGCAGTGCTTTGTTTTTTAGTTTACTGAGTTGTTCGTCTGGCTGTTTGTCCATAACTTATAAATATTAACTCAGTTGTAATAAAAAGAATAATTGCTATTACTGCCAACCACCATTTATATAGTTGTGTCAGCTGGAGAATAAGGAGAAGGTCAAGAAATATTCCCAACATAATCCCCTGGCGCAAGGCAGAACGAACAGCATAGGTTGCTAGCTGTCCCGGCGTAATGATGCGTCTGAGAGCAAACCCTATTAAGGCAGTAGTGCTTGCGGTGGCAAGAAACAAAGAAAGGAAAAACAGAGAGTAGCCAATGTTACCGGCTCTTTTTGGATCTAGAAAATTAATAATGAGTGCCCAAATAGCCCAGGAGCTGATGGCGGTAAGTATTGATCCACTAATAAAGAGGCGAACTGTCATAGGTAAAAATATTGTAGCAGAGAGAGCTCTTAATCAATAGGATTTATGTTACCTAATCCAGCGAGCAGTGAGCCATAAAACTACGGCTAAAATAATGAGTTTAAACCAGGGAATATGTTCTTCTGAGATTTCATCTATTTCGTATTCCATGAGATTAGCTTAGACAGATACTTTTATTTAAGTTACTTATTATGCTCTCCTATTATGGCGGACCCGACCGGATTCGAACCGGCGATCTTCTGCGTGACAGGCAGACGCTTTGAGCCAGCTAAGCTACGGGTCCAATATTTATGTGCTTGATTGAATTTATTTCTTTTTCTTTTTAAACAAGGGACTGTAATAGTAGGATACATAAATTTATAGAGCTGTCGAGTGTCGTTAATGCTAAACAATAGTCGAGAGGCTCTATTGTGCTTGCATATAGAGCCTCCTTTGACTCCAGCAATTTTTATGAGGCGTTGGTGTAAGTTATTTAAAAATAATTTGTTACCGCTAATGAATCTAGTTGAAATGGATACGTGAAGTTGTTGTCTATCGCTCCGCTGATAAAGATTAGCACTGATACAACCATCTCCGTCAAAATAGCCGCGCACGAAATCACCAAGTACTTTATCGGGAACCTCGGGAAATTTAAGAGTTAAACTTTTGTTTGGTGTAAATCCTAATTCAGTTAGTTTTGAAAAGGCTTTGCGACTGCCAATTTGAAGGGTGTGTCTTTCTTTTCGGTTTCCTTTTGGCTGATAACGTTCAATTGCATTTGAAACGCCTGTAATCTTTTTTATCATTAATATTAATTGTCTATCAGCGGAATAGAATGCTACATAATGTGATCCTCTCTTGTTTATGTACATACACCCATCAGCGGCGAAGAAGCCTAGCACATAGGCCATGTTAGGTGTCCACTTATCAAAGAAGGTGTCGATATTTCTTTTGGGGCGCGGTTTAGGGATTGGTTTTGGGTGTTGTTTTCGATATTCTTTCCAGCGTGCTTGCAGTTTGCATCTTCCTTTTTTACCGCCTTGAAGTTCTCTGTTTTTTAAGCGATGTATATGTTCTTTTTTCAGAGGAACGTTGCGCACCCATACACTCACACTGCTTTTGCTAACTTGTAGTGAGTGTGCGATTTCATTAATGCTTTTGCCTTTTGCCCGTAACCTTCTAGCATTTTGTTGTTCAGTTACTTTTCCTCCCATCTGTGAATTATAGCACAAAATAAGAACAAACGAGCTTTTTTGTTGTGATTAAATGTAGCGGAGGCGAGATTTGAACTCGCGACCTCGGGCTTATGAGTCCCGCGCTCTAACCAACTGAGCTACCCCGCCTTTTGAATATATTTATTGTAACGTGCCTTTAGCTACTATCCTAAATGAGGTCAATATAGGGGTAAGCGTTAAAGTAGGCAAGTTTTATCGTATATAAATACAACACCCCCTAAAGGGGTGTTGTTAGGCTCTCTTATAGTTAAGAGATTAGCCACTTGAGACTCAGTAGAAGTTTTTATTTGTGTGCTTCACTGGTCTATTTAAATGTTTCCAAATAAAGCAGTGTATGGCAATGCTTTTTTTATTAACTTTGTTAACTTTTATTGACAAAAAATTAGTAGTTGATTTGTTTCGTTGTTTAGCGTAAACTGGCAAATTATAAGTAATAACGCGGGGTGGAGAAGTAGTATCTCGCCTGGCTCATAACCAGGAGGTCGCTGGTGCAAGTCCGGCCCCCGCTACACTTTGGTCGCCTATGGCGACCTTTTATATTACATCGGTAAATAGCGTGAATTTTGGTAGAATGAAGATTATGAACAATCTTCCTCGTCCTCACCCATTAGTGGTCATTATTTTAGATGGCTGGGGTTTGCGTGGTGATAAACAAGGCAACGCAATACGGCTGGCTGAAACGCCTACTATGGATTTGTTTATTAGTTCCTTTCCCGCAGCAGGAATTGTTGCAGCAGGATTAGAAGTGGGCTTACCAGCAGGACAGGCCGGCAACTCAGAGACGGGTCATCGTAATATCGGAGCCGGCCGAGTGGAATATCAGATATTAGCCAATATAGATAAAGCTATTGAAGATAAATCATTTTTTACCAATAAAGCATTATTGTCGGCAATAGAGCATGCGAAAAAAAATAATAGTAATTTGCACTTAGCAGGATTGATTTCTAGAGGAGGTGTTCATTCTCACATGGACCACTTGTTTGCGTTATTAAAATTGCTTGAAGAAAATGACTTTAAGGAGAGAGTGTATATTCATATGTTTGCGGATGGTAGAGATGCACCTTCGCAAAGCGCACTGTCTTATGTATTTAGGGTTGAGGAGGAGCTTACTAAATATGGATTTGGGGAAATAGTGTCGTTGACCGGACGCTTTTATGCGATGGATAGAAACCATAACTGGGAGCGGACTGAAGCTGTATATAATATGTTGATTGGTGGAGAACGATCTGCTGGTGCTCCTTCAGTGAAACAGGCTATTGATAGCAGTTATGCAAAAGAAGTTTTTGACGAAATGATGCTGCCAACGGCTATCACTTATGGTGGCTCCCCTATTGCTTCTATTGAGGATAATGATGCAGTGATTTTCTTTAATTTTAGACCTGATCGTTCACGACAACTTGCTAGTGCTTTTGTTGAACCAGATAAGGTCGGTTTTAAAGCTCAGAAACTTAAAAATGTTCATGTTGTAACGTTGTCTGAGTATGATCCAGAGATGCCGACATTAGCGGCTTTTGTTAGTGAGGTGGCTGACTATCCTTTAGCTAAAATTGTTTCTGAGATAGGCTTGCGGCAATTACACATAGCTGAAACAGAGAAATATGCTCATGTAACTTACTACCTTAATGTTGGTCATGAGAAAGTGTTTGAAAACGAAAAACGAGTACTTATTCGTTCAGCAAATATTCGTAATTTTGCTAAGCAACCTGAGATGGAAGCTGGAGCAATTACTGATCGTGTCATCAAAGAAATAGAACGAGATGCTTTTGATGTTTACTTTGTAAACTTTGCAAATCCAGACATGGTTGGGCATACGGGAGATTTTAAAGCGACAGTGAAAGCGTGTGCATATGTTGATCGTTGTTTATCACGGCTTCATCAAGTTGTTACTACAGTGGATGGTGCTCTTGTAATAACGGCTGATCATGGTAATGCGGAAGAGATGCAATATGACGACGTTGGAAAAACTATAAACAAGGAGCATTCAATTAATCCCGTGCCTCTTTTTTATGTGCGGGATACCTTAAGAAGAACGGTACCCAAGAGTGCTGTTGAAGTGGAAAAGATAATATCGTCGCCAATTGGTGTGTTGGCGGATGTGGCTCCGACTATCTTGGAAATATTACAAACATCTAAGCCGGCGGCTATGACGGGGATATCATTACTTGATTCACTTGCATAATTTCGACACTGTTTTCTACAAACAAATGAAGATGGTATCTTGTGATGATGAAACAAATTCATTTTCTTTTATTGGTTTTATTGGCGTCACTACTTATTCAAGGAGTATTGTGGCGATCTGTTGAATTAACGGATGAGCAATTGTGGCAACAACGAATTGTGCAACTAAAATATGACTTAGAACATGGACAGAGTGATCCTTTGAATAAGGTGTGGTCAGGGCATCCAGGGATGGCAATTGTCACCTTGGCTGCTATAGCACATAAGGCTGGTAGCTCGTTGGGGGCAAGTTTAAATGGAAGTGTGACTATATTAAACGCCTTGTCGGTGGTGGCTATAGTGTGGCTGTGCCGACAGATTTATCCAGGTAGCTTGTGGTGGATAATGGTTGGTGCGGTGGCCATTATCCACCCTCTATATCTAAAAGCTAGTCCTACTAACGCAGTTATTGCGCCGCTTATGCTGTTAATGGTTCTGTGCATGCTGTGGCTATACATGAACTTTAATAACTTTGTGGTTCTTAGGGTTTTAGTTTTGTGTGGGATAGCAATTGGGTTGGCGTTAGCTACGCGAATGGTAACAACCTTGTTGATGGTGACACCGTTGTTTTTATTGTTAATACAAAAACTTGATTGGAGAAAGTTGCTACTACTTGCTGGTACAAGTTTTGTTGTAGCGGTGGGCGTTAATCCGTTGGTGTGGTATATGCCGTGGCAACACCTTAAGTATATTTTGTTTCGTTCAAGCTTAAACCTGACTGAACACGTATTACCACAAACCTTAAGCTGGTTTGATTTCTTGTTTAATGCTCCTTTGGCCTTGTTGTCTTTCTCGCTGGCCCTATTTCTTTATGTGTTTTATAGGTATTTGCCAGTGCTGATACCGAGAACTTTTTTACTGGCTTTGTTAGCCATGTCAGGTTTGTTTATTGGTGTATTTTCTTTGATAGAGTCTCAGTCTATTCGTTATTTTCAACCACTAATATTTATTTGGGAGGCGTTATTGCCGCTTTTTTTATTATATTTATTACAATCTGTCCGGTTGTCTTTTACTAGTTCAGTGCAAAAACAACAATTGTTTCGTAAAGCAACAGGCTTATTACTAGTAGCGTTGTTAGCGGGCAGCCAGGTATTATTGATGGGCTTTGAGGTAATGGGTCCGAAAAAGGAATATTTGGTTGATTGGGAGAATGTTTCTTTAAACTTAGTTGATACGGGCAAGGTTAAATAACTGGTTGTTTTTGCCACCATTCTTCTGACTGCTCGTATGCGTGAGCTGTCTTGAACAGCCTCTCTTCTTTAAAATGAGGCGCTATTAACTGTAAGCCAATAGGTAAATTATCTTTAAAACCACACGGGACGGATATGGCTGGTAGGCCGGCGACGCTGGCTGCATCTGTTAGGGCATCTGCTAAATACATTTTTAACGGATCATCAGTTTTACTATTCAGTTTAAAAGGAAGTTCAGGGCTGACAGGTCCGGCGATGATGTCTACGTCTTTAAATGCTTTGGTAAATTTCTGCCTTATTAGCGTACGCACCTTGCTGGCCTGCTTGTACCAAGCATCATAGTATCCGGCAGAGAGTGCATATGTTCCCATGAGAATTGAACGCTTAACTTCTGGTCCAAAGTAACGACCGCGTGTTTCGAGATAACGATCAATCAGGTTTTTACTGTCAACTTTAACTGCTCCATAACGCAATCCGTCATATCTAGCTAAATTAGTAGATGCTTCTGCTTTAACTAAAAGATAGTAAGTGGGGATGGCGGCTTTGGTTAGAGGTAGAGATATTTTTTTTATTGCGGCGCCTAGGGACTCAATCTTGGAAATTGCCTTATTTACTGTCCTTGCAATATCGGGATCAATATCTTCATTAAAATATTCGTCGGGAATACCTATTGTCAGGCCTTTGATTGATTTGCTGCACGCGCCGGTATAGTCGCCTATAGGGTTGCTTGAGCTGGTTGCATCGTTAGAATCATGACCGGCAATTATTTCAAAAAGAAGAGCGGTGTCTTTGACAGTGCGGGCAAACGGACCAACTTGATCAAAGCTGCTGGCGTAGGCGATTACTCCGAATCGACTGACGCGACCATAGGTGGGCTTTAAGCCGACCACATTACAAAAACTGGCAGGTAAACGAATAGATCCGCCCGTGTCAGTGCCAAGAGCCAGCGGAACTTCACCGCTAGATACTGAAGCGGCCGGCCCGCCACTGCTTCCACCGGCTACGCGGGTAGTGTCCCAGGGATTAAGAGTGGGTCCGAAGGCAGAATATTCATTACTGGCGCCCATAGCAAACTCATCAAGGTTGGCCTTGCCGATAATTATGGCGCCGGCTTTTTTTAGACGTGATATAACGGTGGCGTCAAAAGGGGAAGAAAAGTCAGCTAATATTTTTGAAGCAGCGGTGGTTTTTCCTTCTTTGGTGCAAATAACGTCTTTAATAGCTATTGGAATACCACTTAAACGGCCATGCTGGCCGGATGCCCTGGCAGAATCTTCTTGCTTGGCTTGTTTAATAGCATTGTCTTTAAGAACTTCAATGAAGGAATTGATGCGCGGCTCCCACTTATTGATATTATCCAAAGACTGTTCGACAAGATCGACAGAAGACAGTTCTCCCCTATCCAACTGGTTCAGTATTTGATGAACTGTTTTCATAGAGCTGATTCAACTTTTATGTGATCTTTTTGAACATCAGGTGCAGCGGATAATAAATCTTGAGCAGTGCACAGGCAATCGGCTTGAGGCTGATCGTCGCGGGTAATGTTGTGAAGACCTGTTACGTCATCAGCTGTGACAATTTTTTTGGTATCAATATCTTGAATCAACGAAAAATGATTCAATATATCGGTTAATTGCTGAGTGGCTGTAGCAGCTTCTTTTTTTGTTAGCCCTATTCTGGCTAGCTTAGCAATACGCTCAACTGTACTTGCTGTTATTTTCATTATCTTAGCATTTGTTTAAATTGCGCTGGTGTCAATGTGGTGATGCCTAATGCCTTAGCCTTTTTTACTTTACTTCCAGCATCACTACCTACGATAACATAGTCTGTAGTTTGTCCTGGAGCAGAAGCTACTTTCCCTCCCAGACCAGCAATGCGCTGCTTGGCTTCATCGCGAGTCATCTTTGGCAAGGATCCGGTAAAGACAAAAGTTTTACCATAAAGAGGTCCGGCGGCTTTTTCAGGGGCAATAATTATTCCTGCTTCATTGAAGCGCTTGATAGCTTGTTTAGTGTGTTTTGAATTAAAAAAGGAAATAACAGCCTTAGATGATTTTTCGCCCATAACTTCAACTGTTGGGAGTTGGTCGATGTTGGCATGCTGTATTTTATCTATAGATCTAAACTCACGTGCTAGATCTTAAGCAGTTACGACTCCGACATTAGGACTACCAAGCGAAACAAGAAAACGAGATAAAGTAATTTTTTTATGGAACTGTACTTTAGTTCTTAGCTTCTCAGCTGTT
>SDBS01003199.1_pt1 | contig 16028 bp, 14 predicted proteins | sample 2277091 | NCBI WGS metagenome assembly SDBS01 (sample SAMN10404972, study PRJNA504765) | marine sediment metagenome | isolation source: marine sediment core GS10_PC15, 163 cmbsf | place: Arctic Ocean: Southern Knipovich Ridge | collected 2010 | reverse complement strand
AGCTATAGCCCGATATTTCCCAATCGTACCCTGGGCAGATGATGTCAGAACATCTGAATGGCGGACTCCAGAGCTAGACTCCATCGACTCCGTTCTCGACATGCTAAATCCTGCCAATTTTACTAATATCCTCCGGGATTTTTTCTTTTTAAGGGTGGAGATGGGAAGTGCTACTAAAGTGATCACCCGGTATATGCAGTACCGGGCTGCAAATAAAATGACTGACCGTGTCATCCGGAACCTTTCCGGAAAAGAAGATAAAAACAAAGGCTTGATCTGGCACTGGCAGGGGAGTGGAAAAACTCTGACCATGATCTTTGCCGCCCACAAACTGTATTTTGAAAAATCCCTGGAAAATCCTTCCGTCTTTTTTATTGTTGACAGAGTCGAACTTGAAGGGCAGCTCTATGAGGAATTCAACGCGCTTGAGATCGTTAAACCTGAGATAATCGGTTCGATCCCAGCTCTAAAGAGGATTCTTAAGTATGATGATTACAGAGGAAAAAGGGGACTCTTCATTCTGCTTATTCACAAGTTTAGGCCCGAAGAGATTCTAGCCGTTCAAAAAGAGCTTGAGGAGGTCTCACAATCAAAAGAGACCATCATGACGAGACGCAACGTCATTGCTTTTGTCGATGAGGGACACAGGACACAATACGGCCTCCTAGCTGCTCAGATGAAGGCCGTTTTTAAGAATGCATTCTTTTTTGCTATGACCGGAACCCCTATCGCCAAAAAGGGGAGAGACACTTACTCAGAATTCAGCTATCCACCGGAAGAGGATTATCTGGACCGATACTTCATCACCGACTCTATTAAAGATAATTTCACCGTGCGAATCGCTTATCAGCCCCGGTTGGAAAAAGACGTACACCTTAAAAAAGAGCTTCTGGATGATTTTTTAAGCTCGGAGTTTGAGGAAATACCCAATAAATACCGGGAGAATGTAAAAAAGGAAGTCCAGAAGAGACTGAATGCTGTAAATCTATTTCTTGAAGATCCCAAGAGAATCGCAATGATCGCAGCAGATATTGCGCAGCATTTTAAGGAAAATCTTGACGGAAGATTTAAAGCTTTAGTTGTCGCTGGGAGTCAAGAAGCGTGCGCTATCTATAAAATGGAGATCGACCGTCATCTTCCTTCAAATTATTCCGATGTGGTTCTGGCCTATCAGAAGAAAGATAGAAGACGCAGGGAACACCTCGAACATTATGTGGCAGAGGCGAGAGCCAGATACGGACTTAGGGATTTTCAAGATATTCGTAAGGATTTTATAGATAAATACAAGGAAGAGGAGTATCCAAAAATCCTGATTGTAACCGACATGTTGCTTACAGGCTTCGATGTCCCTGTGCTCCAAACCATGTATCTGGATAAACCCTTAAAAGAACACCGTCTCCTCCAGGCAGTTGCCCGAACAAACAGGCCCTACAAGGGAATTAAAGAAGCGGGGATGATCAACGACTATGTGGGTATCCTAAAAGAGTTCAAAAGGGCTCTGGCCATGTACAGCAGGGATGATATTCAAGGGGCCATTCTTGATATTAAGGCTTTGGAAGAAGAGTTTTTACAGAAACTAAAAGATACATTAGTGCTTTTCCTGGAAGTTCCGCAGGATTTCAGCCGGGATTCTATCTATAAAGCATTCGAGGTGATTACCTCAGATAAACAAGTAGAGGAGACGTTTCAAAGCAATTATAAAGCAATGCGAAAACTGTTCGAACTGCTCGGATCTGCAGAAGTCAAACTCGAATTTCTAACTCAGTATAAATGGTTGAGTGCCGTTTATACTTACTACCAAAAATTAGCACGTCAAAGCTTAGTCGAAGATAATCTTGTACGTAAATATTTGAGAAAAACGATTCAATTCGCACATCAATCTACCGAAATAAAAGAGCTGGAAAAAGATCTTCCAGTCTTTGTATTCGATGAGTACTACCTGGAAAAACTGGAAGAGAAAGTTAAATCCAGGGAGGAAAAAGCGGCCAATATCCTATTTACTTTAAACCGGTTCGTCCTGGTGGATAGACATAAAAATCCTGTGTTTGAATCCATCGCAGACAAAGTAGAAAGACTCCTCAAGCTATGGAAAGAGAAAAAAAAGAATTACGAATTGATTTTTACAGAGGGAACCGAAGCAATCCGCGATATGCATAAAATGCTGGCCCGACAGAAGGCCCTTGATTTTTCGGATATGGAATATGCCGTTCTGATTGAGCTTGAAAAGAAAGTTCCAGAGGCTAAAGAGCTTGAAAATCAAATTAAGGATTTCTCCTTAAAAATCAGTCCTTCTCTCTTTTCCGGATGGATTCACCAGGTGACGGCAAAAAAAGAGGTAGAGAGGGAAGTACGGCGGTTTGTTAGAGGACTTAAATCTCAGTACAAATTGAGTTTTGAGGAGATGAATAACCTTCACAACACACTTGTGGAATGTATCAAAAATTATGGAACTTAAGGACATCCCTCACAAAACATCATTCCGGGATATTCGGTATCCAAGGCTGGAGTTTCGGACAGGGGAGTTAATATTGGTTCTACCTAAAGGGGAAGATCCAGAAGAAATTCTTAGAAGGCATAAGAAATGGATTGCTGATAAAATCATGCGTATTGAACAGTGCCGGGAAGCTGCAAAAACTAAGGACCTAATTCCAAGAGGGAATCAAGATTTCCAAGGCTTGGTTCTTGAATACATTGTCAATGTATCTCAAGAAGTCGAAGTGAAAATCAATAGAGTAATTTTTCGTACGCTCAAAACAAAATGGGCCAGTATAAGCCCTAAAAAGAATCTGACATTCAACAATATGATGAGTTTTCTGCCGGAGCCTTTGATCGAATATATCGTATTTCACGAAATTGCCCACTTGAAGCATAAACATCATAACGCTGATTTCTGGAAAATGATTTCAAGGAGATTCAAGAATTATCAGGATCTAGAAGAAGATCTCTTCATTTACTGGTTTAAGCTGACTGAGAAGAACTAATTACCATAATGGACATTGTTAGAATCCAGCTAAAACTAAGATATTTTGAGATATTCTGATAATTCTGAACGTCGTATTTATAGAGGACCTATAGATATGCAAAACAAACCAAATATTGAATTGTTAGAACAATCTATTGAAGGTGCATCAGATCTTCATTTTGTTAATGAAGGAGGATATAAAGCTGTATATAAAGCAATTATCGATGGCAACATAGAAGCTTTAAAAGTGGTATTCATCCCTCCTGATAATGGTCAGCAAGAAGCAAATAACGAAATTTTCCTAAGAGTAAAAAGGGAAATTGAGTCCTTAGAGAAATGTGAATGCCCTTATCTTGTTAAACTCGGCAAACTTGGCCCCAGTTCAATTACGATAGAAGGCCATAATTATCTTGTCTATTCAGAGGAATTTCTTGAAGGAACAACTTTGTTTGAACAAATTCGAAATGGAAACAAACCCAATCTGAAGAGATTTAAATCCTTATTTATTTGTTTGCTAGAAGTTATAAGAGAATTAAAAACAAAAGACCTTATTCATCGAGACATCAAACCTGGGAATATTTTTTCACTCGAGGATTCAGCTCGTCCTTTTGTTGTTTTAGATCTTGGGATTGCTCTAAAGATACACAGTACAGCCATAACAAGGAATCCAGAAATACGGATAGGCACACTTCCTTATATGGCTCCAGAAATGTTTATTCCGAGTTTTCGTGATTATCTTGACTATAGGAGTGATCTCTACTCAGCCGCTGTGACTATATATGAATATGCATCGGGAATTCATCCTATTGCTCGTACAAGTGAAGATGATCTCACTACGATGTATCGTATTGCAAATAAAAAGCCTGTTCAACTGAACAATTTTCGACCGGATCTCCCTATATTCTTTTGTCAAATAATAGATTCATTAATTCGAAAAAAACCGGCTTTGCGTCCTTCAAATCTAGAAGAACTTATTAAGAAAATGGAGGAAATATCATGAAATTATATGCACAACACGGCCATGCACCCTCTAATAAAATGCATCTTGCAATTGGAGAAAATATTATTGATGGAGTTATCTTAAGTCCTCGATATATGACACAAATACGCGCTAAACAACTTGTAGAGGAATTATGTGAAATTAGGAGTGACATTGATATATTTTTAGATCCAGAGTTTTATGCAACAAGACAAATAGGCACACCTAATGCTCAGCTTCGTTATTTGGAAGAATGGCCTCATTTCGTATATCGCAGACAAAACGAACTTGTTGTAGGCACAACAGGCATAGATGATACATTACGTAGAGCCTATGAAGTACAGATGGAAATTGGTTGTACTCGATTAATTGCTCCAAATATTTATATATCAAACTCCTTTGATTCGATTGAAGCTGCAATCTCAATTTCATTTATTAATCGTGCAAAGCTAATAGCGAATGAAATGAGAATTGAAAAACCAGTATATGCCACAATAGCTGTTTGTAGGGATGCGATAGTCGATCGGCAAAACTTTATAGCTTTTTTAAATGCTATTACTGCTTTGAATTTATCTCCAGATGGCATGTATGTTTTGATTGGAGCAGGGCCAACTGATGAAAGAGTGGGAACTATTAGATCTGAAATTTTAACTAAAGACGTAATTGCAGGGTGGATGCTTCTCAATTATAGCCTCTCGTTGAATGGGCTAGAGGTAATAAATGGTTTCTCTGACATTCTTACACCATTTCTTTTAGCTTCAGGAGGATATGCCGGGGCAACAGGTTGGTGGTCAAACTTACAGGTTTTCTCATTGGGACGTTATATTAAAAGCTCAAGTGGAGGACAACTCCCTCTTGTACGATATTTGAGTAAAAAACTACTTAATAGAATAACCATTAACGAACGAGCAGCTTTCGTTGAAGTCATACCAGGTATTATGAATGGTTTGCCTGCAGATTCTTTTTATGAAGGTCCACAGCCCAGCCGATCAGAAGAAGTACTTCAAGCATGGCAATCGATTGTTTCCTTGAATAATGAAAATGTTACCGAAGACATCAACGATAGTCTAAATCTATTAATACGATGCGTTAACAATGCTGAAAATTGTTACAGGGAGTTACAAACCTTCGGTTTTTCTTCGAGATTTGAGGCTAATATGGAGTACATATCAACCTTAAGAGATAGTCTCAATTTTTTCGTAGAATTGGCAGAACTTTAGATGTTCTAGCAATAATATGAATAGCTTTTTTTAATTGTTTTGTTTCGACTGGAACTTTTGGTCTAGGAGTATAATAAGTTAATATTCGTCTAGCAGCTTTATCAAATGACCAAAGACCAACATGAATTTTCTTGAACGTATCTATGTATTTCAGGGCATTTGAGATTTTTTCTGTTGGCAATACTAGAATTGCAGCATTAGCAAAATAACGATATCTGTGGCATTGTGTCATGCCTTTTTGCCAATTACTTAATTTGATTTCAAATGCACGAACAGTAGGCTTAAAGATATCAATGAAGTCATCATCAGAGAGGTAATACTTGTTAGTTTTCTGAGATGTCCATGATATTGAAACCATGTCTGCAATTCCAAAACCGTTTATAGCTATCTGCCGAACACATGCAATCTTGTCTTTTCTTGATTTATGGTGGATAGTCATGTACTGATCTAGGTAAGCTTTAGCAAATTGAATAGTAAAACGCATTTCTGGTGTTATCACGCCCGCTCGACGACCAGGAAGATTTAGTTCAGGTTCACGGAATTGAACTTTGGGAATCTCATAAAATTTAGATGTTCTCACAATTTAAGAATATAAAAAATAGATAAATATTGCTATAAATAAATTTACTTTTTTGTGGTAAATTGAAAAACCTGTTTGTGTCGTTATATAGTCTTATAAGATCATCCAGGCCTCCTCGACCTGAGATAGTCAACTTAATCCCAGAAAAAAAGCGAGAATATTATTTGTCGTTACTCGGGTTTTATGATTGTCGCTGATCAAGATACATCAGTCAGACTGCCAATTTTACTGTTTAGATAGCTTCTCGAAATTTCTGATACCGTCTTTCTAAATATTCTTGTTTTGGCCAATGAACCTTTGAAGAGGGGAGGACAATATGTGAATTATGAAGTTCTTTAAGCCCATGTAAAAGCATTGGACCATCCTCTTCGTCAAGCACATCTCTTCGAACATGAATTATATAATCTGGAGTTATTCCAAGAATGAATTTATCAAAGGCCGCATGATGCAGCTTGCACAAAGCTATTCCATTATTTATTACTGGTCTGCTGTCAGGCTCAATATCAGGAGTAATATGAGCAGCATCCAACAATTCTCGATGTTTTAATCTACATAGAGAACAGCTATCCCTATATGCAGCTAAAACTTTTTCACGAAATCCGCGTTGATGTAATCTTTGTCGTACAGAACGGGTGATTTGCATGCCCAAATCTCTGTCATAACAGTATCGTGTCCACAGCGTTTAAGAGCAGCTACCCTCAGTTATCCGTCAATAAGCACAAAAAAATCACTTTCTTTTACGGTAATAACCGGCACGGCCTGACCACAATGTTCTATAGAGCTGACAAGGGAAGAGACGATCTCAGGTCTTGCGAGATGCTTAAATCATATTGGCGAAAGTCGGGATTAAGTATGGTCCAATTCTTTAGTTTCATCATGTCAATAGAAGCAGGAGTGGGGAAGAGTGAACTCGTTCAGATTGATTAGTGACACCTTAGATAGGATAAAATGGTGTTACTATGAGTATAAGATCGACTAGTTCATATGGAGCTATCATTCCGGGATCTCAATATATTACTTCTTTAGTACGACAGGGAACGATATCGAAGGAAGCGGCCAAGCGACTGCGCTGGATGGATCACTATAATCGATATCACAACGCTCGACTGACATGTCGCTATTACGGCATCTCGCCTCAGACCTTTTACCGCTGGAAAAACCGTTATGATACCAAGGAGTACTCATCGTCGGGACCCAAAATATCCATCCTAGTAAAGATAATGTAAAAGATATCCAGAAGAAAGAGGAAAAGGAAGTGATATACGTTTTACTTATTCTATTTACTTTATGAGAAGATGGTAGAGTCGTGATTGGGGCTCTTACTTCCTTTATTGGATTACAAAGGTGAGTGCTACATTTTGGACATTCGGCGATACTTCCAACTTTGGTAAAAATGTGGCCATTTCTGCACTTATAGTTCTCAGTCATATCTATTCTTCCCTTTATTTTAAGCTTAAAAATTCAGTCAAAGTCGAACGTATCTTTCGATGGATACTTCTCAAGTGATATGCCTTGTCTTGAACTTCATTTCATACTGTAGGCATGTCACATTTCTGATATTATATTAATTGCATGCACTACCTGTCGAAAGAAGATATAAAACAAAATCAAGGCTAGTGGATATGTCACCCATCCAATAATACCAATAATTAGCAGAACCGGAACACTTACAGCCAGGGTTGTGCTTATAACGTCGTGTTCGATGTCCCTGTTTTTGACAAATTTATTCATTCTTTTAGCAAGACCAGCTAACGCCACAAAAATCCAGTAGAAGTTGAAAAAAGGAATAAAACAAAATCCTACAGCCTTTCCTGGAGTTGGCATACCTGATTCTGATGGATCCTCTTCACGAAGTGATTGGATCGAATCCCAGGCAATATATAGAATTTTAAACCACATTATCGCTACCACTACTCCAAGTAAGCCAGCTAAACTAAAACAAAATATAGCAACCCAAATAATATACAACCTGAATAAAAACATCCATCCTAGTAAATAAGATGTGAAAAATATCCAGAAGAGAAAAGAAAATGAAGTGATATACGTTTTACTTATTCTATTTATTTTATGAGAAGATGGTAATGTCGTGATTGGGGCTCGTACTTCCTTTATTGGATTACAAAGGCGAGTATTACATTTTGGACATTTGGCGATACTTCCAACTTTAGTAAAAATGTGGCCATTTCTGCACTTATAGTTCTCAGTCATGTCTTTTCTCCCCTTTATTTTAAGCTTAAAAATTCAGTCAAAGTCGAACGTATCTTTCGATGGATACTTCTCAAGTTATATGCCTTATCTTGAACCTCATCCCATACTTTTTATGTCATATCATCTAAATTATTTTTATGGATCATTTGACTGATGTCAACTATTTTTGTACCTTTCATTTTTAATTGTCGCTGATCATACGGGGATAAAATACGGCTTTAAGAGCTATTTCCTCGCTAGTTTTTAGCGTATTTCATTTAGTATGAGCAAGATTGCTTGGTCTGACCCCATCTTTCTACAACGAACAGAACCTCCTGCAAAGCGGATGGTTGATCGGTGAAAAACACCTGTCCAACAGACCGGTTGTCATCGAGTTTCAAGTCGAGAAGGGGAAGGTTATTATCCTGGCGGCACCGGTGCAGTTCCGTGCCCAAATGCACGGCACCTTCAAGTTCCTGTTCAACAGTATTTTTTATGGAGCTGCAGACGGTACGGCTCGGTAACGTAGAAGTATCAAAAGCTCTGGAAGCCGCAATAAAAAACGAAAAAAAATAACAGGACATCACGTGATGAAATCCATAAAGCGAAACGCCATACGGAAGGATCTTCTCTTCTTTCTCTTGCCGTGGTTCTTCATCATAACACTGGGCGCAGTGGTGAGCGTGTGGGAATTCGCCAGGGGAGGGGATCCTGAACTCAAGCTCTCCCTGTCGACCATCCTCGGGCTGCTATTCATAATCTTTGCACTCCCCATAGTCCTTACGGCTGCAGTCACATTGCGGAGATCCTACTCGTCGACTCTCGTGATACGTAAGGACCATAAACTCATCCAACACGGCATCTACAAGCACGTTCGGTACCCCATCTACTTCGGGACCATCCTGGTGTTTCTCGGCATTCCACTTTGCGTGGCGAGTCTGTACGGATTCGCCACTATGATGTTGGAGATTCTGCTCTTCCTGAATCTGGATCAGAATCGAGGAGAAGCTCTTGATCGAGGAATTCGGGGCGGAATACGAGAGGTACAGGAAGACTTCAAGAAAACTGATTCACTTCCTTTTCTGAGGGCAATTAGGAATGTGGGGGAGAGAGGACTTTATTCGCCTTAAGGCCTTAAAAGCCCGATTTGAGGGGATAATATAAGGCTTTAATATCTATTGTCACAAGGGATTTAGATCATTTCGTTTAGATCCAAAGGATAAACCTAATTTTATTTTGTTAAGAATTTTATCCATCCCTTTTTTCCCAAGAGAGTAGGATGATTAGGAGGCAGATGAATTTCTAATTCATCAATTTCTCTCATCATTTTATCATTTGCCTCAATCCCATGATTCAGTTTGAGACTTAAGCTAATTTGGTCTTGTTTATTATTCATCACATGTACTTTACTCATATTTATTTCATATCTATACCGACTAAGTAGATTTTGAATGGAATTCTTAATCCTTTTAATACCATTAGGACCACTCAGAGTTATATCATCAGCATAAATTGAAAAATCTGCGTTGGGAATATTCGACAAATAACTTTCAATCTTTTGTGCTAAAGGATGCAGAACGATTCTAGCAATACAAGAACTAGTTGGAGCTCCTTGAGGAAGGTGATTTTTATAGCTAATTAATCGTGTTAACAATACTGCAATTTCAGTTGATGCTCCCGTTCTTATTAAACTATTTTTAATAATATAAGACTTGGTACTTGGGAAGAAATTTTTTATGTCCATAGTAATTACCATGTCTTTTTTTGTATGAGCATGGACGGCATCTTTGATTGAGGTTCCTTTCGTACCAAAAAGTTTAGGATGTGTGTGTATTTTATTTAATACTTTTACAAGCAAAGATGTTTGGACATTCTTAAGAAAATCGTAAGGAATTTCTAGTGTTCTAAATCCAGCGGCTTTTTTTGGAATAGAACGCTCAGTATAAAGACTAGGAGCAAATTCAGCTAATTCTAAAAGATTGGCTTTTGGTAATCCAATTGTATCAGCCAACAAATCAATATTTAATTCACCTAAAATATTATTCATTTATATATAAACGGAATCATATTCCGATAATTTGTAACCTGTAGGATTCTTACTTATCAACTTAACTAATTGGAAAATAAGCCAGGAAAGAACTTGAGTTACTAGAGTAACAATATTTTCATGATCTCGTTTAGGTAATTGCATTTCAACATCTTCCATTATTGCTCGTTCATCTGGTTCAACGTTTGGAACAATTTGCAAAAATCTCGATATAATCCTCTTTGCAGATCTGTAGTCATTCGATCTAATAGAAAGTAGAACATCTTTAAGTAAGACATCCCCTTGTGCCCGTAAACCTCGCTTTTTTCTAACTAAACGTATTCGTTCAGTCATGAGAATTAAACAAGGTTTAAAGACCGAAGAAGATTTTTTCCACAAAATAAACACCTCCTTTTAATAAATTTTAGCAACCCTTTCTGAAGAAAGGGCACTTTGTACTCACTTGAGTAACAGGTTAAAAAAAATAAGTTTAACTGAAAACATTTTCTTCAACTAACACTTCAGTTGTAAAACTTAACGAATCCTTTGCTTAAGTGAAGTCCTTGTATGGTTGTATGACTCTGTTCATATGAAACCAATGATCTGTGGTGTCGATAAAAACCATTGTTTCAGAATTCATCATGCAACCCATCATAACAACTCAGAATTTTCAGATAAGTAGTTTATTCGATTTTGCAATCAATTCAGATTGGAGAAAAGGCAGGAGGTTTATTTCATCTTCCTTCAGTCTAAAATTTCAAAGAACGTTTAAGCAAAGTAACCTACTTCACTTATTTTTTTAATATATCATAATATGAAATAAAATACAAGTAATAGTATCCAAGCTATAAGTATATACAAAATCAAGTGGTTGCCTTTCTGTTGCCTCTTATTTATCCATCATTGCTGAATGATCATTATTTAGAGTAGGGGAGAAGTGGTTTTTCCTGCCCTATTGTCTTAGAAGCCCGATTAAAGGGGATAAAAGAAGGTTTTAAGATCTATTTTTGCAATTGTATTTAGCTTAAGTCATTTTGTATGTGCAAGATTGCTTGGTCTGACCCTAATAATACCCCCCTCGATGCAGAGATCATGTAAGTTCCGACAGGGAGATCGACTTCTAGACCTTCTTCTTGCGGATAGCGGGAATTCTTGAAATATTCGTGACTATTCTTTGTCTCTAAAGGATTTTCGGGCTTGAAGTAGGGAGTCCTTTTAGGATCGAGGCCGATGAATGTCGTTTTCCCGGGGACGAAGTCTCCGGCTTTGTTTCTTATGGAAATCTTGACCTTTCCTTTGGGCGGAGCTTGGAGAAGGCAGGCATTTTCTTTTTCCAAATCAACAGTGAGACGTTTCTCAACGATGGCCGGGAAGAAATTAGCCCTGATGGAATAGTGCCCTTGAGGAAGCAACACGACGAGAGGCTGAGGCTTTTTGAAAAAGGATTTGAAGAAAACCCGTGAGGACATATCTCGGATCACGACTTCCATGAGCTCTCCGTGAAAATCAGCCGTATCGATTTTAACTTTGGCTGCCTTCACACCTAGTATCTGATAAATCTTTTTTAGGAGGTCTTCGGCCTCGACATCGACAAGAAGAACATATCGGGCCTCATAACTTTTTCCAGGATCGAGATTCATGGAAACGGATTCCCGGGAAATAGGTTGAGATGAAGATCGAATGGGATTAAGATCTATCCATCCCAGATAATGCCCTTTCTTTTGGTAAACCCAAAAAGGAAGCCGGTCAGGGTAATCAAAAGGGCTGAAGGAGTAGACTTGATCCGTATTGGTATAGAGTGAGTAGTGAAAATCTTCCAGCTTCACTGTTCCCGTATTTTTTACTGTAGATGTGATATCAATTTTTCCTGATTCGGGATTCAGGTGATACAGTGTTGTCACTTCCGCTTTTTCCCCTTTATCTCCTTTGTAATGCGCAACAGCAATAAATTGAAGGGCCCCTTCTTGGACTTTCTGAGGAATGACGCTGAAGGAAGAATAACCCAGATATTGTTTTTTATTTTTAATTCTGATGTATGGCGATCCGATGACCAGATCGCTCTTGAAGCCTTTCCCTTTAGGCACATAATCCAGAACAGATCCCAGGGTGTGTTCAATAGAGTATCGATAATAGGACTTCAAAACTCTGTCTGTCCCTCCGAAGAGGACCAGGTTCTGGCCGTCCGAGACGAGGACATCTCCTACTTTCCATAAGGTGTTGAACGACTCCGGCAGATCCGCCCCACTCTTGATAACCTTTACTTTAAATTCTGCCCCAAATAACAGAATAGGAAGACAAAGGACCAGGATGCCAAACAGGTTTCTTTTTAATCCTTTCATTATGTCTCCACCTCTCTTTTACATTAAATCAAATTAATTTTCCACAATTGAACTTTTCCATCTTGATCACTGAGGCTTTTCTAGGATTCAGAGTAGGGGAGATGGTATTCTTTTTTCGCTAGAGGGCATTAGAAGCTTAATTTGATAGGCATAAAAGGTGCTTTAAGAATTATTTCAAAACTAGTTTATATTTCATAATATTTAGTTTGAACAGCTTTAGTTAGTTTGATCCTATAATTCTTTCAATTTATCATTAATATTCAATTGATAAAATGGCAAATTTTAGTTCGTCTAAAGTCATAGTGAATATTTTTTTTTGATTCAGTTCTGAATTAGATCTTTTTTTTAAAAATAATTCTCAGCTTGAATTAAGAATAATTAGTTTGATTTCTAATTGATATGACATTAAGATGTAAATGAGGGTGTTAAAGAGTGGACGAATAATTAATTCATTTCTTTATGAAATAAATACGAAAATAATTTTGTAGATAAAACTTTAAAAAAGAATTTTTATAAAAAGGGAGAAAATGTTATGGGAAAAGGAAAAATAAAGTTGCCGCGTTCATCTTATGATGAACTATGTAAAATTATTAAAGCTTATGGGCACATCGAAAAACCAGCTTCATTAGCTGAAATCAGCAGCCTTTCAAGTTTAGGGCCAACTCGTGTTAGTGCAAATAATGCTTTTCTAACTGAAATTGGAATAATTGAAGGCGGAATAAAAAAAGATGCAACCAAAAAGGGTAAGGAACTAGCACAAGCTCTAGAATTTGAGATTAAAGATAACATTGAATCTTTATGGAGAGAATTTGTTCAGAAAAATGAATTCCTGAATAAAATGGCTCTTTCTATAAAAATAAGGAAGAGAATGGATATTGCTGCTTTTGAATCACACATTGCTTATTCTGCTGGTGAAGCAAAGGCTAAATATGTGATGACTGGATCCCGAACTGTAATTGAAATTTTAAAAGCATCAAATTTAATTAAAGAAAATGAAGGCCAAATAATGCCTGGAAGTGAAGTAGAGGTACCTAAAGTTTTTCAAAAAAATGGTGAAACAAAACTTGATCCTAATGCTAAAGTTCAGATTAAACCGGATGATGCCTTTACAAAAATAAATATACCAAAGATTATTGGGAACATAAATCTGAATATAGAAATAAGAATCACTAGCAAACCATCTGAAATCAATGGATTAGGAGAAAAAATATTAGAATTGTTGAATAAGTTAAGCGATTTTGAAAAAAAAGATAAGTCTAATTCCTAATAAAGCATAGTATCCATGTCATTTGAAATATATCGAACAACTGCTGAACATGTAATTGGCGCAACAGATGCAGCCTTACAATTGCCTGAGGGAGTGAATCAGGATATAATTTCTTCTTTTTTAGATATACCTTCAGACTCTGCATCCAATGCAATATTAATGGCCGAACAGCTATTTTTATTAAGTAAAAACCAAGCAGGATTGTTTACTACTTCATCTCCATGTGCGATGTATCTATGCACAAGTATTAAGGAGAATAAAGCAGCAATTCTAAGATTTGTTCTTGAGCAATATGAACCGTTCAAAACTTTTAAATTTCGCTTAGAGATATCAACAGGTGTTGTTGCGGAAGCAGCGACAAAAACAAGAGCTTCACATTATATTTCGGCTCATCGTGACGTATTAGCTGCAACATTCATCGATTTAGGTACATATTCAAATTCACTTACACATCAAGGTGCTGGATTGTATCTTGGTTCTTCATTTGAAGAAAAAGAATACTTAAAAATATTAGATAAAGTCATACAAGAAAGAGAATCCACTGAAGCCCATATTAGGAGAAGAATCGGTAATGTAGCTTCAGAATGGATAGATAATCAAAATGTACTCCAGAATCTTATAACAGCTTATCAAAAGGCTTCTAATGCCCGAGAGGATTCCAGGGCTCCTATTGTCCATGCAGCCAATGCATTTGAATCATTTTTGGCACAAATGGCAAATCATTTTAATGTAAATCTACAAGGAGCTACTGGAATTAATGCAATCATTGATAAACTTGCTAGTGACCATAAAATAACAAAAAAACATAAATTTATAGCAAAATATCTTGGTCATGTGAGAAATGCAACAGATCATGGTATAGATCAAGATATTGGAACTCAGTGGAAAATATCAGAAAATTCTGCGATCGAGTATGTACATATAACACAAACCTTAATTGTAGCTATTGTTTCTTATATAAATGGAACTTATGTAATATAGCATTTTGTTTTCCAATAAATAATTCGATAATTTTCCACAATTGCACAATTCTAATGCAATTGAGTTATCCACAGCTTGTGCACAATCATAAGTAGTTGATATTAAAGGATATACTAGATATAGGAATATTGTGTCGCATAAGAGTTATTATGTCAACTAATTATTATGTAAAATTAATCATGATTCTTTAAGCTTACTCAGAATTTCCTCAAGAATACTAATGATCTCATCCTTCTTAACATCTTGCTTCTTAAATTCGATACGTAATTTATAATAATTAGGCCCTTTACCCCTGTAATTGTATACATATCTTTTAACTTTTATTTCTGTTCCTTTAATTTTTTTTGAAAGCTCTCGTGTATCTTCACGCTTTAGATCACGATCTTTAATTTCTCTTATAAGGGTATGCATGTCTTCATCTGTTTTCTGTTTTGAAATCTCGATAAGTGTTGTACGGCTTTTGATGTCATATTCACTGCATAGCTGACGAATTTTAATAGGTATTTTACTCAGATTCATGGTTTCTGTGATAGTCGAACGTGCTTTTCCGATTTTTTGCGCCACCTGAGCGTGATTGTATCCATAAATATCAGCTAATGCTTTAAGCCCATCGGCTTCCTCAAAAACATCCAGGTCCTTTCTCTGAACATTTTCAATTAGGGATATTTCTAAGGCTTCATTGTCTTCAACATCCATCACAATGCACGGAATTTTCTTTAAATTTATGCTCTTTGCTGCCTGGAAACGTCTTTCTCCTGCAATAATTTCATAACGACCGTTAATTAACCTAACTAATATAGGCTCCAAGACTCCTTTTTCTTTAATAGAAGCCATTAAATCTTGCATATTTCCTAATTGATTCCTTGGCTGCCTCGCACTTGGATCTATTTTATCCAAGCTTATCATGCGAATAAGCGGTCCTGATTGCCTTTCTGATATGAGATCGACATAATGATGGTCATGCCTCATACTCAGCTGATCTGGTAAACCACTTTTTTTAGTTTTTTGCACGCCTTATAATCTCCTCAGCAAGTTTTTGATATTGAAATGCCCCAACAGAGTGAGGAGCAAATGTAAATATCGATTCTTTGTAGGCTGGACTTTCCTCTAATTTCACACTTTTAGAGATAATCGTTTTGAAAACTTTTTTCCCAAAAACCTTCTTTATCCTTTCAACTACATCTTTCGATATATTTGTTCTTTTATCGTGCATTGTTATCATTATTCCGATTATTTGAAGATTCTGATTTGCAATTTTTTTAACTTTATCTATAGTTTCCAACAGATCATCTGTCCCTTCTAAGCATAAAAACGATGATTGTATCGGAATGAGGATTTGATCTGATGCAACTAGAGAATTTATGGTGATTAAACCTAAATTTGGAGGCGTGTCTATTATTATAAAGTCATACATCTTTTTAATCGAAGACAAGCTGTCTTTTAACCTGTAATGACCATCGATTTCGCCAATCAATGTGGTTTCTAGC
>SDBS01003198.1_pt1 | contig 16028 bp, 12 predicted proteins | sample 2277091 | NCBI WGS metagenome assembly SDBS01 (sample SAMN10404972, study PRJNA504765) | marine sediment metagenome | isolation source: marine sediment core GS10_PC15, 163 cmbsf | place: Arctic Ocean: Southern Knipovich Ridge | collected 2010 | reverse complement strand
GAACAGATTATAATAACAGGTGATTTCTTCGCCTTCCCAACAAGGGGAATATACGATCTGGAAGCAGCATTGAAAGGTATAAAAGTAAATTCAGAAAAAATAAGGATAAAAATCAGTGATTTCTTTGTGAAAAATAATGTAAGGATAGTTGGTATAAATCCAGAAGATATTGCTTTCACAATCGATAAAGCACTTTCAAAAACAGGCTATTTGGACTATGGATTCGATCTGGATGAAGCAAATCATATATTCACTGTTATCGAGCCTTTTGAGACTATTATAAAAAAAGAACCTGACCTTTTGCTACTACCGTACTGCTCAAAAGAGACAGCGTGTGAATTTAGAAATAAAAAGGAATGTACAATCTGTGGTGGATGTACGATTGGAAATGCCTATCAGATAGGACAGAATAAGAATCTCCTTCCCGTCTCTATTGTTAGTTTTGAAGATCTAATAAGGACAATCATAAGGTACAGGAAAAAGGGTAGAAGGGCATTTATTGGATGTTGTTGTGAACCTTTTTATGTAAAACATGAGAAGGATTTCGAAAAGGCAGGTATGCCAGGAATATTAATAAATATCGACAACACGACATGCTATGAACTTGGTGAAGAGAGCGAAGCATATGCGGGCAATTTTGACAAAAAGACAGATTTGAGAATTGATCTTCTTGAAAAAGTAATAAACATTGTAAATAATGGAAAAGGTTGATGTTCTCATCGTGGGCGCAGGGCCATCCGGTTCATCCTGCGCTTCTATCGTTGCCGAAGCAGGTTTTCGTGTAGTAATAGTAGAAAAAAAATTGTCTGTTGGAGAACCTGTTCAATGTGGAGAGTATATTCCAAAACTCTTTTTGAAGGAACTTAACACAAAGAAAGATTTTATATCTAATGAGATTTTTTCCATGAAAACCTTTGTTAACTTTGACGAAACCATTGAATCAAAATCCCCTGGCTACCTCATTGATAGAGAGAGTTTTGATAGAACCCTCTGCCTTGATGCGATTCGAAAAGGTGCGAAGGTAGTTATTGGTGCAAAGGCTCAGGGAATCGAAGAAGGTTGTGTTTCCATAAACACAGGGAATGGGGACAAAGCTATACTTGCAAAGATCATCGTAGGTGCAGATGGTCCTCTATCAACAGTAGGGAGATGGATTCATTCTAAAAACCATTCACTGGTAAATGCATTCCAGATTGAACTTCTCAAAAAAAACGATACAAACTCAACAGAGGTCTATTTTTTTGACAAATGCCCTGGTGGTTACGGTTGGGTATTCCCAAAAGCAGATACACTAAATGTTGGCGTGGGAGTAGGGATAACATTTAAGAAAAATCCGAGTGAATCGCTTGATTACTTCCTTAAAAAACTCTATCTTGAAAAGATAAATGCTATCAGGCTCACAAAAGGGTTAATCCCAACAGGTGGTATACTTGATATAATAGTAAAAAATAACATACTTCTTATTGGAGATGCAGCAGGTCTTGCACATCCCATTACAGGCGCCGGTATTCCCCAGGCAGTCATCTCAGGCAGGATAGCTGGAAAGATTATTGTAAATGCCCTAAAAGAAAAAAACAATGAAATTCTTATGGATTTTGACCAAGAAATAAGAGAGTTATGGGGAGACTACATAGGAACTGGAGTTAAGAAAAGAAAGTTTATGGAAGAAAATTGGGAAAAAGAGAACTTGCAGGAGACTATTAAAAACACCTGGGTCGCATATAAAGAGTATTATAGGAAAGAAGACAGATGACAGAAAACAGACAACAGAAGAAAGAGAAAAGAAAAAAGGATAAAGAAATGACAAAGACTGAAATCCAAATGCCAAACAAATGTCTCAAACCAGAAACACTAAAAATTATTAACCATTAACTAATAACAAATAACGATATTTAAGATAAGGCGGAGGAGATATGGAGAGTCCTGAGTATATAAAGACAAGTATGGCAGCAGCAATGACATTGGGGTTAAAACAGGGACGTTTCTACAGAAATGCAAAACTTCATTGTATAAACTTATTGTTAACCTATAAAGATGGTTGTACTGCGCGGTGTGCATACTGTGGATTAAACAGAATAAGACCTGGAAAATTCGAAAAGAAAAGTTTCATCCGTGTGGACTGGCCTACATATTCCACCAGGGAGGTTGTTAAGAGCATGGTAGAAAAAAAGGATGATATTGAACGAGTTTGTATCTCAATGATAACACATAGAAAGGCTACTGAGGATCTGGTTGCAGTTACAAAAAAGATAAAAGAATCCCTGGACATACCCGTCTCAGGATTGATTACACCTACCCTCCTAACGAGGGAAGACCTCATTGATATGAAGGAAAGTGGAGTAGAAAGATTGGGCGTTGCCATAGATCTTGCCACTAAGGAGCTTTTTGATAAATATAGACGACCTGTTCACAAATGGGAGAAATATTGGCATCTTTTTGAGGAAGGACTGGAGGTTTTTGGAGAAAGAATGGTAGGAAGCCATTTCATGGTGGGAATGGGAGAAACTGAAAAGGAGATGGTAAATTCAATTCAAGAGGTCTACGACATTGGTGGTCTTACACACCTCTTCTCCTTCTTTCCCGAAAAAAACTCTGAGCTTACTAACCATCCACAACCACCAATCGACCAGTACAGAAGGATACAGCTTGCAAGATACCTCATTGATGAAGGCATTTCGAAGTTTTCGTTGATGAAATTCGATAAACATGAACACATCGAAGATTTTGGAATTCCTGAAGAAAAGCTTGAAAAAATAATTGATAGCGGAATACCATTTATGACGAGTGGATGTCCCGGAAAAGATCATATGGTAGCCTGTAATAGACCCTTTGCAAATTCCCTACCCGACCCAGATTTTAGAAATTTCCCATTTGAGCCAACTTCAAGTGATGTGGAAAGAGTAAGAAGAGAACTCTATATGGAGAAAATCAGTACCAAATGAGATTAAAGAAAGAACTGAATTTCATAGAAGTCTTTAGTGTTGCCTGTGGTGCGATGATAAGTTCCGGAATTTTTATCCTTCCAGGACTTGCTCATGCTCAAGCCGGTCCTGCCGTTGTCGTCTCTTATCTTTTAGCCGGACTCTTAGCGATTACAGGGATGTTAAGTCAGGCAGAACTCGTATCGGCGATGCCAAAAGCTGGTGGAACCTACTTTTATGTCACCCGAAGTTTGGGTCCAGCAGTGGGAACTGTCGATGGAATACTTACCTGGTTTTCTCTGTCTCTAAAAAGTGCATTTGCTCTTGTAGGTATGGCTGCTTTTACAATACTACTTGTTAATATTAACATTCACATTATTGCTCTTTTCTTCTGTCTTCTTTTTATAATTATCAATCTCGCAGGAATTAAGGAAGCAGGTCGGACTCAGGTCATAATCGTCGCTGGATTGTTAGCACTTATGCTTCTCTATATTTTTCGAGGACTACCGGCTGTTAATGTACATTATTTTGAACCGTTCGCCCCAGAGGGAATTGGCGCTGTTTTCTTCACTGCTGGTTTTATTTTCGTTTCATATGGAGGGTTACTCAAAATTGCAAGTATTGCTGAAGAGGTGAAGAACCCTGGACGGGTCATACCATTAGCAATGATTTCCTCCCTTCTTGTAGTGAGTATTCTCTATTTATTAGTAATTTTTGTTACCTCTGGTGTTCTTGGTGCAGACAAACTCAATCATTCCCTCACCCCTATCTCTGATGCGGCTGCTGTTTTTATGGGAACCTGGGGCAAAATTCTATTAAGCATTGCAGCCATCCTTGCATTTGTTTCCACTGCCAATGCGGGTCTTATGTCTGCATCCAGATACCCTCTTGCTTTAAGCAGAGATGGACTTTTACCCAGTTTTTTTGGAAAGGTCAACCGACGGTTTAAAACACCACATATCTCAATACTTTTAACTGGAGCTTTCATGATTGTTGCAATCTTTCTGAAGCTGAGTGTTCTCGTAAAAGTCGCATCTACCGTTTTGATTCTTACATATGCATTTTCCTGTATATCGATCATCATTTTAAGAGAGAGTCATATTCAGAATTATCAGCCTGTATTTCGTGCACCTTTATACCCCTGGATACAAATAATCGGTATTTTGGGCTTTGGTTTTTTAATAATTAAAATGGGTGCAGAGGCTCTTATAACTGCCGCTATTATGATCACTGGCGGTTTTCTTGTCTATCTGTTTTACGGACGTTTTAGGTCAAAGATGGAGTACGCCTTACTACATCTTATTGAAAGAATAACAGCAAAAGAACTCACGAAAGGTCGTTCATTGGAAAGTGAGTTAAAAGAAATTGTGAGAGAGCGAGATGACATTATTGAGGACCGATTTGATAGAACAATTGAAGAAAGTATCATTTTGGATATTGCCAATGAAATAAAGGTGGATGAATTCTTTAAAATGACGGCTCAAGAAATGTCTAAGAAAATCAATATAGATTCAAAGACTCTCTTGAAATTATTCATGGATAGGGAGAAACAGAGCAGTACTGCAATTCGACCAGATCTGGCTATACCCCATATTATCATTGATGGTGAACATACATTCAGTATTCTAATTGCACGCTGTAAAGAAGGTATCATATTTTCTGAATCTGCCCAGAAAGTTCAAGCCGTATTTGTCATCATTGGAACAAGGGATGAACGTAACTTTCATCTCCGTGCACTCGCTTCAATTGCTCAAATCGTTCATGATCCTCATTTTGAGAAGAAATGGTTAAGAGCAAAGGACAAAGAAGCTCTGCGAGATATTATTCTTTTGGGAAAACGAAGACGACATATTTAAACAGCAAATTGTGAACCCTTCGACAAAGTTCAGGATGAACTGAAAACTTATCATGCAAAATAAAAAAGCAATCTTGGAAAAATATAACAGTAAGGAAATTGACCCTGGGCTAAAAAGGGCATTTGATATAAGAAAGAAAAACTTTCCAGACGAGATCATTTTCTTTGCACCTACTCTCAAGAGGTACGAAACAAAAGAGTTTTCAAATTCACAGGATCCTGTTTTTGCACCAATTTCATTAACAGGCCCTTCGTGTGCACTTAACTGTAAACACTGTGGAGGGAAACTTTTGGAATCAATGTACTCAGCATACTCAGAAAAGGACCTTTACGATCTGGTTCAGAAACTTAGCAGAAAAGGACTCCAAGGTCTTCTTATTACAGGGGGCTCTTGTATTGATGGCACCATTCCTATGAAACCATTCTTTCCTACTCTCAGAAGAATTAAAGAAGAGATGGGAATCAAACTTGCTGCTCATACAGGTCTGGTTGATAAAGACACTGCGATTCAAATGAAGGACATTTTTGATGTTGCGATGCTTGACATTATTGGCAGAGAGGAAACTATAAAAGAAATCTATAACCTTAATAAAACTCCAAAAGATTTCTATGATTCTGTTGAGTTTCTTCTGCAACAAGAAATTGCCGTTGTTCCACACGTTGTGTTAGGCCTTCATTACGGCAAAATACTGGGAGAACTCGATGCAATTAGAAAACTCACATCCTTCAATCTTTCCTCTCTTGTAATTGTCATTGTTGAAAAATTGAAAGGAACAGACTTCGAGAAAATGAAAATTCATCCACCAACACTCAATGAAATAAAAGACATCTTTGTATTTACAAGAGAAAGTTTTCCGGATACCCCTCTCCTCATTGGTTGTGCCCGACCTGGTGGTGAAATGGAGAAGAAAATTGATGTATTCGCCATAAAAGCGGGATTTAATGGAATTGCATATCCATCTGAAGCTGCAATCGAATTCTCAAAAACGATAGGACTTCAGTCACGATTTTCCCAGTTCTGTTGCTCTTTCATTTTCCAACTAATGTAAATCTTTCCTCTACTTTTCAGAAGTTTGTACTTCCGTTACCGAGAAACACTTACTCTTACTCCTAACTGCTTTCAAAAGAAGCACCATTTCATCCAATTCCCACTTTTTTGGTGGAAAATTTCTTCCCAGATTTTTCCTGCCTTCTTCTCTATTCCACAGAACCCTGCCGTTCGTTACCTTAAAAACTTCCTTCTTTTCCTTACCCAAATTGATATTCAGGGTTCCATTTATTTCCGACACTTCTCTAATGTTCCTAAGAGAATTATAGATTACCGTAAGATTAGTTATCTTTCGTTGTAACACGGCTGCGTTTTCAAATTCCTGAATTCTAAGCAGTCTTTCTCGCTCTTTTTCTAACTTCTTTATACATTTATTATCGTACCCATTGAGAAAATCAATCATTTGATTAACCCTCTTTTGATATGCAGTAGGACTTACACCACCTGTACATGGTGCATCACATTGTCCTATCTCTTCACGTGCACAAGAAAAAAGTCGTAAACTATCATTTAAATTCTTTCTACAGGGCCTTATTCCAAATAGCTCTCTTATCGACTTAATGTTTTCTCTTATCTTGTACTCTTTTCTAAAAGGACCAAAATAATGATTTTCGTCGTCTTTAACCTCATCCACAACCTTTATTACTGGAAAATAAATATTCTCTCTTATGGTTAAATAAACGTAGTTTTGGAACTCCTTAATCTGTTTGTTGTACGGTGGTAGGTTGCTCCTTATTAAGCTCATCTCAAGAAAAAGAGCAGAAATTTCATCTCCAGTGGTCACAATATCTGTGTTCTTCACCTGCATAAGCCAGAAATAGAATCCCTCATTCCCCTTCTCCTGTCTTCTCAAGTGTGAAACCAATCTACCTTTCAAACTCTTTGCCTTTCCAATGTAAAGTACCCTATCGTCTCTATTCATCAGCATATAAATCCCTGGCAAATCAGGAACGCCATCCATCCCCTTTTTCGTGAATGGAAATCTTTCTTTAAAATCATCTACCTGAATACTCGCAGGTACAGACTCTCTTTCTTCCTTTTTTACAGGTTTTTCAACATAAATCCTCTTCTTTTTCTCTTTCAAAATTATAAGCTGTTCTTTCCTGAACTCTATCTTTACATCATTCCTTCTCTTTTTATAAAGGTAAAGTGGGATATTCTTTAGTTTTTCTAATTCAATCGCTCCCTGCAGGTAAAATCTGAGTATTGAGAAAGATTGTGCTGAATTTATTCTTTCCTCAATAAAATCAGCAAGCTCCCCACTCTCTTTTCCTGTTGTGTCCAGTTCAATGATAGCCATTATTGTTACGGGAAGCCTATGAAACCTTGGATATGGAATACCTTCCTTAACATTAACAACAAGGAATCCTTTTTCTTCCTCCATTTCCTGAAAACTAATCCTCTCTGTAGAACCTGGATAGTAAACATTTCCTTCTTTTCTCTTTATTCCCTGCTGTTTATGGATATGACCACAGGCTATGTACTTAAAACCTGATGGTATTTCTGATAGAGGTATGATATTTTCACCGTTCCTGAATGTGAAATTCCTTTTGCCCACCCTTGCTCCTTCAAAGGTCTGATGACATAGAAGAATATTAAAAGCATCTCTCCTATGTTTCCATCCTGTCTTCTTCAATTGCTTTGCAAACTCTGTCCTTGGTTCATACCGTATAAATGGAAATCCGACAATAACAACCTTTTCATTCTTAACACTAAACTCAATAGTTTCAGGCTTACTGAAAATGTGAATATTTTCTCCTGCGAGTAGTAACCCTCCAGGGATATATTCTCTCTCATGATTACCAGAAGTAATAAAAATCGGAATTCCCTTTTTAGCAATCTTTCTCAAAGGCACCATTGCCTTACCAATAATATCCATGTTAATGTGGTGTTTGTCAAAGAGGTCCCCTGAGTGGAGCACAAAGTCTACATCACCACGAAGTGCAGGTTTCAGGGCACTGTAATAGTTCTTAATAAACCGCTCACCCCGCCAGTTGTTTGGCGGGGTTCGGTAAAGAGGCATAGATTCACCAAGATGTGAATCTGAAAGATGAAGGAATTTCATCGTTCTTCCTAAATGCTTTGCCTATTCAGGAAAAACCTGAATAATTATTTAAAGAGCTCTTTTAAATCAACTTTGCACTTCTCTAATATTGCTATATTCTTTTTGTAAGCTTTCGCTTCTTCAGAATCATCCTCTTTCTCCAGCTCTTCAATACTCTCTCTTATCGATTCTTTTTCATCCTCAGGGATATTGGGATTGTCAAGCATATCCTTCATGCTTTTAATATTTGCTTTTCCAAGTTTCTTCATTTCAAGTCCCATTTGGTAAGTGACTGTACCCATTATCTTCCCATACGTTACCATAAAACTCTCCATGTCAAATCCATAAGGCTTGAGAACTTTATTTATCTTCTCAACAAATTTAGCAGCCTGTCTGCCACTTTTTAAAGCTTTGAAAACATTCTTATCCATTCCTTCGAATTCCTCTCCCTCTTTCTTAGCAGCTTCTACAAATACGGGGTGAGCTTTAACAAATGCTTTCACCTCTTTTTCAGTCAGTAAGACATCATCCGTATCAGAAAACTCCACCTTTCCCTCGGTCCTTCCAGTCACTTCCTCAGCAGGTGATTCGGCTGCCCTTTTGCAACCTACAAAAAGAGAGGAAATGAGAAAAAGAACTACGAAAAGAATTATAAATCTTTTCATAAAACACCTCCTTTGAGTTAATTTTAATTTATCTTATCATATTTTCTTTCCAATTTCAATAAAAAAAGATGTCATTGCGAATACACTTTCATAATCTCAAATGAAGCAATCTCATACTATCGTGGCATATAGCAATTAGCATATTTTAATAGTCAAAAAAATATATGCTCTTTGCCCTTTGCACTGTGCACTATTCATTTGTAAGTCTACCCTGCCACTCCCTATATATCTCCTCTATCTTCTCAATAACAGGAAAGTAGTCTTCTACTGGGGAAAGTTCAAAACAGAGTGCTCCTCCAAAATTGATTTCTGTTAGTCCTCGTAGAAAATCTTCCCAGTCTATATTACCATCATAAGGAAGTGTGTGGTCATCCCTTTCCCCTTGATTATCACTAATATGAACTTCCTTGATGTATTTGTGCAAACCACTTATTGCATTACTCATTTTAGCCCCAAGGAGATTTAAATGGCTAGTATCTAAACAGCATCCAATTCCTGATTTGCCGAACAAGCTAAGAATACTCTCAAGTTCACCAGGAGTATCACCAATCTTTCCAGGTTGTGTGTTCTCAAGCAGGATAGATATCCCCCAATTCTCTGAAAAATCTACTATTTCACCAATACTTCTTTTTACTTTCTTAATCTGTGCATCTCCATCTGACCTTTCCTCTCCGGGATGGACAATAACATAATTTGCACCAAGTCTTTTCGCGACGACAACAGCCTTTTCAACCTCCCTAACTGACCTCATTCTTTCCCACTCATCCAGTGATGCAATGTCAATACCAGATGGAGCGTGGATGGAAAATATTTCTATCTTCTCTTTTTTAGCTCTTTTCTTCAATTCTTTAATTTCACTATCTTCATTGTAATCAAAATGACTTATTCTCAACCTAAGCTCAAGTCCATCAATGGAAAAATCTTTCAGGTTTTTCAACTCATTGATGACTTCTTTCTCCTTAAAAAGTGTTGTTGATATAATAAGTTTCATAGTTTACTCACGGACGGTAATTTTACACCGCAAAGTCATCGACACTGAGTAACATCTTATTATAACACATACTCAGACCGAAGGGTGCGCAAAGATCGCAAAGATTTTCATTATATTTCTTTCTTTTTAGAGTATCTTATATCCTACATCATCCATCTTATATCCCTTACTTACCCACTATTTGCTCGTACATTTCTTTCGCTCTGTAAGAACTCCTCACAAAAGGACCGGATGCAACTCCCATAAATCCTTTTTCAAGTCCAATATCTCTATATCTATCGAATTCTGCTTGTCTCACAAATCTCTTAATATCATAATGCTCCCTGGTTGGTCTCAAGTATTGTCCAATTGTCAAAATCTTTACTCCTGCGTCAATCAAATCATCCATCGTCTCGTAAACTTCTTCTTCTGTTTCACCCAATCCTACCATAATTCCTGATTTATTAATAATTCCATTTGATTTCTCGTTTACCTTTCTGAGTATTTCAAGTGAACGGTTATAGTCTGCTTTAGGTCTTATTTCCTTATAAAGTTCCTTCGCTGTTTCAATATTGTGATTTATTACTTCAGGATGAGCTTCCATAATTTTATTAACGGAAGAGAGATTTCCATTAAAATCGGGAATGAGTACTTCAATGGTAATTCCGTTATTTAATCTCCTGATTGCATCTATTGTATTAACGAAATGCTCTGCTCCTCCATCCGCAAGGTCATCACGGGTAACAGAGGTAATTACAGCATGTTTTATGCCAAGTACTTTTACTGTTTCAGCGATTCTTTTTGGTTCGTCGGAAACGAGGGGATTTGGAGTCCCACTTGTAACTGCACAGAAAGTACAGTCTCTTGGACAGATAGAACCCATAATAAGAAAGGTAGCTGTCCTTTTGTCGAAACAAGTTCCAATATTAGGACATTGCGCCTCTTTGCATATGGTTGCAATACCTTTGTCTTCGAGATAATGTAATAGGTCCTTGCTTTTTTCCCTTTGCTTCAGCCCTTCAATTATCCAATTAGGAATCCTCATCAGGAAGCTGGTTGCCTTCTTTTAATTTAACTAATATAATCTTATGTTCATCAATTTCTTCTTCGTAGAAAATACCGAATGAGAGTATCAACAGTTCATCACCAACATCACCCTTCAGTGCAGTTCCCCCATTTAATCCAATAATTCCCTTGCCTTTCTCACCGTAAATAACATAGGTTTCAAATCTGTTGCCATTATTAAGATTTACGACAAGCACCTTCTCTGTTGGTATCAGGTTGGCTCTCCTTGCAATATCTTCACTAATGGTAATACTACCATCATACTGAAGGTCCTTCTCAGTTACAAATGCATCCTTAATTTTTGCTTTACATAATTCTCTCATCATAATAATTTCCACATGTATATGTTTCTGTTTTTCATCTGTGTAATCTCTGTAAAAATCTGTGTGATCAAAAGATACATCATATTACAAATTTGTCAAGGAAAAAAACGAAAACCACAGAGTCAATGAATTCAGACATAAGACATTAGACATAAGACTTGGGACTTTAAGCTTTTTTCCTTCAATAACTTCTTAATTCTCAATTTCCTAATTTCCTCCGCCTACGCCAAAGCTTCGGTGGATAAATAATTTCGCAATTTCGATAGCATATCTGATCACAGTTCTTGTCCGCGGTCTTCCGTCATCGGTCAGCGGTCGCTTCTTACAAAAAAAAGTTGACAACTTATTTTTTTCATGCTATATAGAGGCTAACGGGGTCGTAGTTCAGTTTGGTTAGAACGCTGGCCTGTCACGCCAGAGGTCGCGAGTTCGAGTCTCGTCGGCCCCGCATACACCTTTCAACTCCATAAATAAATTAAGTTAACCGACCTGTCATTGGTCAATTGTCATTAGGTCACTCGAAAACCTTGACAAACCACAGGCACAAAAAGATATTAAATCGAGTTACACATAAGTTGGAGGAAAAATAGGATGAAACTGAATTACGAACTGCATATATACTATTTAGTCTTTCTTGCTATTTCTTCAAGTGCAAAAGCTGCCTCCTCACGCACATATTTGTTTTCATCTTCACGTGCAAACTCAAATATCGGTTTAGCGTGGGGATTCACCTCGTATTTAAGACTCTGGATAAATCTTAGAACCTGTTCGTCGGTCATTTCTTTGCGTCTCTTCTTGAATATGCCGAGAAGCTTACCATAAAGCCCTTTTACCTCTTTATCTGAGAAATACCATTCTCTTATATACTGGTGTCTTGTGGTAAATAATTCTATTGGCGCTATCCTCAGAAAGTCAAGATAAATGTGGATTTTATCCTTGTCATCTTTCCTCAGAATATAGGACACTGCAGAGCTTCGTATATCCATATCCAGATTTTTAACCGCAATATCTTTAATGAAATCATAGACTCGCTTCTCCTGAATCCTTTGCAATGATCGAAATGCATACATTTTCATTCCCTTGTCGTTTCCTTTGGAAATAACACGCATTAAGAAAGGAACAACAATATCCGAATCATGCTTATCAAGTTGTGCACACATAATTTTGTATTCTTCAGGATCATTGCTTTTCTCCAAATATCGAATAAGAAACTCGGTAGCCATAGGTTCCCTTGATGATTTTAATGCTCCCATTGCACTTTGCCTCTGGTATTCATCATTGTCTATATCCATTGCAACATCAATGATGAGGCCCAATGCCTTCACCTTTAGTTCCTCACTTGCTCCTTCTAATGAGTTTGCAAGAATCTTAACTGGAATTGGGACTATAGTATTATGGATGATAACGCTATCCTGGAAGCGCTTTTGTCTTTCAACGAATTCAATCAGTGAGTTCACCACCTTATCACCACCAATGTGACTCAATGCTCTCGCAGCTTCGTATTGATATATTTCATTGTCCAATAAACCAATAAGAAATGGCATAGCCTTAACTACTTCATTTCTACCAAAATATCGGATTATTTCTCTCTGTATCGATCGCTTAGTCTCTGGATCAACGTTGTTGAAAAGCTCATGCAAAAAAGGAAAGACCCAGCTTCCATCACAATAATCAAAAATCTGGATTAACTCAGGTATACTTCCCGAATAGTTATCCCTCTTTCCGGGATTGTAATGCAATGCAACCTGTTTGTATGCGGAAGCTGCCTCTTTGAAGTGTTCTCTGCTCCGCGGTTGTTCAATTAAATCCTGATAGTTCTTCAGAATACCCATTATTGCTTGTACCTGTTTGTATAATCTCTGACAGACGGGGATCTGGGGAACCATATCGATAATTGCATACGCTACATCCTCATTATTCCGCTCTCTGAAAGCATCCATCAACAAACGAAATGCCCGCTCCTGTTTTTCATCCTCAGGGCATTTTTCTATCTCATGGAATCTTGTCAGGAAAACCTGAATGACTTCTTGATCATCATAGTGCTGCAACGCCCAAGCATATTTCCAAAAGAGTGTATTCTCATAATCTATATCCTTAAATATCTTTATAAAGTATGACAGGGCTCCCCTGTATTTTTCTTCAGCCAAAGTATGAACAGCTCTAATCTCGAATTCCCTACTCTCAGTGATCATTAGTTCTTCGAGATACCTGCGCATTCTCTCTTCTCTATCTTCAATTGAATCTAATTCCGCAACGAGTTCCAATGCCAGCGCCCGTTCAGCATCCCTCTTCATTTCGTCGTTACCACTCTCAAGGTTTTCCATGAGCTGCTTCTTTCGCTCTTCTTTTTCATCTAATGATAAAGCATATATGAGTTCTTTAACAGCACGAGAATTGAAGCGCCCTTTTATAAGATGAGCGGTAAATGTCGTAGAAAAATATAATGGGAATCGTGCTATTGGTAATCGATCAAATTCCTGCCGAGTATCAACACCGATTTTCTGTCTGCAACCGAGAAGGAGAAGATAGTTCCTATTCAGTTCGACATTGAAGTGAGAGCCAATATGGTTATCAAGAATAAAAACTGAAATTGTCTCTGATTCCTCTGTTCCGCGCAGTATACTATCTATTCTGAATTGTACAAACCATGACGAATCATTTTTATCAAGGAATTCTCCCTCCACAATAAGATCAGATTTCTCTATCTCATGCTGATTGCCAGAGAATGCAAAGAATGATGCTTGTAATCGCACAGCAAAGAAATGCACAATCACCAATATTGGTAGTACTCTCAAAATTATATGAGTTAATCTTGCCTTATTATTCACATTCAAATCCTTAAATGATATTACATCTATAGTATAAATATATCATTACAGGAAAACAATGTCAAGGTCTTTGTCTTTTTTAGCATCGATGGGTTAAATCAGGTTAAATTACAGTCGACATGTTCCGCTAATCCCCACCAATTCCATCGTCTTTTTCACATAAATCCCCGCATTTTCCTGATAGAAAAAGTTGCGAAACTCGTCTCCTATATAAAATATTTCATACTTTAATCTTCCTCTCCCTCGATGGGAGAGGAATGAGGTGAGGGTGAGTATTTGTTTCATATTCACTGATTGCCCCGCCATTCCCCATTTTTCACCGCAAAGTCATCGACACTGAGTAATTGTTTGTTATCATACATGCTCAGACCGAAGTGACGCAGAGACCGCAAAGATCTCTTTGTGCTTTTCTACTTGTTGCTTTCTGTTTGCTATTTGCTGACATATTTGGCAGCTGCAGGCTTCCACCTACGCTAAAGCTTCGGTGGACAGGTTACCCTACATTACGTGTCATTGCGAGGATGCTTTTTTATTGACTGGCGAAGCAATCTCGACTTTTCTATTTTCTGTTTGCTGTTTGCTGCCTTTTTTACCGCAAAGGAAACTCAGAATGATCATCTGGTTGTTATTTCTTTTTTCCTTGACAATTTCATATAAATACCTATAATTACACTACAGCAAGAATTGAAATTCATGCATTCAAATATCTAGTTTTAAGGAGGTTCAAATGAAAACCTTGGGTAAATCTGTGGCTTTGACAGTTCTCATACTCTTATGGTTTGTTAATATCTTTGCTCAAGCTCCAGATACTGCTTGGACAAAGACATATGGTGGATTAGATGGTGATGGAAGCAATGCGGTTCAACAGACAATAGATGGAGGATATATCATTACTGGATGGACATATTTGCTTATGACAGGTCAGTGCGATGTATATCTAGTGAAAACGGATGTAAGTGGTGATACACTCTGGACAAGGAAATATGGGGGCATAGGGAATGAATGGGCATTTTCAGTACAAGAAACCTTTGATAGTGGATATATAATTGCAGGAGCTACGGGTTCGTTCCAGAATCCTGGTGATGTCTTACTTATAAAGACGGATGTGGATGGTAATATCCTCTGGTCAAAATTATATGGCGGTGAATATGCTGAATGGGCATTCTCAGTTCAACAAACTTCTGACAGTGGATATATTATTGTGGGATGCACGTGTTCATATGGTCAGGGAGGTGGTGATGTCTGGATTCTGAAGACAGATACAAAAGGGGATACTCTCTGGACAAAAACGTATGGTGGAATAAAAGACGATGATGGTCGCTCAGTTCGAGAAACTACTGGTGGTGGATATGTAATTGTTGGAAATACCGGGTTGGATAGTATAAGTTCAGGTGACATTTGGCTCCTAAAAACAGATAATTATGGTGACACTATCTGGACCAAAACTTATGGAGGTATCAATGATGACGAGGGTTCCTCTGTTCAGCAGACCTATGATGGTGGGTACATTATTGCAGGAGCTACAACCTCCTTTGGTGCAGGTGATTGGGATGTATATCTTCTAAGAACGGACTCCTTGGGTGATACGCTCTGGACAAGAACTTTTGATGGACCAGGTGCTGACCTCGGTAGATCAGTAATAGAGACAAATGATGGATACGTTATTGCAGGTTCAAGTTCAGGTGATGTTTTGCTTCTTAAAACAGATTTCAATGGTAATTTGCTTTGGTCAAGGAAGTGGGGGGGGACTGATGGAGATGGTGCTTATTCAGTTCAGAATACCTCTGATGGTGGATACATAATTTCAGGGATGACTAATTCATTTGGAGCAGGTTTATCAGATGTCTATCTTATAAAGACAGGACCTGATCTTGGTGTCGAAGAAGAAACAATTACGAATCCAAAAAAAGAAATTCCGATGTTTGAAGTCTTTCCGAATCCTTTTACCACAGCCGTAAAAATTGAGTGTTCTGGGATTAGTGAAGGAGAAAAGGTCGACTTACAGATTTACGATGTGAGTGGGAGGTTAGTAAAGTCAGTCCCACTTACCACAAGAACTTTACAACTAAGCACTGACTTGTCCCCTGGGGTATACTTCTTAAAAGCCGAAGGATTTGATGTTGGAAAGGTAATTAAACTGAGGTAACCAACTCTCCTACCTTCTCTGCAATAAACCTTCCCTTTTTCGAATAGAAAAAGTTGCGAAACTCGTCTCCTATATAAAATATTTCATACTTTAATCTTCCTCTCCCTCGATGGGAGAGGAATGAGGTGAGGGTGAGTATTTGTTTCATATTCACTGATTGCCC
>SDBS01003197.1_pt1 | contig 16030 bp, 9 predicted proteins | sample 2277091 | NCBI WGS metagenome assembly SDBS01 (sample SAMN10404972, study PRJNA504765) | marine sediment metagenome | isolation source: marine sediment core GS10_PC15, 163 cmbsf | place: Arctic Ocean: Southern Knipovich Ridge | collected 2010 | reverse complement strand
TCGGCTGATATTGGTGGGTCTTTGAAATTAACCCTCTCCGCCCAATAAGACTCAAAGTCCATTACCCCGTTTGGATATTTGCCAAGGAGCCTAGAAAACCAAATATGGACAGCATGTGTAATTTCCAACCAGTTTGATAAATCTTCGGAGTCGTATGCACGAACATCCTTCCAGACTTCGTCCTTCTTACAATTTGCAACCCAATCGTGTTTTCCTGGCCATCTTCTTGGAGTAACAAAGACAAATGTGGTTTCTGAAGGGATAAGCTCTTTGGGATCCTCTGTGCGAGAATTGTAATCTGCTGAGGCTTTGGTTCCGATATCTTTTCTAACGCTCAACTCCCAGGCGGACAACCCTTCAGGAATGAACGCATTTCCTTTCTCTACTAGAACCACCCCATCCCAGCCCCTGAGCTGCACTCCCTCGCCAGATGGAAAGCTGATCTTGATTAGGTCTTTCGAGGTGCCGTGGATGAGGCGTCTCGTCAAACGAGGCAATTCAGATTGAGCATCTAGTCGATCAGCCCATTTATCTAAATCTGTTGAATCAACAAGTAATGGGATTGTCATGTTTTCCCCCAGGGATTACTTTACACATTCCAAAAAATCCATTTTCGATATCTTCGTAGCCCAGAAATAACTAGCGGGTATTTAATCCTTGACTCATAGTTGAATAATCTCCGTTTACCATACAAGGGTAAAATGTACGTACTTAAGATTAGCTTGTATCAGAACATATCGGCTAGTTATCAATAAGTCAGTCAGCCATTAGCATCTGACCAATAAAGAAGTCTGTCAATAGGACCATATGTTTGATCCGCGTTTATTAAATCTTCGTCAATTAATCGCACCTAAAGTTTCGTCATCTCGAGCGAGGAACCTTACTTATCAATACAGTCCTAGTAATCGGAAGGATTTTCCCAATCGTTTATCTGTTTTCTAATGCTAACTCAACCATTATTAGCCCAGCGCCTTGTCGGTGAATGTAAAATTTCTGGTTATTACGCAGAAGATCAACGTTTATACTAAAGCTAAAGGGGAATAATTCTGGAAGCCTAAGTAAATCTTCGAATGGTAATTGACTTGCTTGATGTGCATGAAGAGAGCAAGCTAACAGCCACGATTCAAGATTTTCGTAATCAGTCCTGAAGTTCTTGCGGTTTGCGATATAAAGGCTTTGATTTTTTCCCTCAGATAAAACCCCCCAATCTTTCATAGAAGAAAGAACATAGCGAAGTGATCTTTCTAAAGAACCTAGTTCACCACGAGAACCGATTAACTTTTCTTTAACCATTGTTTTGTTGAATTGATCTTCATACCGGCAAATTTGCCCAACCAACATAGCGATTTCTCTAAAGTACGGATAATAAATCAACGTCAATCCATAATGTAGCCACAACCTATCACTTGGATTGATAATTCCATTATACAATTCCTTGGCTTCAGAATATAAAACTGGAGAAATTTCTTTACTCTTTAGCCATATATTCACCAGGATATCAATATTTTTTCGTTTGGTTTCTGCCCCTTCTACATCAAACATAATCGATTCCAAACGGTCCCGAATCTCTAATTGATCCTCCGTTTCTGAGACAAAGGATGCGATTGCATCTAGCCAATCCAATTTCACATTCCGATTAAATCCAATATTTTTGTTTAGCATTCTTTCAATTGTCCAAACTTATTGTCACTAAAGGAACAACAACTTCACTAATACTGGCGCCACCATGAGCAATGACGATCTTTTCATGGGGAACAAAGGCATGATTTTCTTTTGGAATTAGGGCGAAAATGTTATCAGGCAGAAGACCGTCACCTGACCAAATCATTGACGGAGAAACTATTTTTTGGTTCTGTTTGGCGAAATTATTATCTTTATATACCCTGGCTCTTTTACTGCGGGTCTGTACGGTTAAACCTTCCGAAATTGAACCAAACCCGCTGGCTTCAATATGACCATGATCGCTGGTTAAATATACTGAAAACTCCCTAGATAAAAGATCGCTGATTATTCCCTCAAATGAATGTGAGTCCTTTTCCAACCAAATATTTAAAGAAGCAAAGAAGTCTGCCAATCCTAAGGTTGTATTGTGTACTAGATCGTCAATCGAGTTGTTGATTAGGCAGACGATTTCCAACCTTGGTGTGTCTATCCAATCCAAGTTTGCTTCGTTATTGTGTCTTTCATATATGCAAGCTTTTGGGGATACTCCCTCATTTTGCCAGAAGGTATTCCACTGTTTGGGTTCTAATTGATTATTGACAAGGGATTCTGAAAAATCTACCGGGCGCAACCCGCTAACCATGGCTTGTCTTGAGATTGCTGTGATCGAAGGAATTTGGGCAAGTACAAGTTGACTATTAAATTTCCAACCAGGATTGCGATCTTGCCAGGCATTACGGATGAATATCCAGTCTGCCAAGGCCATGCCATCCATAATTACTAAGGCTGCTTTTTCCAAGTTTTCCTTTCGCCGTTTGTAAGCCATATAGTGAGGTAAATGGAAAAGGTGATGAGGCTTCGGAAGTTTTTGAGTTGCCAAAACCGAATATCGATTTTGTAACCACATTAAGAAAGCTTTTTCTATCACATTGAAGTAAGACATATCTGTCTTATCATTTGTCTGGGTTTGATATAGAGACGTGTATTCAGCTACGGTCCAAGCCAAGTCTTGCCACTGCTCCCAGCGATATGCCACAAGGTTGGCATCTGTGATGGCACCAAGAGTTTCCTCAAGTTCCCCTAATCGCAAAGCATCGGGGTCTTCATTGGCAGCGAAAATTCCTGGCTGTGCCCAGTGAGGTAATTTCTGCGGTTCAGGGACTTCGACAGGAGTTAGCATCCCTTTGCTGATGATGCTCCCAATTTGGTGTTGTAGCTTTGGGCAGGTTGAAAAGTTGATAACATATTGCGCATGGGCTTCTCTAACCCCGTGGGTATTAATAAACTCGCCCCACTCTTTCTGAAGAAATTGATTGTATGCATCTTTGCTGATAATTAGAGACCCAAGATCGGGAAGTTTTTTAGCGTCCTTGTGTGCCAGAATAAAATCAAAAAGAAGGTCTGATAAACCATCCAATTTCTGATGGTAGGTATTCAACCAGATTACCCAGTCTTCGGTTGCGGCAATAGCTGCAAGGTCAAGTTCAAATACATTTTTTAGAACATATTCTAGTGTTCCGCGCTGCCCCAACCTTTTTATGGATGATGGGGATTGATTAAGGCGCCAGATTTGATTTGGCGCAAGTTGCTTGAGTACAGGATAGGCCAGATTTGGGAAAAATACATTCAATCCCAATGAGATATGATGCCCCTGTTGCCAAAGATCAAAAGGGAGTGTGTTTAGGGGGTTTTCGGTTCGAATAATGATAGGGGTATCTATCGAAAAGGGTTTGGAGTTTTCTGCCCGGTGGCGCAGATGAACAGGATCAGCTTCATGAATAAGAGTAAAACCGCGCTCATTTAGGGCTGCTAATACACTCTCCTCATTAAGCAAACCATCCGGATCATGGGCAAGAATGAGATGATATGCCTTTCTTGGGAATAGTTTTAGTAATTCATTTAGCAACTTAATCCATCCTCAAGCTGGCATTGTCGTAGTACATCAATAGATCCGGGTCTTCCTGCAATACCGCTTCTGGCAATCTATTGGCAACTTTGACGATGGTTTCAAAATCCTTACGCTGCCAGGCATCTGCAAAGCCCGCCCGAACCGCCTCGGTGCGGAACTGCTTTAACCGTTTCTTCCCTTCAAGATACTGGTTGAATTCTCGCATCAAAGCTTTGATACGAATTTTTTCCAGATCACTGGCCTTGTTCGGATCAGGCACATACCAGTGACCATCTTCATCCTGAAGGAAGTTTTGTTCCAAAATTTCCAATAACTCAGGAAGCTGTTCATGTCGAGCTTGTTGTAGTTGCTGTAAGAACTTCGGCTGAATTTCTTGATGTGTTTGTGGATGACCACCAGAACTTGGATCTAGTAATTTTCTGATCCATTGGATACCACTTTTCTCATCTGTAACGAACAAAGCCAATTGTGAAACTTCCTTCGAACTCAAACGAGCCTTGTCATATTCGGGCACCTGGTCCGGCAAAAAGAACATACCATCTCGCTCAACATATCGCTGACGCAGGCCTGAATAAAATGCGGCCGCAGATATTGGGACAGTAACACCACGTTGAACATGAAAAGCAATCATGCGATCAAATAGCAAAAAGTCCTGACGCTCAATCGAAACTTCAATTATCGTATCTTTTCTCACGACAGTTGGTAACTGGGCAAGATGCTGACTAACAAAACTCCAAACCCCCATCTCTGTTCCTGCGGCCCTTGAGAAGGCATCTTCGAATTCACTAGCTGGTTTGTAAAGAGATATTACGAGATCGAGTTTAACCGCTCTGGTTGTGCTTACTTGCTTGAAAGATCCTTGCTGCTTATCCAATACTCGAACATCAGCCACAATAAATTTTGCTGCTTGCAAGGATTCTTGAATTGAATTCCACACGGAGTTTCTTGAGTTATGGAATTCAACAGTCGTCCATCTGCCAGGTTTGAGGATTCTATGAAATTCTTGAAAGCAACGAGTCATCAGGTGTTGGTATTCTGGGAGCCCTTTCCGCTGATGTCTGCTTATAATTGCTTCTGATGCTTGTGCAGTTTGAACCTTCAACAGGGTTTCTTGAATAAAGTTTACTTCAGAGTAAATAATATTATTTCCAAAGGGTGGATCAATAAAAATATAGTCAATTGAGGAATCAGGGATTTGCGAAAGGTCAGTGCTGGATTGAGTTGAAACAATGTGATTTCTATTATTTGGAAATTGAAACAGAATTTTTATCAAGCGATTTAGTTTTTTCTCAAGAGCGCTAATTACATTAACTTCTCTTTGCAGTTTTGGAATATAGAGAACCAAAGGTAATACGCCCTGGTAAGCCCGTCGCATTTTAGTCATTGAAGTGGATTGGTTTACAACAACAGATCTGAGAAGATGCTTAACACTGGATGATGTCTCGAGATTTTCGATTTGCACCAAGGCCGCTGCTAATACCCATAATGTGCGTTTGAAGAAAAAATCAGACACTTTCCCCATACCAGAGTGGTAGCCTTTTCGCCACATATCTCCCCAACCAGCATCATTGTTTTCAAGGCCCATCATACAGTTATCTGGATATTTGAAGGGGATAGAAGACATATTTATCTTTTCAATAACGCTTAAGTCTGCACTTGATATATCAAATTCATTCGAGCGTTTTTTTGAAAGATATCTAACTCTTACCGGTTTCGCTTTTGTTTTACCTGAAACATCTAATGATCTCTCTAAATCATTTGCACCCAGTTCAACTCCACAATCAGGACAAATGAAATTATCTTTAGGGGTTTTAGCATCAAAGTCAAAGCCCACTTGTGCAAATGTATACTCTTCTAAACAATTAGGACAGTGAAATACTTCACTCCAGATAACATAATCAACAACTTGGTTACCTGGCAAGTCCGTTCTTTCCACCTCATACAACCACATACAATTCTTTCTAAGTTCATTAATGAAGAGTTTTGCAGATTCAATAAACTCCTGGATGGGAAATTCCAGATTGTAGCTATATGCAATCGAGGTGGCGACAGGGGATAAGTCAACAAGAATTGTTTTTCTTGATCCATTAGTAGGATTTTCAGAATCACATAACTGGGTTGCTACTCCTGTCATACCGGTACCACAGAACCCATCCAAAATGAGGTCGCCCGGTTCGGTATAGTGGCGGATGTAGTGCATGATTGCTTTGTGCGGCACTTTTGTATGATAAGAAAACCCTGAATAAATAGGGTCATTCTTTCCTTCAGACACATCAACAGCAAAGGGTTCACGATGATAACTTTTCCCGGCATCTTCTTTGTCATCAGGCAAACCCAGTTCTTCGCGTATTTCGGTACGATCTTTTTGCCAGTGTTCAATGGTCTCCGTCAGGAATGGGTTTGGGCCAGCCGTGTAGTAGGGCGGGTCGGAAAGTTCCAGGATGGCTTCATCGGCACCTATGGGAAAGCCTGGGGTCTTCCGAAAATCGGGGTCTTTTAAACACTCCAGCAATCGCTGACGGTATTCATCCTTGCGGGCTTGCTCTTCAGGAGTGATTTTGTGTCCTGCATCGGGCTCTGAAATCAGATGAGGTTGGTGAGCGTTTTCCGACATGGATACTCTAATCCACCCTCAAGCTAGCATTGTCGTAGTACATCAACAAGTCTGGGTCTTCTTGTAATACTTTTTCTGGAAGCCGATTTGCTATCTTGACAATAGTTTCAAAATCTTTACGTTGCCAAGCATCTGTAAAGCCGGCTCGAACTGCTTCTGTACGAAATTGCTTCAATTGCCCTCTGCTTTCAAGGTATTGGTTGAATTCTCGTAAAAGAGCTTTGTTCCGAATATTTTCTAAATCGCTGGCTTTGTTAGGATCAGGCATATACCAGCGTCCTTGTTCATCCTGCAAAAAATTTTGCTGCAGCAGTTCGCTTAATTCAGGAAGGTCTTCGTGTTTAGCTTGGTGAAGTTGACGTAAAAATTTAGGTTGTAATTCTTGATAGGTTTGATATTCTCCACCTAATTGGGAATCAAGATTTTGGCGGAGCCATTGGATAGTAGTTTTCTCGTCACTAATAAAAAGCGTTAATTGCGCGACACTTTTAGATTCCAAACGTGCACGGTCATATTCGGAAACTTGCTCTGGTAAGAAGTACATGCCATCTCGCTTTGGGAAGCGTTCGGTTAATCCAGCGTAGAATTGGGCTGCCGAGAGCGGTATAGTGACGCCGCTTTGGATGTGAAAAGCAACCATTCGATCGAAGAGTAGGTAATCCTGGCGCTCTCTAATAACCTCCAGACCGCCCTTGGTATGTACAGTGATGGGTAATTGTCCCAAATGCTGGCGGGTGAAAGCCCAAGCCCCAGCAGTAGTTCCAGCTTGCATTTGAAATTCGCGTACAAATGTAGTCTTTGGCTTGTATGCTGAGATAACAAGATCTTGTTTTACGGCATTTGTAGATGTTACCTGCTTAAATGAGCCTTGTTTTTTATCTAAGGTCCTAACATCCGCTACTACAAAACCAGCACGGATAAGCGCCTCCTGAATTGAATTCCAAATGCTGTTTTTTGAATTATGAAACTCAACAGTCATCCACCTGCCAGGTTTTAGGATTCTATAAAACTCAGAAAAACATTGTTCCATAATTTTTTGATAATCAACAATCATTTTTCTTTGGGAATCGTTAACAATTGCCTCTTCTGCTAAATTTGTAAATACTCTTAGCCAGGATTCCCAAATAAAGTTTAATTCCGCATACATTAAGTTACTACCAAATGGGGGGTCTGTAAAAATATAGTCAACACTTTCGCTTTTTATTTCTAGCTTTGATGAGGACTGAGTAATAATGCATACTGTCTCATTGGTGAAACCTATAGATTCTTTTTTTAGGCATAAGGATTTATAACTTGAGAATCTAGATTGAATTTGTGGAGGAACCGATACCTCCGTGGAAATCGATGGGACATAAAGCGTTCCATTCATGGGTTTACCTGCCCAGCCACCCCTCGATTTTCCACTTAATTGAGCAAGGTAGTTTGACATAACAGTCATCACTAATCTTGAGGAGCGATAAACCATTGATGAAAAAACTGGATTTGGTTCTCCCAGGTGATGTAGGAAACAAGATAAAGACCATAAATTTCTCTTAGTAAAAAAATGGTGGACATGTGTGATTCCTGCATGTACACCTGCTCGCCAGGTATCTCCCCACTTTTTGCCTTTAAACATCATCGCTTCAGATGGATACTTGTAAGGAATATCCATTTTTTCAATTCTTTGGATAAGCTCCAAATCTAATTTGTCAGGACGTTTCTTATATCGGCTTTTTCCCACTGAATAAACAATTAAAACTGGAACTTGCTTTACCCTTTGACGAGGTTTTTGTAAAGCTTCATCGAAAACTACCTCCACTGCCGATTCTACAGCTAGCGCAGTGCTTTTTTTTGATGAATTTTTAGATAATAAGGTATTACATTCTGGGCATTTCCACTCGTCTCTAATAACGGCTTTCTCGTGGTCGACAACCATATCCCAGAAAATCATCTCATTTCCACAATTTGGGCAAATAAATACATCAGACCAAACCGTGTCATGAATCTTTCCTTTCACTGGATTTTCAGATTGAAAGCTAGGGTGCCATGTTTCATACATCCACCCACACTCTTTGTCTACTTGTTGAGCGGCTTTTCGTATATTTGTATCAAGTTTCTTTATATTTTCTGGTTTGTTATATCCGTGAGCGATAAACGTAGCTGCTGGGGATAAATCTACAAGAAGAGCACGTCGCACACCGCAGTATGAAATAGGTTCATTAGAGTTGCTCATTATTCTATCCCTATCAAAAATGTGGCCCAAAGTTTCTATGCTATCTTTATCCCGTGTCATTTGATTTGCTAATCCTGTCATTCCAGTACCTGCAAATCCATCAAAAATAATATCCCCGGGCTCTGTGTAGTGTAATATGTATCGCATTACTGCCCTTGGGGGAACCTTAGTATGGTAAGGGTGAAACATATAAAATGGGTCATTCTTGCCTTCTGACACATCAGCAGCTAGGGGTTCACGGTGATAACCAGTATCACTTTCTGCACTGTCACCGGGCAATCCGAGCTCTTTACGTAACTTAGCGCGTTCTATTTGCCATTCTTCAATGATCTCATTCAAAAATGGGTTGGGACAGGCAGTGTAATAGGGAGGGTCCGAAAGCTTTAGGATGTCGTCATCCGATCCGATCGGAAAGCCGGGAATTTGGCGAAATTCTGGGTCCTGTAAATATTCACGCAGACGTTGGTGGTATTCATCCTTGCGCGCTTGTTCTTCAGACGTCAGGTCGTATTCCGCTGAAGGTTCGGAAATTAAGCGGGGTTGTTCTTCATTGTTTTTTGCCATTTTTATTGCTTAGCTATTGGTCTAAGGTCAATCTAGTATTGTTGGCATCATGCCCCTTCATCTTTTGCTGGACAAACTCATTGAAGCGGCGTTGCATTTCGTTCACTGTACTGGGTAATCCGCCAGTCTTCAGAGCTTCAATCAATTCCTCAACCGGTAAGGTTATCGATTGAATACCTTGTAAGGCTTTATTTGCTAAATCAACAAAGTCCTTGGGTAAGTCAGGAGCATTATCCTTTTGCTTGAGGAACTCTTTAATTGGTTTGCGTTCCTTGGGTGCCATCGCCTCAATGCTCGCTTGGGCCGTCTCACTGGTCAGATTGGTTTTCAACGCCTGGCGCCAGCGGAGGAGCATATCCGCCAGTAAATCTTCAAGATTGGCGATATGCTGACTGGCTTCGCCAATTGCGATATGATCTTTGGGCTTTAGTCTACAGAAAGGACAGGTAGGTGTTTCTTCTATGGCCTTATCATGGAATTCTGGGCAAGCTAAAGGTTTGGTCAACGAATCTTTCCATATCTCAAACTCAGTTTCATTAAGAAGATTGAGTTGGGATAATTCATTCATCGTAGCTAATCGGGGATCATTCAACAGTTTCTTTCTGCGCTCATCGTCTTTTGGTCCTAAAACCATTTTTCGGTGAAGATTTATGTACTCCTTGATATATTCAATTCGAAGAGATTGAATTTCTCTCTCAAGGTCTTTAGCAGAGTTTTTTGTCTCTTTGCCCCCGCCCATATTGCGAATTTCATTGATCAAAGTTGTTCTTAGGCCGATTGCACGCTCAGACCAGGGATGGTCGGTTGGCATATTGCCTTGCGCCTCTACCAGATAGCTTGTGATGGGTTGGATCTTATCAACCAGTTTCAGTAAGTTTTCAATACCTTGAATGGCTTCACGATCTTTGAGTGCATCGCTGATTTCTCTAGTAGTAAGTTTTAGATTTTTTAATTTTCCAACCGTCTTGAATTTATCAAGTTCTTCCAGTAATTTCTTATACCCCAGTAACCTGGGCTTAACCTCGGTTATGGATAGAGTACCACTCGGACGTCCTTCACTTGTTAACACGCCTTTATCGGATATGTAACCGATTCGATCCGTGAATATTGGTTCATTCCAGAGGGTGATCCCTTGCCGGACCAACCGATCTTCAAGCTCAACAATATGTGCCAAATCAGCTTGCACAACTTTTTGTAAACTTTCAACGGCTACGGCTCTGCTATTTTCGTCTCGGATCAAGCCTGGCGTTAGCCCAAGACCCTCAAAGATGCTTGTCCATAACCCCAGAGGTAATTCTTTCGGACGCCCGTAGTGCCTAAAATCTTTGAGGTCATCCATGGCAATGGTGGCCGCACGTTCAATGTTGCCAGCATCCAGCACTTCTCTAGCACCCAGGTTTAGCACAATGTCGCCGGCGTAAACAAGTGACAGCAATACAACCATGACCCATTCGGGTTCAAGCTTAAAGAATAGATCTTTTTCAATTGGGGTAATCCATTTGGCAACGGTTTCAATTAACTCGCCCCGGTTGACCACTTGCTTGTCCGGTTTGTTTTGCAGGAGTTCGAGGAACTTCTCAGCATAAGAGGACTGGTGAGGGCGAATATTTTCTTCTTCATCCAATAACTTTAATCCCTCGAGCACAGCCAACGCCAAATTTGTACGGCCACGCCCTGCCAACATTCGGATGGCATCCATCGCGCTTGCAGATCGAGCGTCTTCACTGATTGGTTGTTGTAATCTGTGAAAAGCCGGGTAATCAGAATATAGCTCTTCAAATTCGGGTTCTAGCAGGTGAGAAGCTATTAGGTCGATTAAATCTTTCAGGCCCACACTCGATGAGCTTTTGGTCTTTTTCAGGATAGCACTTATTGGCTCGGTAACTCCCTGGTAATGGATTTGCAAATGGTTGACGATGTTTTCTCTCAGCCAATTAATTAGCTTTCTTAAAGCAAGATCTGATTTGTCAGCGTATACCTGGCGGTGAGTAGCTGCTTCGTTCGTCATAGCCCGGGCTCCAGCATAATTTCGGACTAAATCCTCGAATTCTTGATCTAAGGCATCTAGCTGGAAGACTACGTCATTAGATTCCACGTCCCCATTCCATTCCTTACTGTCAAATGGGGGAGTCAAATACACATAAAAATCTCGAGGTGGTTGGGCAGTAGATCGCTCATCGGGTTTACCAAAAAATAAATATCCTGGGCGATTAACCTTATGGTTGTGCCAAGGCAGTTGATATTCCCATATCTCATAGCCAGTCACATAGGTGGTATCACTCATCGTGAGGATTTGTCTCATTGCATCATAGAAGTATCTATTAAGATCACTTCTTTCCATGAACTCGCCACGTTCTTCAATCTTGGCATCAAAATCTATATCTTTCTTAACATCAAGAAAGTATTGATTGTTTTCATCTATGTGGGTGATGTATTGTCCGCTAACAGTGCGGATTATTTCCCTCAAAGCAACCTGGACTTGATCCAGGAGAAACTCAGCCGTTTGTTCAGGCATCTCAACATGCAAGCATAAATTGTCACGTAATTCTTCTGGTGTGGCGCCTATAGCGACATAAATATCATTCGTGGTAAGACGTAATACACTCAAAGCGCTTATGATCCTTGCTGCCATCGGTTTCAATCTGTCGCGGGAATAGGCGTTGTTTACACGAGAGGCTAAAATATCACTTTTCTCAACGACTTCAGCAACATCGGGCATTGTGCGCATGCTTGGATTATCTTTCAAGATTGCCCAATAGTGATCGTATGAAACCATGCCGGGTTCATTTTCTGGAACCTCTTTATCGAGTAATCCTTGCATTGCACTGCTAAAGGTTTTTAGAACTTCTCGCTTTTCAGCAACAAAGACTTGTTCGAACGTGTCAATATAGGCTGGATGTATGGGAAATAGAGACACATATTCATCCAGCCTTTCAGCCATGTTTGTATATAGGGGAGTGAAAGGTCTTAGGTGTTCAGTGATTTTGGCAAGTTGTTTATCATTCTTCTTCAGTAGTCTTTTAGAAACCACATAAGCAATATCCTCCCGAACAATTCGGATTTGTTCAAAACGATCTTTTACTCTACGTAACTGATCAGCCACAAAGTTGAATCTCGGATTATCAAAAAGCATTTCTTGTAAGCCGCCGACAAATCGGAAAGGTGTTAACGCAGCAACTTCGCCTAGTTCTCTGAGGAATCCCAAGTCAAGAATTAGGCTTCGTTCTTCTTTAGTTCGCAGGAAATCAAGAAGCTCATCAACCACTAGCATTATTCCTTTATCGGGGTGTTTTTCTTGGAGTGTGGCAACTGCTTCAATGATTGCATCCTTATTACTGGTAACCTCATCTGCGCCGGGGAATTTATAAGGAGTTCCCCATTTTTCTAAAGCTTGTTCAATTTCCCGAACAAGAATATCTCGCAGGTTTCCAGTAACACTGCCAATTTCAGCACGAATTACAAAGAATTTCCCTGCAATGCTCTTAGCAGCTTTTTGTACCTCTTCGCTATCTAAGTCGCTAACTAAATCCTCAAACTCCGCAACTGCTGAGATCGCTGACATCAAGTGTGATTTGCCCGTACCATAATTCCCAACAATCAAAACCCCCTTATTATCTATAGGGGTCTGAAATTGAAGTTGGGGGATGACAACATTCGCAAGCTGATCAGCCATCCTATCGGAAATCACATAGGATGAAACCAATTTTTTTGCCTTGTTTTTATCATCGGCTTCCCTGATTTGGATTAATGTGTTAATCGGTTCAAATTCAAAGAGTTCACTGTAGCGCATTTTTTCTCCTCATACCTGGATGATTTCAACCCCTGGATTTGCCCAATTCCTATAATGGGCGTGATCAAGAGACGCGTAACTCAAATTATTATTGCTAAAATTCCCTGGCCATAATACAAGGAGCTTTTTGTTTTTACTGGTTTGTCTAAATATTGCTAATGGCTCTAATTCAAAGCTTGGTTCAAAAAGAATGTCAATATCAGTCAACAGAAGTGGTTCTTTCTCAATCTCTCTGGTTTTTGAAGAGATCCAATCCAATATTTCTCTCGAGGAGTTAGCCTTTGGTTTACCTATCAACAATTGGCTTAGCTCTTTGTTCAGGGAAAAAGAGGGCACCTGATATTCTGAAACAATCGTAGCCCTTTGTAGGTCACTGATAGAGTGACTTACAGCTACTGTAAGTTGAGGTTTTTGATGCAAGTTGAAATATTTCTTTAGGCTTTCCATCTAATAATACACCTTTTCATTTTTCAGCTGACAACCCGGGTTGGAAAAGAAAAACTGGTTCCATCAGCCTTGCTCTCAGATTCGTGTTCTGACCTGTTGAGAGCATCCATATTCGTTTACCGATGGAACCTTAGCGGGGAATGATCGGATCCTATTGATTCGAAGTCAGGTACTCTACCCATCGAGCTAATGATCCCTTGTACACAGGTTTTTCCAGGCACTCTAGTAGTATGACGAGACGAATCAGGTGGGTACCATTCTTCAATCATTCATCCGTTATTGCACTTGCGAGATGAATCTGCGTCAACAAATTAGGAGAATTCTTGAATAAATGACGAAATATCAATTCCATCGATCTTTTTGAAATTAATTAGCCCTTCTAGTAATCTCTCTTTTCCTCTGTGCAACCGGTCTGAGGTAATCCCAAATGAAATCGATTGCTCAGCTTCAAGAAATGCTGCAATATTGTCACAAAGAAATACTAGCTCGCCGTCAACGGGATTAAATTCGTTTGCGTTGAACTCAACATTTATCTCACCACTACTAACATGCCTAATCTCTCCATTATGGACAATACGATTTGTAAACTCATCTTGCGTTAAATACAGAAGCTCATCTCTAAAACAGTCATCCATCTTTGGAATAAGTTTGGTCCTTACAAATTTATCTTCAATTTTTTTAATGACGTCGGGCAATCCTTTAGTGGCATGTTTTACTGGATGTACAATATCTCGTGTAGCTGCCTCAGGCAGATCATGGAATAATCCACAAAAGAAGTTATTGTAAAATCGTTTCGGGCAAGGATTTAACGTCCTCGAGAGAAATAGTGTAAGACACGCTACAAATAAAGAATGCCCCAACACCGTCGTCCTCGGTATCCTTTGGGTTTCACTCCACCTCACTTGAAATCTCAATTGTTCAATATCGGCCATGAAATCGTGGAGTGGCTGACCCGTGATTAGTAATTGAAGCCCCTTCAAGTCCAGAAACTCGCTAATATCACTATTCAACTCTATTTCTGTCTCGATAATTCTTTGACGATTGAGTGATAGGCCCTTTATCAGTTGGAATTCCCGAAGAGTTGAATACTTATGTGCTGCACGGAGGATCCGAAAACTAAGGTCACCCATGTCTTCTTTTTCAATCATGTATGCGCTGAATAAGCTAAGTAAATCACTATCACCGAGTATTGGTACATACTGTTCAACAACCCATCTGTTGAGTTTCGCGAACTCATCTGGATATTCTTCTTTGATCATCCGGTGGATAGGTGCTTTGATATCAGATAGAGCAATCTTCTTTAGCAATTCAAAAAAACCCCCGTAGATAATCTTGTACCAATCAACATTTTTCCCCGCTGCCTCCTCTAGATTCCCAATTAAGTAAGCAATGACCATTTTTAGACCACTCTTGTCCATTTCAATTAGCTCTACAGGTCTAGGAAAGTCGTTCCACCGTTGGACTGAAAAGCCTTCGAATAATTTCAGCGCAAATGCACGTGAGAGCATATACAATCCTATTCACTATATATCTAAGATACTTCTTTAGGTTATGATTCGTGCTGGCTACAATTAGATATTATGATTACACGAATTTAAGTCAAATACCCTCATATGGCTAATCCTAGTTATTATGAATCATACACCATCGAAACCATAGTCTATTGACGTTTCAAGAATTAATTAGTCAAATGTTGAGGGTAAACCTAATAAAGATCGGGTGACTTATTATGAATTACGAACACCAGCGGATATTCGAATTTTGATTACATAGGCTGGATATTGTCAAAGGCTCAACTCTTTCAGCAACTTAGGAGATGCGGATATATGGATCCGTAGATTATTCATACTGATAGTGATGCTCCTTGGTCAATCAGGGAATTGGCACCTACAGGACAAGTCCTATTTGAAAGGTCTAGAATAGTAGGCACTCTGCCAATTTGGCCACATCCAGCCATGATATCCCTTCCTGCGCTACTTCCAATTTTAACCTTATATCCTTGTTTCTTAAGTTCACGAAAAAAACGGAAAAGGATCTCTGAGTTTGTGGATTCAAGATTAGTATGAGCTACCTCGTTCAATACAGACAGTTTAATATAGAAATTATTAGGATTTGCGATATTGATTAATCTGTCTAAACAATCCACAGAATCATTAATACCTTTTAGCAAAATATAATTTAGACAAACCTTCTTCCGACTCATCTTGGCAATTTTTTCAAGTCTTTCGATCACGTCGCCTATCAACCAGTTTTTAGTTCCAGGCATGATGCGCCATCTAAGGTCATCCATCGGTGCGTGAAGAGAAAGTTGAAGTCTGATAGTTGAAAGAATGTATTTCGGAATCGATAACAACGCTCTGAGTCTTATCGGATTACCAATAGTTGATATACCGATTTCAGATATTGTGGATTCTTTTATTAGGTATTCGATAGTGGGAATAATATTCTCGATGTTGGATAGTGGTTCACCCTGCCCCATAAACGAAACTTGTAAGGGTTTTAATTCCTTTTGGAATAATTTCTCACCTATCTCTTTTGTTTGGTCGATAAGATCAAGTAACTGCACTATATTTAAATTCTCAGCAGATTTTCGGTCTCTTAATCCACAAAAAACACACCTCATTACGCAACCAATCTGGCTAGGGCTACATATAACATACTGTGGATGCCGGTGTGGTAAGTACAACACCGAAGTGTCAATTTCATCCAGCTCGGAAACGTAAAAATCCAGTCGAATAGCTCTGCCAACTTGATCTTTCTGATTATCTGAGGTGGCAATCAATTTCGGAAATCTTTTACCCACTCAACGGCCTCCTTTCGAAATTCTCTAAG
>SDBS01003196.1_pt1 | contig 16034 bp, 8 predicted proteins | sample 2277091 | NCBI WGS metagenome assembly SDBS01 (sample SAMN10404972, study PRJNA504765) | marine sediment metagenome | isolation source: marine sediment core GS10_PC15, 163 cmbsf | place: Arctic Ocean: Southern Knipovich Ridge | collected 2010 | reverse complement strand
CTGCTGATGTCGACATTTACTTTGCCTCCTTAGCTAGTTTCAGTTAAGGATTGCATAGACACAATCCCTTGTCAACCAGTCTATTATTTATATAGTACCAGGTGATTATCCAGAGGAATTGCTACTTGTTCGGCCGTTTTTTTAAGGAAAATGGTTTAGCAAGTATCACTAAGCAAACAAATGGTTGTATTATTTATTCACTAGTTTTTGATCCGGTAAGCCCGTCGTTAGTATTAAGCCGACCAAAGTAATGAAGGCAAGGAAGACCATGCTTATCTGAAATGCCTGGGTGCGATTGGTTTTGTAGATCACCCTGATCTCCTCTTCCAAAGCAGGATCAGCTTCTGCTTTTTTCAACTCGTTTTCTAGCTGGGTGTCCGAAACCAGTTCCACACTCGTATCTATGGCTTTAGTCAGTTCAGTCTTGTTTTTTTCCGGAATAGTCGCACTTGCTGTTATGCTCTGCTGCACACCGGTAGTGAGGGTGACTAACATCATTGTTCCCAGTAAAGCAACGCCGATAGAATTACCGAGCTGCTCGAAGGTGGTGGCTACTCCGGCAGCTACGGGTGTATCTTTCTCTTCTACAGATGAAAGGATCAGGTTTATGATCTGCGAAGCAATCAGCCCCATTCCTATACCAAATAATGCTCCGGTAGATAGGTCAACTGGTCGGGCATCCGGTTGAATAGTCAAAGCCATGACGATCAGGCCGGCCAGGGAAAGAAGAAAGCCCACCTGAATAATATGTTTGGCTCTAAACCGGGCTGACAATTTAGCACCAATGAGTGCAAATATCAGTATGCCTAAAGATAAGGGGATCAGGGCCATTCCTGTCTGCATGGCCGTATACTCAAAAGTCATTTGCAGTAGCAGGGGCACAACAAATAAAAAACCGGCTATGGTCCCCACTTGGATGAAACGTACGGCAAGACTGCTTTTCAATCCTTTGATCTTTAATAGGGACGGCTCAAATAAGCCATCGCCACCGGTGTCTTCCAACCGTTGTTCCCATCTAAACAGCAGCATGATCAGCAGGATACCGAATCCAACCATGAAAGGGACAATAGAAAGACCAAAAGGAGCTATCTTAAGCGAACCGATCACAAAAGGTTGCTTGGCTGACCAGAGCCCATAATTCTGGATCAGTAAAATACCCAGCACGATAGTAGACAAACCCGAGATCGATAGCATTGCACCTAGCAGATCAAACTTTGGACGTTTGGCCAGTACTTTATCTGTCTCGATCTGGCTACTGAGAGCAAGTACAATGATGACAATAAGAACCTCGAGGCGGAAAGCCCACCTCCAACTATAGTAGGTGGTTAGAAAACCACCGACAATCGGGCCGATAGCTGCACCTATTGCGCCCATCGCGCCGAAGACACCGTATGCAAGAGCCCGGTCTGAGCCATCATATTCTGTACGAAGTATAACCTGAAGATTGGGAAGCATCAACGCTGCTCCTACTCCTTCGAGGAAAGACCAGCCAACTAACAGGATAGTCAGACTATTGCTAAAGGAGGCCAATGTGGTGCCAAGACCATAGATAACAAGCCCGATCAAGAAGGTGCGCTTTTTACCTATGATATTGGCCAGTTTGCCACCGATGAGCATCAACGAGGCCATCACCAGGGCATATAATGAGATCGCTGCTTGGATACCGACGATAGTCGTATTGAGATCCTCAACCAGGTCTGAGATCGAGACGTTCATGATCGTGGTATCAATGACGACGATAAATATTGACAATGCGACGACGATAAGGGGCATCCATTTCTTCATATATCTTATTTCTCCTTCTCTTTCTTCCGTCTTTTTAGATCTTTCTCTCTGGTTTCCAGACAGTGTACCCTGATGAGGCCGGGAAGGTAGCAACATTGAATTCCCAACAGTGTACAAATGCTATCTAGAAGAAGTAATACTTGATAGATTGGATGAAGACCTGTATGACCGACAGCTTAACATATAGAAGACTAAGATTTCTATCTAACTGTTCAGCTTAATAAGAGTTTATTTGCTAGACTTGATATATAATATTCTGCAAAATGTTCGTGTCTATCAAGGAGGACGCTATGGATAAGATAAAAGATTTTGCGAAAACAACATTGATCGGTGGATTAGTTGTTATACTCCCGTTGATCATTCTGTTTGTTGTTTTTCGTTTTGCTTTCAACGTTGTGACTAATAGTATCCGCCCGATCACAGATGTCTTTCTAGGGAGTTTACAGATCAGTGATTTTCTAGCTGATTTGTTGTCACTGGCTGTTATTATCGCGATCTGTTTTATTATTGGTATGATCGTCGAGACAAGACTCGGTGGTGTCATCCGCAACTTGGTCGAGAAGGAAGTCTTAGAGAGGATACCGGGTTATAAAACGATCCAAGGGACCATTAAATATTTCGATACTGGAAAAGAAGAAAGACCCTTCTCTTCTTTTGCCCTAATACGAGCATACGGCACTGATACAATAAGACCCGGTTTTGTAACGGAGAAGCATTCAGATGGAAGCTATACCGTGGTAGTACCGCAATGGCCCGTACCGACACAGGGAGATATTTATAATGCTTCAGGGGAGGATGTAATAGTCCTGGATATTTCTGTAGAGGAAGGCATGAAGTTTGTAATCGGCGGTGGCGCCGGCTCCAGCGAGGAGATCGATAAGTATTTAATAGAGCTTAAGAACAGAGGGAAGACTAAATAACTAAGAGAAAAGGTTCGTGATGGATTTGACTCCAGCTCTGGCTCATTCTATTACACGTGATGGCAGCAAGCAGACTTATTTTATCGGTCGTTTTATGGTTGATAAGGATTTAAAGGACGACTTCTTTCGCGCCTATGCCTATTTCCGCTGGGTAGATAATATTGTTGATATTACGTCTCGTTCTGATGACGAACGGATATTGTTTATAAATAGGCAAAAAGATCTAATCGACTATCTATACAATAATAAGACAGTAGATAGTCTGCTGCTGGAAGAGAAAATGGTCGTTGACCTTATAAACCACGGCTCTAATAAGAGTCAAGAAAAAAATAGTAGCCTTCAGTCCTACATCCGCAACTTCCTGGCTGTTATTGAGTTTGATGCCGGTCGCAATGGGCGGTCAATAAGTCAGAAGGAGCTAACCTGGTATTCAGACTGTCTGGGAAAAGCGGTTACTGACGGAGTCCAATACTTTATCGGCAATGGTTATTTGTATCCGGATAATGATAGGCATTATCAGGCTGCAATTGCTGCTCATATTACACACCTGCTTCGCGATATGCTGGTGGATCTAGAGGATGGATTTATAAATATTCCCGATGAATACTTGTTAGCGCGTGGTATTAGCCCTCAAGATACTGAAAGTCCTCAATTTCGAGATTGGGTCGAGACGCGAGTAAAAAAAGCCAGAGAATACTTTCACGAAGGTAAGCAGTATTTAGAAGAACTGGATGTTCTACGCTGTAAAGTTGTCGGGTTTTGGTACTGTGCTCGCTACGAGTACATTCTGGATATCATAGAACAAGACAACTATTTACTACGCCGGGAGTATAAAGAACAGCATCAGTTTATTACTCTGACCAAACAAGCATGGTTGGGAGGAAAGGTAATCCTTCGGCATATGACAAAACGGCGAAAACGCTCCGAGTTAGTCAGCTAGGTATTAGGTAAAAGAACTCAAGATAATCTGGAAATAGCGCACCCCCATGCTCTTGAGCATGGGGGTGCTTCTCATTAGGGGTTTGTTTACTTTAGATAACTGTGATTTGCTAATACTCTGATACTTGGAAGTATCAGAGTATTAGCAGGTCGTGGTTCTGTTGTTTCTTGGATTTGAAGTTGGTTTACTCGAGGTTCCTACAGAAAATCAAGAATATGGCTTTGCGTTTTACATCTGGATTTAGGAACTGATATTCTTGAAAGCAAATGGCACGGATCCTGCTAGTAAACACTAATCGAATAAAACCGGTTGTTGCGCCGATTGGGCTGGACTATCTAGGTGAGGTTCTAGATAGCAGTGGTCATGATGTTGATCTTTTGGATCTGGCACTCACTGATGATTTCAGAACCGGAATAAACGACTATTTCAATGGGAACACTCCAGATGTAATCGGCATAAGTATCCGGAATACTGATGATTGCTACTATACAAGTCAAGCATTCTTCATCCCGCAGATAAAGGAAATCACAGATCATATAAAGAAGAAAACCCGGGCTCCTGTTGTTTTTGGCGGCGTCGGTTTCTCGGTTATTCCTGAGGCGATCCTAAGGTATTGTCAGATAGATCTGGGCATCAAGGGAGACGGTGAAGAAGCCTTTCCTACATTGGTCGACAGACTTGTCTCAGGGGATGATCATAAAGATATAGCTGGTTTGGTCTATAAGGATGACGGTGTTTATAGCAGCAATCCGGTCCGTCCGATTGATCTGGAAAAACATGCCTGTTTTACCAGGAATGTAGTGGACAATGCCAAGTATTATGAGTTTGGCGGGATGGGGAGTGTGGAGACAAAGCGGGGATGTGAGAAGGCATGTATCTATTGCGGGGACCCTATCGCCAAAGGGAGAAAGTATCGCTTAAGATTAGTTGGCGCAATAGTTGATGAGTTTGAGTATCTTGTCAAGCAAGGTGTCTACCATTTTCATCTATGTGATAGTGAGTTTAATCTACCCTATGATCATGCAATTAAGGTTTGTCGGGAAATGATCAAAAGAAGTTTCGGCTCAAAGATAGAATGGTATGCCTATCTTAGCCCTAAACCGTTCACCGAAGAACTGGCTGTTTTGATGAAGGAAGCCGGATGTGTCGGTATCGATTTTGGTGTCGACAGCGGAAGCGATGCTGTTCTTAAAATCTACCGGAGAGATTTCACTGTCGATGATATGGTAAATACGGCCTCGGTATGTAAAAGGCAAGATATTGTCTTTATGTATGATTTGCTTCTTGGGGGTCCCGGAGAAACCGGGGGAACACTCAAAGAGACGATAGATCTAATGAAACAGATCAAGCCGTCACGTGTTGGGATCTCTATTGGTATGCGGATATATCCCGGAACAGAGATAGCGGCAAGAGTAAAAGCAGAAGGTTTTAACTCATCCAATCCAAGCTTGTTCGGCAGCATCGTGGATAACCCTGACTTTCTTGAACCGGTCTTCTATATATCGAATGAAATAAAGGGAAATGTCGGTTCACTGGTCGGTACGCTAGTAAATGGTGACGAGAGATTCTTCTTTACTTCACCCGATGAAGTAAAGAAGAACTATAACTATAATGAGAACATAGTTCTAATAGACGCGATTAAAAAAGGTTATCGCGGTGCTTTCTGGGACATCCTGCGGCGTTTGGAAGAGAACGAAGAATCATCCTAACTTGAAGCCAGCTACTGAAAACTAGAGGTTACTCTTATAGATCGATACTTTGCGTATCTACGTAGATATGTATGGTATCAATCATATGGATTTATGGATGTGTTGAAGATAGTCAAAAAGGATGAAGCTTTCCGGGTGCAGACAAAGGAGATCAGGAAAGATGCCGGTATTAGAAAAAATTGCATACTTTCAAGGTCGGCGTGACGAAGTGCCGAATCAGGAGTTGGCTAAAAAGCTGGCGGAAACAAAGAACAAGAGGGGAATACAAGAGATAGCCGAAAATCTTTGGAATAAGAACAAAAGTGTAGTCAGTGATTGTATCAAGGTTCTCTATGAGATCGGATACATCGAACCGAAACTGATATCCGGTTACACACTTGAATTCTTGAAGTTGTTAGAAAACAAGAACAACCGGATGGTCTGGGGTGGAATGATCGCTTTATCGACTATTGCAGAAGAAAAAGCCGATGAGCTTTGGGAGAATATTGATTGCATAACCGATGCTATGGAGAAAGGTACGCTTATCACGGTGGTATCCGGTGTACGGGCACTATCCGGAGTCGCTACGGTAGATGAGAAATACCGGAAAAAGATCTTTCCGTTTCTATTGAAGCAACTGAAGAAGTGTCTTCCCCGCGACATCCCTATTCACACGGAAAGTATCGTCAAGGCCGTTGATGATAACAATAGGCAAGAACTTGTAACCGTCTTGAGGGCTCGGTGGGATGAAATGAAACCCTCGCAACATAAAAGGCTAAGAAAGTTGCTTAAAGAAGTAGACTTATAGATTACCTACATGTGTCGTCCGGTGTTTATTATTTCTTTAAAATGATACAGGATGCATCTCCTATTAAGTTTGTGAATTATTTCTTATGCATTTGACAAAATACTCTTAAACTGGGAAAATGTAATTATATTAAAGAATATTATCCCGTTCTCTTTTATGTCTTATAAGGGGGCAAAACAGCTACTTCATTAACTTCTACTCACGGCAATATCTATTCAGTAGCAGGCTAAAATGTGACTCTATTTTAGGAAATGAGAAATAATGGTTGAGATTTCACAAAAGAAACACGAAAGTCTTATTAATAGGAACGCCTTCTTCGATAACTCGCCTGATCTTTTCTATGCAGTAGATCTTGACGGAAAAATACAGGATGTGAACGAACGGGTTTTAAGAGTCCTCGGCTATACACGAAAAGAAATGATCGGCAAGTCTGTTGTTTCAACAATCTACGCAGAAGAATCACAGGAGAAAGCAAAAAAGATCTTATCCGAGTGGAAAAAAAATGGGAAGATCAGAGGCAAAGAGCTGAAGATAAAAACAAAAAAAGGTAAGAAAATAGACATCGAGCTCGATGTTGATGCGGTAAGAGATAAGAATGGTAAGATCGTTAGGTCAACATCAATTCAGCGGATTATAACTGATCGAAAAAGACTCGAAGAGCAACTAGTATCGACAATCGACCGTTTAGAGTTTTTAAGCAGAGCGAGCCCGGTTCTTATTTATATGTGTGAGCCACGTGGTGACTTTGCACCAACGTTCGTTAGTGAAAATGTATCGTTAATCCTTGGCTATTCGGTATCAGAGTTTCTTTCTGAACCAACTTTTTGGGCAGACAGGATTCACCCTGAAGACAAAGATCGGGTTTTTAAGAATCTGAAAAAATTGTTTAAAAGAGCCTCCCATACACATGAGTATCGATTCCTATGTAAAGATGGCCAGTATCGTTGGATGCGAGACGAATTAGTACTCATTCGTGACAAAGATGGAAAACCCAAGGAACTGATCGGCTATATAATTGACATCGACGACACAAAGAAAGCAGGAGAGAGACTAGAAAGATTTGCCTTCTATCTTGATACTATTCCAGATGTCTTGTCAGTAACCACTTTAGATACCAAGATAATCAAGATAAACAAAGCTTTTGAGAAACTTTGGGGATATTCAGCTAAAGAAGTAATAGGTAAATCCATTCTAGATCTTTTCCCCAAAGAAGAAATACCCAAACACAAACAAGAAATTGAGGAAGCCTCAAAGACAGGACGAATAAGTGAGTTTGAAACAGAGATTGAAACCAAGAAAGGAAAGAGGATCCCGGTTGCATTAAGAGGTAGGACTTTAAAAGATGATGAGGGCAAAACGGTTGCTCTCATAGCAGTTATGCATGATATATCCGAGCGAAGAGAAGTTGAGAATGGGCTCAAACAAAGGACTGAAGATCTCGAAATAATAAACACTCTTAATGCCATGGCTGATAAGAGTGCCAGTATCCATGAAATATGTCGATGTCTGTCCGATGAAACGAAAAAGATGTTTAAAGGGTATGGGGTTTCAGTGTATCTTCTGGACAAGAAAGAGGAGTATCTAGATATCCAATGGTTGACGATTCCTCCAAAATTACGACGGACAATAGAGAAGACAATCGGTGCCAAGCTTCCCCTGAAAAGTATGAGGGTTAGAACAGAGGGCATTTACGGTCGCATAATAAAAGCCAAGAATCCTAAGATCACAAACGATTCCAAAGATATAGAAAAAATGATATCCGAGTTTACAGAGAACAAGGCTATCAGACGTCTTGTTCCTAAAGTAAGGAGGATCCTGAATATAGAGTCGGTTATTTCCGTTCCTCTTATTTCGGAAAATAAGATCATCGGACTTCTGGATATCTCGAGGAATGAACCGTTTACAAAGGCTGATGCTATAAGGCTTAAACCGATTGCGGAACAGGCTACCACTATTATCAAGCAGAGACAATTGGAGGAAGAGCTAAGACTTAAAGCACAGATGATAGATGGTGCGACTGACCATATTTTCCTGCACGATCTAGACGGCAATTTTATATATATTAATGAGGCTGCCTACAAAGCTAGAGGCTACACGAAACAGGAACTCATGGACATGAAAGTGGCTGAGCTGGATACTCCGGAGATGGCGAAGTTAATAAGGCCAAGAGTGAAAAACCTCCTTGCCGATGGCGAAGCTGTTTTTAAATCTGAGCATGTATGTAAAGACGGCTCACTTATACCGATCGAGGTGCATGCCCGGGCGATCGATCTGAGAGACGAAACATTCATTCTAAGCGTCTGTCACGATATAACTGAGCGCCAGAAAGCAGAACAAGAGCTGGAGATGAAAGCGCGGGTCCTCGATGCTGCGGTTGATTCGATCTTTGTTCATGAAATAGATGGCAACATCATCTATGTTAATAAAATGGCGTGTCAGTCGCGTGGTTATACTCGCGATGAGATGAAACGTATGAAGATTTGGGATTTCGTTTCACCTGAACAGAAAAAACTAGTCAAGCCTAAGATGAAAAAATTACTTGATACAGGTGAGAGTAGATTCGAATCGACCAATATATGCAAAGACGGAACAGTTATGCCGGTTGAAGTACATGCTAATATTATCAACATTGATGATAAAAAGCTTATTCTATCGGCTGTACGTGATATCACAGAACGGAAGCGGGCCGAGGCAACACTGCAAGAAAGTGAGTTCCGATATAGAAAACTATTTGAGGATTCTCCTATTCCTTTGTGGGAGGAAGATTTTTCAGAAGTTAGAAGATTTTTAGATGAACTGAAAACCTCCGGAGTAAAAGACTTAAGAGCACATTTTAATAAGCATCCGGATGATGTTGTGGAGTGTGTAAGGCAAATAAGGGTTCTGGATGCGAACAAGGCAACGCTTGAATTCTTTGATGTTGAGAATATCAAGGAATTCATCAGTAATATGGAGAAGTTCTTTGCTAAAGATACATACAATGTGTTTATCGAGCAGCTGGTTAGTCTGGATGAGGGCAGTAGTATATTTGAAGATGAGATAGAAGCGATCACCATGAAAGGTGAAAGGAAAGTGGTGGATATATGTGTCTCTATAACACCAAGCTATAAGCAGTCATGGGAACGAGTACTCATTTCATTTAACGATATCACTCTACTGAAGGAAACTGAGGGGATGTACGAGCAGAACTACGCTATGCAAGCAGCCATCAACTCTCTCATTCAGATCTGTCAAAAAGATATTTCACTGGATGAAATCATCGAGCAATCGTTGGATCTGATTTTATCGATACCATGGCTTGTTCTGGAATCTAAAGGGAGCATATTCTTAATCGAAGATGATCCAAATGTTTTAGTGATGAAGGCGCAACGGAGACTCCCAAAAACTCTACTTACTGAATGTAGTAAGTTGCCCATAGGTAAATGTCTCTGTGGCAGAGCAGCCGAGTCACAAGAAATGATATTCGCCGATGCAATTGATGAGCGTCATGAAACCATGTATAAAGGCATATCTTCTCACGGCCACTATTGTGTACCGATAGTCTATTCTGGAAAGACGGTCGGAGTTATCAATACATATTTAAAAGAAGGTCATTGTCGAAGCACAAGAGATGAAGAGTTTCTGACTGCGGTGGCGCATACGCTAGCCGGAGTTATCAGACGGAAAAAGGAAGAAGAAAAGAGTGCTTGGCTAGCTAGCTTTCCGGATTTAGATACAAATCCGATCGTCGAGGTAACACTAGATGGAGAGCTGACATATGCTAATCCAGCCGCCAGACAACTTTTCCCGGATCTCGAAAAAGAAAGTGTGAATCATCCATTCTTAGCAGGACTACCAAAAGTCATAACCAAGATCAAGAATACGAAAAAAGGACAATCCCTTAAACGCGAAGTGCGAGTGAACAGCAGCATCTATGAAGAGCAAGCATATTTTGTTCCGGATAAACAAGTCTTTCGCATATATTCGATTGACATAACTGATAGAAAAAAAGACGAAGAAGCTCTTCGGAAGGGAGAAGCAAGATACCATGGACTTTTTGACGATAGCCCGGTGCCTATTTGGGAAGAGGATTTTTCCTCTGTCAAGGGCGAGATCGATAAGCTAAAGAAATCCGGAGTCAAAGACATAAGAAAGTATCTTAAGAGCCATCCGGAAGTTGTTAGGCAACTAATAAAGCTTATTCGAGTCATTGACGTAAACAACGCAACTTTAAAGCTTCACAAAGCAAGGAGTAAAAAGAAGTTCTTTGAAGGAATAGGCAAGGACTTTCTTAGAGAGTCAACCGATGAGTTTATCGAAGAGCTTTCTGCTTTTTCAGGAGGCAAGACCACGTATCAAGCTGAAACCGGGATGAGGACTCTGGCTGGAGACATGAGACTTGTAGATCTACAAGTCTCTATTCAACCAGGCCACGAAGAAACCTGGGCGAGAGTGTTGGTTAGTTTCAGTGATATAACGGAGCGAAAGAAAGCTGAAGAAGCTCTCCAGCAAAACTATGATATTCAGGCTGTGATAAGGTCACTTCTACAGTTGTCACAGCAAGATATACCATTGGAGATCGTCCTGGAAAATGCTCTGGATCATATTTTCTCAGTATCCTGGTTAGTCACAGAGCAGAAAGGTTGCATTTTTCTAACCAGAGAGGACTCGGACATTCTGGAGATGAAAGTACAAAAAGGATTCAAGAGAGATGTACGAAGCGCCTGCGCGGAAGTTCCGTTTGGTGAATGTCTATGTGGTCAGGCAGCAGAATCACGCGAGGTAGTGTTCTCTTCGCAGTCAAAAGGTCAACGTCACAAAGAACACAAGAAAGTAGATGATCATCGTGAATACAGTATTCCGATCGTCTACGCAAAAAGAACACTTGGTGTCATTAATCTACATGTTAGAGAAGGTGAAGCTCGGGATAGGAGAAGCGAAGGTTTCTTTGTTGCCATGGCTGATGCTCTGGCCGGTGTTATTGAACGAAAGCTGGTCGAAGAGAAGATAAAACAGCTGGCATACCATGATGCATTGACAGGTCTTCCGAATAGAATCGTTTTTGATGACCGTATTAGAATTAGTATAGCGCAAGCTCAGAGGAAGTCTGCCAAACTTGCTGTTATGATGCTTGACCTGGATCGGTTTAAGAATGTCAACGATACACTTGGTCATCTTGCTGGAGATAGACTGCTTAAGATTGCCGGCAGTCGATTAGTAGAAATTCTAAGGGAATCTGATACGGTTGCCCGTATGGGTGGAGATGAATTCCTTATACTCTTACCGGAGGTTTCAGGTATTAAAAGTGCCACAACGATCGCTAAGAAGATACTTGATGAGTTCAGGAGACCGTTTTCTCTTGGAGAGCATAAACTTCATTCGACTACAAGCATTGGTATAGCAATGTTTCCGGATGACGGAAGAGACGCTGGTACATTGCTGGCAAATGTCGATAAGGCCTTGTACCGGGCCAAGGATCTTGGAAGAGACAGATATCAGCTATATAATGCCTAGCAGGATAGCCGGTTTTTCTTGACCGTAATAGTCTTCTTTATTAGTATGTGTCTAGGTTTTGGTTAGAAGAGGAATACCTATGACTGATGAGTTTATTAATATTCTTCTTATTGAGGATAATCACTCAGATATCCGCATTATTAGGACGATGCTTAAAGATGCCGGTCACGGCTTATTCAAGGTGATCGAAGCGGATAGTCTTGCTGCCGGCCTTGAATGTCTGAAATCAGATAATTTCGATATTGTCTTACTTGATCTCGGACTTCCTGATAGCACTGGTTTAGAGACATTTAAACGGGTACAAGCTGCTGAACCGGATATTCCCATTGTAATAATGACGGTAAGCGATAGCGATGAGCGGGCGCTGGAAGCAGTCCAAAACGGAGCTCAAGACTATTTGGTAAAAGGTAAGGTCGATAGCTATATTTTTATCCGGTCGATTAAATATGCTATCGAAAGACAGCGGATGTTTATGGTCCTCCGCGGCATGGTGCTTTTAGATGAGCTTACCGGTTTATATAACAGGCGTGGTTTTTTTGCGTTAGCTAAGCAGCAGATAAGATTGGCTGACCGCTCGGGAAGAAGACTACTGCTTGGCATCGCTGATCTGGATGGACTAAAATCAATAAATGATTCTTTCGGGCATTCACAGGGAGATTCAGCTCTAAAAGAAACGGTTAAGGTCTTAAAGGATACCTTCCGTGGTACAGATGTGATTGCCAGAATAGGTGGCGATGAATTTGCCGTGATCGCTATTGAGGCTGCAAAAGATGTTGCTAAGACGTTAAAGGATCGACTTGAACAGAATGTACAGAAAGTCAATAGTCAGAAAGGCAGAGATTATTCTCTATCTATAAGTATCGGAATTGCCCATTATGATCCCGAGCACTCTTGTTCTGTTGATGACCTTATACATCAAGCTGACAAGCTGATGTATAAAGAAAAAACCAAGAAATAGAACTGAAGATCTGACCCCATGCTTCCTCTTGCTAGAGTTGAAGCGACGAAGCAACCCAAGTGTTCCTAAACTATCATCTGACTTATGACGATAAATATACTGAAAGGTATTAAGTAAGGGTTGAGCAAAAGAGTAGACCAACTCTTACTGTTGTGATGCTTGAAAACTACTCGAAGGTGAAAAAATGAAGAGAGTACCAGTCAAACAAATGGAAACGCAAGAAAAACTGAGGGAAAAAGCCGAAGACCTTGTTCTGGCAAATACTATAAGCAACGCTGTCGATAAAGGTAAAAGCATAGATGGGATCATGCGGTTATTGTCAAAAGAGATAAAGAAGATATTCAAGGAATGCAGAGTATCAGTTTATCTTCTGGACGACATAGGAGAAAACCTAATCGTAAAGAACGGTGGCCTTCCATCAGTAGTTGCCAAATATGCTACTCAAGTTGGCGGACAAAAGATAAAGATTACTGAACTAGAGCTTAAAAAAAACAATGTATATGAAAAGGTCATTAGGGAGAGAAAACCAAGCATTACTAACGATAGTGCCGCAATAATCAAGATTGCCAGGCGATTTGTAGATAATCCACAGTTGGAGAAGTCCATGCCTGCAATACTTAAAAAACTCGGTATAGCAACAGTTGTTCTAGTGCCTCTTGTCTCGGGAGAAGAAGCTATCGGCCTTATTGAAGTCTCACATAATAAACGGCTAACCGATTTCGATCATATGCGTCTGTTAACTATATCAAAACAAGTGATGGCTAGCTTAAACAGGCGAAATGCAGAGGATGAGATAAGAAGGAATCAACAGATTCAAATAGCTGTCAGTTCGATTCTACGCCAATCTCTTGAAAAATCATCTCTTGATGAGATTCTGAGAAGAGTATTAGAACTTGTTTTTTCAATTCCATGGCTTGGTTTTAAGAAGCAAGGATGTATTTTCCTATTTGATGAGAACTCGAACAGTCTTGTTATGAGAGCTCAAAAAGGACTATCCGGCAATATGCAAAAAACATGTCAGCAGGTTCCCCTTGGGTCTTGTCTATGTGGTCAAGCTGCGTTGACTCAACAGATATGTTTCTCTTCATATATTGATGGTAATCACGAGCGAATGCCTTTGGTATCATCCGGGCACGGTCACTATTGTGTTCCTATATTGTATGTAAACGATACAATTGGCGTACTCAATGTGTACATCAAAGAGGGTCACAGGCGAAGAGATATCGATGAAGAATTCCTTTCACTGGTTGCTGCAACACTTGCCGGAGTAATAGAACGTAAAAAAGCTGATGAAAAGATCATAGCAGAGCGGGATAGAGCACAGAACTATCTTGATGTTGCCGGAGTGATGATGGTTGCTCTTGACAAAAGAGGCAAGGTGACCCTAGTAAATGAAAGAGGTTGCCAGATCCTTGGCTATGAAGAGAAAGAGATCATCGGAAAGGACTGGTTTAAAAACTTTCTTCCCCTAGGTATAAGGAAGGAAGCTAAAGAAACATTCAATCAGATGATCACAGGCAAAGCTAAACCTATCAGAGATTATGAAAAACCCGTATTAACACAAGCCGGAGAAGAAAAGATCATTGCCTGGAATGATACGGCATTGAGAGAAAACGGGTGTATAGTGGGCACATTAAGCTCGGGTGAAGACATAACAGAGAAAAAAAGATATGAGAAAGACATGCATAGAGCAAAAGACTATGCTGAGCTCTTGTTCCGCTCAACACCCAGCGCCACCTTTACGATTGATCAACACAGAAAAGTGACAAGCTGGAATGAGAGGGCTCAAGAACTAACCGGATATATACCGGAAGAAGTCATGGGTAAAGAGTGCCGGTTATTTGCAGCCGGTTCGTGTCGAAAGAAATGTGAGCTGTTCTCAAAGGATGTTGTGAAACCGTTACTTAAGCAGGAGTGTGTTGTTGTTCGCAAAGATGGTCAATTGCGAGTCGTGTCCAAGAATGCAGATTTCTTAAAGGATCATGATGGGAATATCATCGGTGGTATTGAGAGTCTTGAGGATATTACCGACCGGATACGTGCTGAGAAGAATCTGGAAAAAAGTCTGGAAGATGCCAAAAAGATACTAGGCGGCACTGTTCATGCTTTAGCAAAACTAGCTGAGACGAGAGATCCCTATACAGCTGGTCATCAGCGAAAGGTTGCTATTCTATCAGAAGCCATTGCTAAAGAAATAGGACTCGATGAAGATCAGATGAAAGGAATACATGTAGCCGGAATTCTTCATGATATCGGGAAGATATGTGTTCCGACAGAGATACTGAACAAGCCAGGTAGGCTGACAAAAACAGAGTTTAGCATCATTCAAGGACATCCACAGATAGGTTTTGATATTCTTAAGGAAGTCGATTTTCCATGGCCGATCGCCAGAATGGTGATCGAACATCATGAACGAATGGACGGTTCCGGATATCCGCAAGGCATTCCAGGAAAAAACATAGCTGTAGAGGCCCGTATTTTAGCAGTTGCGGATGTTGTTGACGCTATGTCGTCGCACAGGCCGTACCGCCCGGCATTGGGAATAGATACAGCATTATCTGAGATCACTTCAAATAAAGGGATCTTATATGATCCAAATGTCGCCGAGATATGTCTTGAGCTGTTTAAAGAGAAATACTTCAAATTCGAGCAAACAGCTTAATGACCGTACTTGGTTTAATCTCGGCGATCACCACCTGGGCACTTACCTAAAATTTCATTTCATGTTTTTAAATATATCTTGTTTCCTGTATCATATACGTAACAACTATTAGGGATAGACTGTAAATGCATGTGGGCGTATTCATATGGATTGTTTTATGTATATAAATACTGTCACCTTAACAACAAAGAGAATGTGATTAGATAACTTAAAATATGAAAATACGGCAGGTCGTCTTGAGTAGTAAAGGATGTGTAAGATGGTTGAGATGTCCGAAGACAGATACAAAAAGTTGATAAGGCATGAAGCATTTTTCAAGAAATCTCCCGATCTATGTTATCAGATCTCTCCTGACGGGAAAATACTGGATGTAAATAGCAAAGCGACTAGAGTTCTCGGATTGCCAAAGAAGATTCTCATCGGGAAATCTATCATTTCAACGGTCTATACACCAGAATCCCAAAAGAAAGCAAGGGCTCTTCTTAAAGAGTGCAAGAAAGAGAGCCATATATATAGTGATGAGCTTAAGATCAAAACAAAGACAGGAAAGGCCATCGATGTTGAACTTCATACCCGTTTGGTGAAGGACAAGAATAGCAAAAAAGACTACTTGATTGTCATCCAAAAGGTGGACTCCGGTAACAAGCAGACCGAAAACATGTTTGAGCTGGAACGCAAACAGCTTTTATCGATCTTCGAGAACATAGATGAACCTGTTTATATTATCGATCCGGGAACTTATGAGATTCTTTACGTCAATAAAGTCCTAAAGAAAACATT
>SDBS01003195.1_pt1 | contig 16034 bp, 17 predicted proteins | sample 2277091 | NCBI WGS metagenome assembly SDBS01 (sample SAMN10404972, study PRJNA504765) | marine sediment metagenome | isolation source: marine sediment core GS10_PC15, 163 cmbsf | place: Arctic Ocean: Southern Knipovich Ridge | collected 2010 | reverse complement strand
CAATCCAAATTTCAAATTTATTAAAGCTGATGTAACCGATTATAACTTAATGAAAGAACAGCTTCCAAAATATGATATTATTATTCCTCTCGCTGCTATTGTTGGAGCACCTGCTTGTAAAAACAATCCAAAACTTGCAAAAGCTACAAATTTAGATGCCATAGATTTTATTATAAAAAACACCAATGAAAATCAAAAAATTATCTATCCAAATACCAATAGTGGTTATGGTATTGGTAAAAAAAATGCTTATTGTGATGAAAATTCTCCTTTAAATCCTGTCTCTTTATATGGAAAACAAAAAGTTGAGGCTGAAAAATTACTACTATCAACAAAAAGAGCTATATCTTTTAGACTCGCTACAGTTTTTGGTCTATCCCCTAGAATGAGACTCGATCTTTTAGTAAATGATTTTGCCTTTAGAGCCTGCCATGATAAGTTTATTATTCTTTTTGAAGAACATTTTAAAAGAAACTACATACATATAAAAGATGTAGCCAAAGCTTTTGTATTTGGAATCGAAAATTTTGAAAAAATGAAGGGCGAGGCTTTTAATGTAGGTCTTTCAACCGCAAATTTAAGTAAAAGAGAACTGGTAGAAAAAATAAAAAAATATATTCCTGACTTTTATATCCATAGCGCCAAAATAGGCGAAGATCCAGACAAAAGAGATTATATTGTTAGTAATGAAAAATTAGAGAAATTAGGGTGGTTGCCAGACTATTCTTTAGATGATGGTATAAAAGAAATTGTAAATGCCTATCCAATATTAGCAAAAAGTCAATTTAAAAATGTTTAATTACTTCTTTTAAAACCCCAGCATAATTTTCAACTGAGTGATATGATCTATAATGCCCACTCATTTTGTGTAACTTGTTTTTAATACTCTCAGAATTATATATTTCGATACATCTATCAAGCACTCTAAGATCATCCCAGTTAATTATCAATTCTTCTAAATTAAATTTCTTTAACTCATGAGCCATCCATGTATTGGAAGTTGTTAAAACAATTTTTTGAGCAACTATAGCTTCGACAAAAATCCCTGAAGTCCTATATCTATATACTTCAGATAAATAAGGTAATAAAATAATATCTGATTTGAAAAGCAAACTATTATATTCTTCACTCTTTAGATCGGTATTTACATACTCAATATTACCACTCTGAAATAAAAATGCTTTGGCAGCTTTTGCAACCATTAAAGAGATATTTCTTTTTGAAGATATTTGTTTAGATATATCTATAATAGCTTTCAATCCCTTCTCTTCTCTGATTGATCCTCCTGGCCACCAGCAAATTATATCTTTTTTTGCTTTTTCTAACTTTTTTGCAGAACATATTTTTGTATGGGGAATAGGCAATATAAAAAAAATTGCTTCAAAAAATTTCTCAAGCTGAAATGACAATAATTCACTATCAGTAAAAAAAGTTAGATTTTTTTTACCCAATATCTTAATCAATAACTTATGCAATATCTTATGAATTTTACCTTTAAAAATAATTTGATCTAGATCGGTCCTATATAAAAGCCAGAGACAGCATTTTGGTCTAGTAAAAAACACAGCCAAATATAAAGCAAAAAGATGAGCCAACGTAAAATATTCTAAAAAAAACACATTCTTTAATTGATTTTTCTTCTTGATTTTCCAAAAAAGTTTCAAAAAAGGAAAAAAATTAAGAAAAGGTTTAATAAAATTATTCCATAAATTTTTATTTTTTGATCCCTCGTGCAATATCAATGCTCTTTTCCAATCTCTTGGTAAATCTACTATTTGGCATGTTTTAGGAATGATTTTCAGATGTGTCCATTTATTTTTTTTTAAAGCTTCTCCAAAAGCTAAATGATAAGAAAAATGATGCCCAGTTAGATCATAAAGACACGGAATTAAGGAATATATATTCATATAATAATTACTTACAACATTGTTTAATCTTATATATCTTCAAAACATTTAATACTAAGTGCAGAAACATTTTTACTTTTAATATTAAATAATTTTAGAACTTTATTTTTTGCTCTATTATTAAACCTTATTATTTTTCCCACAACAAAGGTTGGTAAATATTTCCAGTATTTTAACCTAAATAATAAAAATATGAACATTGCAGAATCTAAAGCTGATAGAGATCTTGAATTAATAATTTTCTGTTTAAACACTTCATTTTCCCTTTCAATTTTGTTGAATAATGCACTGTAAATTTTTTTTAATTCGCTATATTTTTTTTCTTGTCGACTATATGCAAATGCATGCACTCTCATAAATGCTAATGCTTTTGGGATAAATCCCACTTTATTTTTAAAAGCAATATCTAAAACTGTATACCAATCACTATGATGTCTTAATTCGCTATCAAAAGATCTTTGATTAAGTTTACTTGCTTGGTAAATACAAGTATGTGAAGCCATCCAAAATTTTGTGCTTTTCATAACATCTATTAATGTTTCAGGATCAAATATTTTTTTTTCAAAAGTATTAAAATTATCAGCCCAAACATCTTTATGATTTTTAAAAAATGCCGGCAGAGAGCAGCAGATGGCAATATCAGAGTTTTCTTCAACAAATTTCATCATTTCATATATAAAATCGTGCGATTTTATATCATCAGAAGCCATAAATCCTATATAATCTTTGGTATTAAATTCTAAAGCCTTATTTAGAGAGCATTCAATTCCCATATTTGTTTTGTTTTTTAATAAAACAGCGAAAGGAATGTCTTTAATCAATTCTTCTATTATTTTAACACTATCATCAGTTGACCCATCATCTATAATGATGAGTTGATCCGGTTTTCTAGCTTGAAATAAAATTGAATTTATAGATTGTTTTAAATATTTAGAATAATTGTAATTTGGAATTATTATTGATATCGTTTTTCTGTTCACCGATTTCTCTAATGATGGTACAGCCCTATAAAAATAAATAGGAAAAGCAGTTTTTTGGTTTCTTTTTTTACATCTATTTTATATAATACCCCCATTATGTCAAATGCAATTAATCTATCAAATTTAGATAACTTAACAAAATTAGCACGTTATGAACTGATCAAAATGTCACATTTTGGCAAAGCTCCACATCTGGGCTCGGCACTCTCTTGCATAGATATTGTATTATGTGCTTATGAAAAATTACTAAATATAGACCCAAAAAACCCTAAAGATCCGAATAGGGATCGTTTCATTTTAAGTAAAGGTCATGCAATAAGTGCCCAATATGTTGCTATGTGCTATAGAGGTTTTTTTGATAAAGAATTACTAAAGACATTCAATCTCGATGGAAGTTCGCTACCCGAGCATCCAACTCCTAATTGTATTCCTGGATTAGAGATCGCTACTGGTTCTTTAGGGCATGGATTATCTGTAGGTCTGGGTTTTGCTCTCGGAGCAAAAATTATGAATAAAAATTATAAAACACTTGTTGTATTAAGTGACGGAGAATGTAATGAGGGCTCTGTTTGGGAAGCTGCACTCTTTGCTCCTAAAAAAAATCTAAATAATATTATAGCAGTAATTGATTACAATAAATGGCAAGCGACAGCTAGAAGCAATGATACTTTAGCGCTATCTCCCTTAAAAGAAAAATGGGAAGCTTTTGGATGGCAAACCTATGAAATAGATGGAAATAATATCGAAGAAATCTCTTCACTTTTCGAAAAAATCAAAAAAAGCCAAGAAAAGCCTATCGCGATAGTTGCAAATACCATTAAAGGAAAAGGAATATCTTTTATGGAAGATGATAATAACTGGCATTATAAAGTTCCAACTTATGAAGAGCTTGAGAGCGCAAAAATAGAGTTAGGTATTGATAAATGAGAAATGCTTTTGCCGAAACTATTACAAAACTAGCCTCTTTGGATCAAAGAATAGTCCTGCTCTCTGGTGATATTGGAAATCGTTTGTTTGATCCTTTTAAAAAGCTTTTTCCAAATAGATTTTATAATTGTGGGGTTGCCGAAGCCAATATGACAAGTGTGGCAGCAGGCCTTGCTCTCAGCGGTCTAAAACCGATTACTTATACAATAGCTCCTTTTAATACAACTCGCTGTTTGGAACAGATCAAAATTGATATTTGTTATCATAACGCTCCTGTTATTATTGTGGGAGTTGGAGCTGGGCTTTCCTATGCTTCATTAGGCGGATCACATCAATCATGTGAAGATATTTCATTTTTAAGAAGTCTACCAAATATGAATATAGTATCCCCTTGTGATTCTTATGAACTAATAGCCTTGCTGAAAGAAGCTGTGAAGATCGATAAACCCTTGTATTTTAGAATGGGCAAAAAAAATGAGCCCTTGATTTATGATAAAATTCCAAATCTCAAAATCGGCAAAGGAAATATAATAAAAAAAGGTAAAGATATCTGTATCATTAGCTATGGCCCTATTTTACATGAAGCTCTACTAGCTGCAGATATTTTAAAAGAAAAAGAAAAAATCAATGCTCAAATTATCAGCATGCATACCATAAAACCATTGGATACAGATCTTTTGAAAGATATATTTAATAATTTTTCATCTGTTATATCTATTGAAGAACATTCAATAATTGGTGGTCTTGGATCTAGTATAGCTGAATGGATGATAGATAGTGATATTAAAAATAAGAGACTGCTCAGAATTGGCACGCCTGATAGCTTTTTTTCACCAATTGGATCACAAACATTTGTTAGAAAAAAACTAAAAATTGATGCTGAAAACATTTATTATAAAATAACCAACCATTTAAAAACTTATGAAAACACTCGCTGCAATATTAGTTGAATTAAACAAACCTTTAGTAATTGATGAAATTGAGATACCAAAATTAAAACCCGGTCAAGTTTTGGTAGAAATTAATTTTAGTGGCCTTTGTCATACCCAGCTTTTAGAAGCTCGAGGACACAGAGGAGATGATAATTTTCTGCCCCATTTACTCGGTCATGAAGGTAGTGGTAAAGTCTTAGAAATTGGTTCCGATGTAAAAAAGGTAAAACCAGGTGATAGAGTAATTTTATCTTGGATGAAAGGCTCTGGCTCTAATGAATTCGCATCTCAATATAACTGGAATGGTAAAAATGTAAATTCAGGTGCAATTACAACATTTAGTAAATATTCTGTTATTAGTGAAAATAGACTAACCCCTCTTACAAAATCTCTACCTTTAAAAATAGCCGCCCTTATCGGATGCGCTCTTCCAACAGGATTGGGGGCTGTCTTTAATACCGCTAGACCAAAACCAGGACAGAGTTTAGCCGTTTTTGGTTGTGGAGGAGTAGGTCTGAGTGCTTTGCAAGGAGCAATCATATCTGGGTGCGCCCCAGTAATTGCAATAGATATTAATGAAAAAAAACTTGAAATGGCAAAAAATTTAGGAGCAACTCACATTATTAATGCTAAAAAAGACGATCCAATAGAATCTATAAAGCAAATATGTCAATTAGATTTTGCTATTGAAGCTAGCGGCTCGCCCATAGCTATGGAGCAGGCTCTTTTAGCTGTTAAACAGCGAGGTGGCACAGCAATAATTATTGGCAACGCCCATCACGGTAAAAATGTTACAATTGATCCTAAACAATTTAATCTTGGAAAAAAACTACTTGGAACTTGGGGGGGAGATAATAATCCAGATATCCATTTCCCAAGATATTGCTCTCTTATTGAACACAATTATTGCAAAACGGATCATTTAACATCTGACACATATAGTCTTAATCAAATCAATTCAGCTCTCGAAGATTTAGAAAATGGCAAAGTCTTAAGACCGATAATAGATATGAGTTTGTAATGAGAGTAGGTATTGATTTTGATAATACAATTGTTTGTTATGATGAAGTATTCTATCTAGCCGCTTTAGAACAAAATCTTATCCCTAAAAACGTTCATAAGTCAAAAGGAAAAGTTCGCGATTATCTGCGCTCAATTGGTAAAGAAGATGAGTGGATAGAACTTCAAGGCTATGTGTATGGTAAAAGATTAGATTTGGCTCATTCATTTGAAGGTGTTGAGAAGTTTTTCGAAAACGCTAAAAAAACCAAAATTGAAATTACCATTATAAGCCATAAAACGCTTTATCCATTTATGGGAGAAAAATATAATCTGCACAAATCTGCTAAGAATTGGTTAAATAATCAAAGTTTTTATAACTCTTCTATTCCAACCTTTTTTGAGCTTACCCTGCAAAAAAAACTAAATAGAATAGCTATAGAAAAATGCGATTATTTTATTGATGATCTGCCTGAGCTTTTAGACGAAAAAAACTTCCCAAAGAATACAAAAAAAATTCTTTTTGATCCCAATAATTTACTTGAAAATTCAGCTAAATTTTTAAGACAAACATCTTGGAAAGATCTTTTAAATTTTTTTTAATCTATGAATAAAAAAAACATATCTACACTACTTCATGAAATTGGTTATTTTGATCCTATTGAAAATTTTCATCTTTTAAAGGGCGGCGCAAATAATAGGGTTTACAAAGTAGATTTTGCTAATAAAATCCACCCTATAGTTCTGAAATCATATTTTATAGATGATAAAGATAAAAGAGACCGACTTTCTTCCGAGTTTTCTTTTTTAACATATGCATGGGAGCGTAACATTAGATGCATACCTCAGCCAATAAAGAAAAACAGTAATAACATTGGGATTTATTCTCATATAGATGCATCTCCTTTTAAAAAGAAGCATCTATCTGTAAATTATATTACCCTAGCTCTTGATTTTTATATTGATCTAAACAAAAACAAAGATAAGGCAAAAAATATTTTAAACGCATCTGAGAGCTGTTTTTCTATTGATGATTATATTTTTTCAGTAAATACTCGTTTGGAAAAATTATCTAAAATTAAACCTTCAAATCCCCTAAATCAAAAAGCTCTAAATTTTATTGAAAAAGATCTGAAAACTCTTTGGTATAATCTTTTAAATAAACTGAAAAGATTTAAAAAAGATTATGTTTTGCCAAAAGAAGACATTTTGATCAGTCCATCTGATTTTGGTTTTCATAATGCCCTATTAGATGCCAAAAATAACATATTTTTCATTGATTTCGAATATGCTGGATGGGATGATCCTGCCAAAACAATTAGTGATTTTTTCATCCAACCTAAAATCAAAGTTCCGAATAAATATTTATCTTCTAGCATCGATAAAATATCTACTACTTTACAACATCCAACCCATTTTAAAATAAGAGTTGAAATGGTTTTTCCCATCTGTCAAATAAAATGGATCTTATTACTATTAAATAGTTTTTTAGATGTTACTTGTAAAAGAAGAATTTTTTCTAAAACGCATGAAAATAAAGAAAAACAATTGGAAAAAGCATATCATCTATTTAAAAAAATTAAAATTTAGGAGCAAATAATGGCTTATATAGATTTTATTTCTACAATTCATAATAAAACCAAAAGAGATTATTTAAAGAGAGTTAATGAATACCCAAAACATGAGGCTGCTCAGATTGCAAAAAAATTTGGTAAAGATTATTGGGATGGGGATAGAAAAGTTGGATATGGAGGGTTTAAGTATGATGGGAGATGGAAAAGCGTCGCTGAAAAACTAGCTAAGCATTACAACTTGAAACCAGGACAAAAAGTTTTAGATATTGGGTGCGGAAAAGGGTTTTTGCTATATGATCTTACTCAAGTAGTTCCTGGATTGGAAATATTTGGTATTGATATTTCAAAATATGCTATTGAAAACTCAAAAGAAGAAATAAAAAACAATCTCCAGGTGGCTGATGCTAATAACCTGCCTTTTGAAGATTCTTCATTTGATTTAATTATTTCTATAACCACTTTGCACAATCTTCACTGTTTTAATTTAGAAAAAGCTCTAAAAGAAGTAATGCGTGTTGGAAAAGACAAACAATATATAGTTGTTGAATCTTATAGAAATGAAGAAGAAAAAGCAAATTTATTATACTGGCAACTAACCTGTGAGAGCTTTTTCTCCCCTGAAGAATGGGATTGGTGGTTTAAGCATTGTAATTATACAGGCGATCACTCATTTATATATTTTGAATAAGACAATAACTTTAGTCTCGGCATAGGATATTTGAATTGAATAATATCAATTTTCTATCTTAAAATACTAAAAAATTAAGATTTGATGTTTTTTTTATGACAAAAAACTTAGATGAATTGAAAATACCAAAAACGCTCATATTTGGAACAACTGGTTTTATTGGAAAATACCTATTTAATTTTTATAAATCTTTCTTTCCAGATATTCCTAGTTTTTCTAGAAAAAACTCTAATTTTGATCTAGAAAATTTGATTTTTCCATCTAATGATTTTTTAAAAGAAATAAAACCCACTTATGCCATTATTAGTGCAGCTATTAGCAAAATAAATATTTGTGAAGAAGATACAAAAAAAGCCTATAAGATAAATGTTACTGGAACTTTAAAACTAATTGAATTCTTAACTAAAAATGATATTACACCTATTTGGTTTTCATCTGATTATGTATTTGATGGAAATGTGGGATCATATTCTGAAGAGTCTTTGACAAATCCTATCACTGAATATGGGAAACAAAAAGAAATATTAGAAAAAGAAATTCCAAAAATCACTAAAGGAAACCATCTAATTATTAGACCTGGTAGAGTCTATAGCTTAAATCTTGATGATAAAACAATATTTTCCGAAATATTTTCACATTTAATTGAAGAAAAGGCCTATCGAGCAGCTAAAGATCAATTCTTTTCTTTGACCTATATTGAAGATTTGATAAGAGGTATTGTTAAACTTCAAACAATGAATGCTAGAGGAATATTTCATATTTGCGCTAAAGAAAAAATAAATAGATATCAATTAGCTCTAATCATTGCGGATAAATTATCCCTTAGTATGAAAAATTTATTTTCAATAAAACTCGATGATTTAGAAGAAACCTTCAAAAGACCTAAAAATACTTCTATGCAAAATGCAAAATTTTACAAATCTACTAATTTAGAGATTAGAGATATTAATACCATTTTAGATCTTAAAAAAAAGGAAATATATACATCTGCCTATGAATGAATACTCTTTTTGGAATGCCACTCAAAATTTGATGAGCAAAGATCTGCTCAAGTTTGATTCTTCTTTTTTAGAGCATTTAGCCTCAAAAGAAAATGATTTAGTAGATCAGCTTTGCAAATATAAATTTGCTGCCAAAATGGCTCATAAAAACGCTAATATCTTGGAAATTAATTGTGGGCATGGATTTGGATCTCCCATAATTGCTGAAATGGCAAAAAACTATGTTGGTATTGATAGCAATACAGATCTGATTGGCCTCGCAAAAGAAAATTTTAAAGGTAAAAAATTTACTTTCTCAAAAGATATCGATAATAAAGCTCTCTTCGATGTCATTATAAATTTAAATTCATTTCAAGCCTTGGACTCTATTGTTAACTTTGAGAATAATTATATCGAAAATCATCTAACAAATAATGGTATTTTTATCCTTGGCATTTCAAATAACACAGATAAAAATGATCTAAGTCATATTCAAAATTTACAAAATTTTATCGTAAAAAAAATGCAAAAGAGTTTTCAATTTGTATTAAAATTTCATAGTGTAAATAACTTTGTCTATTCAGGTCTTACTACAAAAGCTGAATATCTATTTTTAATTTGTTTTGAAAAATTTTAAGGATTTTGATGATGAATATCACATTTGGAAAATATGTATCTCACTGGATAAATAACACCCCCAGAAGATTGTTGTTTGCCCTATCATACTATAAATTTGCAGCAAACCTTATTGGAGGAAATAAAAAAATTCTAGATATTGGCTGCAATGAAGGCTTAGGGACGTATTTGCTTTCTCAAAAATGCGGTTATGCAAAAGGTCTAGATTTTGATAAAGATGCTATTCAAATTGCAAAAAACAATTACAATTTTTCAAACATTGAATTCGCTGACACAGATTTTCTAAAAACAAATGAAGAAAATAAATGGGATGCTATCGTTAATTTTGATGTTATAGAACATATTATGCCAAAAAATGCTGATATTTTTCTAAAAAAAATCCAAATCGCTCTAAAAAATAATGGTCTGTTAATAGTCGGAACTCCCAGCTTAATTTCTCAACAATTTGCCTCAGAAGTGACTAAAAAAGGGCATATAAATGTTTATACTCATGATAGGTTAGAAGCAGAAATAAAAAAACATTTCAAATATGTATTTTTGTTTTCATGCCATGATGAACTAGTTCATACAGGATTTCTACCAATGGCAAATTACTATATCTCTATTGGTTGTGGGAAAAAAGATTGAATCTTTTCTATAACATATTCTAACTGCACATCTGTTAGATCTTGATATATCGGTAAACTTAATATTCTTTTGGCAGCTAAACATGTTTTGGGTAAAGCATTGTCCGTATAGTTTAAATAAGAAGCTGCTTTTTGCTTATGGATTGGGATTGGATAATGTATTTTAGTCTCAACTTTATTCTCTTCTAAATGTTTTTGAAAAACATCTCTATTTTCTGTTTGAATCACAAACGTATGGAAAGAATGTTTTTCATATTCTTCTTCTTTTGGAACAATTAAAGTGTCTTTTAAGTTATCTATATAAAATTTTGCATTTTGTCTTCTTTTTTCTATCCAAGAATCGATATATTTTAATTTAATATCTAAAACTGCTGCTTGAATAGCATCCAACCTACTATTATAGCCCCAAACATCAGACTCATTTCTGTTTTTTAAACCCAAATTTCTAAATTGCTTTAATTTGAGATATAATTCTTTATCATTAGTTGTTATAAGGCCAGCATCCCCACATGCGTTGAGTGTTTTTAAAGGATGCATACTAAAACACCCAACATCTCCAATAGAACCTGTTTTTTTTGAAAAATATTCAGTTCCAATTGATTGTGCGGCATCTTCAATAACTTTTAGATTATATTTTCTCGCAACTTTTAAAATTTCATTCATCTTTGCCGGTTTCCCTGATAAATGAACTGGCATTATCGCTTTTGTTTTAGTAGTTATTTTCTCTTCAATTAACTCAGGATCAATATTTAAATCATCTGAAATATCCACAAAGACAGGTTTTGCATTTGTTTCAATAATCGCAGAGGCTGTAGCTAAAAAAGAATTAGAAGTAGTAATAACTTCATCCCCATCACCAATTCCAAAAGCTCTTAAACAGAGTGATAAGGCGTCAGTTCCAGAATTTACCCCGATAGCATATCTTACACCAAGGTATCTAGCTATATTCTCTTCAAATCTTTTAACAACTTCTCCTAGAATAAACTGTCCAGAAGTGAGTATTGTATTCACTGAATCTAAGATTTCTTCTTTTAAAATAGTATCCTTGATTGCTAAATCAACATATTTTACTTTGTACATGCGTTTAATTCCTTAAAAGGCAGGTCGGCTTTATCAAAATGATTTAAATAAAAATCTTTGATAGTTTGAATCATATAATCTATTTCTTCATCTCTTAGATGCTGATGACAAGGAAGAGTTATGATTGTTGAGCAGTCTCTTTCAGTTTTTGGGAAATCACCTTTTTTATAATTTAAATGCTTACAGCATTGTTGATAAGGCAAAGCTATAGGATAGTGAATTTTAGCTTCGATATCTTTACTATTTAAAAACGCATGAAGCTCATCTCTTTTTTTAACTCTTAACATATATAAATGAAATACCTGTCTAACATTAGGACTTCTTTTAGGAATTTCGATAAAATCTTTTAGATCTCTAAAACCATCATCTAATTTTTTAGCATTATTAATTCTTTGATCTGAAACATTTTTCACATCATCTATCATTCGAAGAGCCACAACAGCTTGCAAAGTATCTAGTCTAGAATTATATCCGAAAATTTCAACTTCATCTCTATTTTTCAAGCCATGGTTTCTCAAAAGTTTTATCTTATTTGCAAGGTTCTCATCATTTGTTGTTACCATTCCCCCATCAGAGAAAACATTTAAATTTTTTAGAGGATGAAAACTAAATGCACCGGCATTACCAAAAGATCCAGCTTTCTTACCTTTAATATCCGCATCAATTGCGCAACAAGAATCTTCAATAACTTTTAGATCATGTTTTTTAGCTATTTGAAGTATTTTATCCATATTCGGGCAATTACCAGTAAAATAAACAGGCATAATAGCCTTAGTTTTCTCAGTAATAGCATTTTCTATCAAAGTTTCATCGATAGTAAATTCATCATTTACATCAACAAAAACAGGTGTAGCTCCAGATCCTGCTATCGCTCCCGCTGTTGCTATAAACGTCTCAGCACAAGTAATAACCTCATCACCAAATCCAATATTTTCAGCTTTTAAAGATAGAATTAATGCATCTGTGCCAGATCCAACTCCTAACGCATATTTAACACCTATTAGGTTTGCAAATTTTTCTTCAAATTCTTCAAGTTTTTTTCCTAAGGTAAAATCGCTCGTCGAAATAAAATCTCTAATATCATTAATTATTAAATCCGCAAGCAATTTGTCTTTGCTCTCAGACTGTTTAAATTGTCTTTGTAGATAAGAAAAAGGCACCTTCATAACTATACCTATATTTAATAAATTATAAAAATATTAGCCCAAAAACACAAAAGTGTCTAGGCTTTCACTATTAATATTTATGAAAAAAAATTATTTTCTAAATAATTTTTAAACTGTTTTTGAGTATCAAATATTATATGGGGATTAAAAGTTTTTAAAATATCTGGAGATCTAATACCAAAAGAGAGGGCAATTGTTGACATAGAAAAGAACTTTCCTGTTTTTATATCCGTTTCAGTATCGCCAATAAAAAAACAATTACTTTTATCGACATTATTTTTTACCAAAACTTTTTCAAGAATTTGTATCTTAGGATTTGTTTTATTTTTATTAATTTTTTTTTGCTCATCTGAATAAACGTTTGAGAACATTTTTAATAAATTTAATCTTTTCAATTGATTAATCAAAGTTTTTCGATTTTTTCTTAATGTAACTATAAAAGATGTGTTTTTCTTAAATAATTCAAAATATGTTTCTTTCAAATCAGGCCAAATCTTATCCAAAATCAAAAAATTATCACTTTCGATAAGATTCTGAAATAATTGAACATAAAGATCTTTTATATCTTCTGCCTTGGTTAAACGTAAAATTTCGGCTTCAGAAGTCTTATTTCTTTTAAGAGTCCAATATTCTTTTTTAGATAAATATTTATAACGATACTTCTTCAATATATGTGTATATATTTGGTAATACCTTTCAGAAACATCTAATATTGTTCCATCTAAATCAAAAAAAAACATTTTATTTTATATTTTGTAAAATATGTGATAATTCTTGACTTTTCTTTTCCAATTCATCTTTTGAAATCATTACTGGTTCGACATCCATTCCTCTAATCCAAAACTTTTCTTCTGTAATTGGATTAATAACATTATAGTCCCCTAGATATTCATCAAAACAAAGTTGTAATAATATTTCTGGCATATTAAGACCAGCTTTTGTAATAAAATAATGGGTTGTAAAAAATTTTCCAATATTAATCTCTGTTGGATTAGGGATATCATTTACATCATAAGTAAAATCTACACTAAAAATTCCATTTGGTTTTGGATCGATTACTTTAATACATTGTATAGCTAATTGAGCTATATTCTCTTTTGAGGAAATTTTACCTGTTCCAGTAATTCCAGTGACTCCAGATTGAACTCTATTTGACATTTCCCAATATAATCTATCTCTAGCTTGTCCAACAACAAGTTTTCCATTTTTCCATATCGATTGCCATGTTGTTGTATTATCTGATAAACATTTCGCAGCAACAGTATGTCCCCAACCATTTCTATAGTTAATCCAAGCCTTTGCCAGTTCATAGGAAGGCTTTTTTAAAGATCCTTTGCCAGCGGCTCCTATGGTTTCTCTGATCCAAATATTGTTTTCAAATATTTCAAAAGACTTTTTCAAATCTTTTTCAGTTTCAATTAAAAAATTTTGAGGCACCTGGATATTAGCTTCTTTCCATAATAAATAAGATTTATACTTATCTCTTAAAATTTCTATAGTTTCTTGTTTAGGAAAAAACAGTTCACAGCCTAATTTTCGGATCTCTTCTCTATTTTTGCCGATTAAATACACCTCTTTTTCAGGTTGTGTATGTAAAAATTGAATCTTTTTATTTTTAATAAAATGCCTTATAAAAGGAATGTAATCATTGCTATCTGAATCAGGACATAAAAAAGCTTCATCACATTCATGACGATGAATAGTATATTTATTGCTATCAATTCCAAAGAGTCTAATATCTTTGGATTTAGCATCCTTTAAACTTCTTACGAAATTAATCGATGGAGCCCCGCCGCACCCCGTGATCAAAATGTTTCTCATAAATATTTCTCTACTTTAAACCTATTAGATTATACAATTCTTCATATTAAATTGGTATGTTTTTCATGATATTAATAACTGGAACAAAAGGCTTTATTGGAAAATATTTATGTAATTATTTTGATGAAAAAAAATTAAAATATATCCCGTTTATTGGGGATATCACAAAACCCGGCAATTATGTTAAATATAAGAATTATAACATAAAATGTATAATACATCTTGCCGCCCTAATTCCTCACAAAAACAACTGGTCATTAGAGAAACTAAATCAAGTAAACATTGAAGGAACAAATATTCTTTATTCTTTTTTTTCAAAAACAAAAATAATTTTTGTTTCTACAAAAGATATTGAAAAATTGCCATTAACTGATTATTCTCAATCTAAGTCATCGGCAGAAGCAATCATCAAAAAAAATAACTCTAATCTGATAATAAGGCTTCCGAGTGTCTATGGTCCAAATCAAACACAAAAGAAACTACTCCCCAAAATATTTGAATATTATTATCAGAAAAAAAAATTAACGATTCATAATGATGATATTAGAGAATATATTTACATAAAAGATTTATGCAAAATAATTGTAGAAAATTTGAATAATAATGGAATTTTATCACTGCAAGGAACTAAAATTAAGAACTTACGACTTAAAAAATTAATTAAATTTATATATGAAAAGAACCCTGTAAAAATAACCGATCTTGAAGAATTTCAAATATTTAATAATTTACAAATAATCAGTCGAGAATATGAAAAAGATAATAATTTATAGATATTTTGCTCTAAGTTTTTATCGTCATGATTTTATTCAAATAGAGAGTTCTTATTAATGTTCCTGACCAAAATTAATTTTAATAAATCATAAGAGCAAAAAATGCTAAGGAGTTTGATTTTATGGATATCACTTTTTTAGAAAAATCTGCAAAATTATACAATACTGATATTATTGATGGATGGGAGAAATTGTATAAAAAAAAGATCTTTTATTTATACAACACTTTGAAAACTTTTTTTTCTGGCAACTCTGCTCTAGAATTAGGCTGTGGAGATGGAGAGATGACAAAAATTATATCAAAAGACTTTAAAAATCTAACAGTCGTTGATGGATCATTAAAATTTATTGATGAAGCAAAAGCTAAGTTAAATAGACCTAATATAGATTTTCAACATTCAACTTTTGAAAATTTTTCAACCGATAAAACTTTTGATATCATTTTTATGTGTCACATCCTGGAACACTTATCAGATCCAACTTACATTCTGAAAAAAGCTAAAAAATGGTTAAAAAAATCTGGGAAGATATTAATCGCAGTGCCTAATGCTAAATCTCTCCATAGAGCCGTTGGTGTGAAAATGGGTCTGCTTGATAGCGAATATTCTTTAAATTCTCAAGACAAAAAACTTGGTCATTTAAGAGTATATGATATTAATACTTTAAGCAATGATATCACTTCGGCTGGCTTAAAAGTAGCTCATTGGGGGGGAGGCATGCTTAAACCTTTATCAAATCGCCAAATAGAAAGTCAATGGTCTGATGAATTAATAGATGCATACTTTGAAATGGGGAAAAGTTTTCCTGAAATATGTTCTGAACTATATTTAATTGCTTCTCATTAAATTCATTTTAAACCTGAGGGTAATATGTTTTTAAAAAATTGGTTCAAAGATCCCATAGTAAAGTATTATTTAACTTATCCAATTTATGATGCTCTGAGAT
>SDBS01003194.1_pt1 | contig 16036 bp, 13 predicted proteins | sample 2277091 | NCBI WGS metagenome assembly SDBS01 (sample SAMN10404972, study PRJNA504765) | marine sediment metagenome | isolation source: marine sediment core GS10_PC15, 163 cmbsf | place: Arctic Ocean: Southern Knipovich Ridge | collected 2010 | reverse complement strand
GGCCGGCTTTATTTTTACCTTAGTACGCGTTATTTGGCGTAGTCGACGGCGCGGGTCTCGCGGATGACGACCACCTTTATCTTGCCGGGGTACTCCAGCTCCTTCTCGATGTTCTCGGCGATGCGGCGCGAGAGCTCCTCGGCCTCGGCGTCCGAGACGCGCTCCTGCTCGACGATGATGCGGACCTCGCGGCCGGCCTGGATGGCGTACGCCTTGGAGACGCCGGAGAACGAATCGGCTATCTCCTCCAGCCTGGTGATGCGCTTGATGTAGGATTCGAGCGATTCGCGGCGGGCGCCGGGCCGCGCGGCGCTGATGGCGTCCGCGGCGGCGACCAGCACCGCCTCCACGCTGGTGGGGTCGGTCCGGCCGTGGTGCGCCTCGCAGGCGTTAACAATCTCCGGCGACTCGCCGAACCTGCGCAATAGGTCCGCGCCTATCTGGGGGTGGGTCCCCTCCACCTCGTGGTCCACGGCCTTGCCTACGTCGTGCAGCAGGCCGGCGCGGCGGGCGCGGCCGGCGGGCAGCCCCAGCTCGTTGGCCATGATGCCGGCGAGGTAGGCCACCTCTTTGGAGTGGCGGAGGACGTTCTGGCCGTACGAGGTACGGTACTTGAGGCGCCCCAGCGTCCGGACGAGCTCCGGGTCCAACTCGTTGACGTTGAGCTCGAGGCTGGTCTCCTCGCCCACGTTGACCAGTTCCTGCTCGAGGTCGTCGCGGATCTTATCGACTATTTCCTCGACGCGCCCCGGGTGGATGCGGCCGTCGACGATGAGGCGCTCCAGCGCGCGCTTGGCGACCTCGCGGCGCACCGGGTCGAAAGACGACACGATGACCGCTTCCGGCGTGTCGTCGACGATGAGGTCGACGCCGGTGGCGGCCTCGATGGCGCGGATGTTGCGGCCCTCGCGGCCTATTATCCGCCCCTTCATTTCGTCGTTGGGGAGCTCGACCACCGAGACGGTGCTCTCGGCGACGTGGTCGGAGGCGCAGCGTTGGATGGCGAGGCTAATAATATCCCGGGCCAGGCGGTCACCTTCCGCCACGGCCCGGTCCTTGATTTCCTTGATGGTGCGGGCGGCGTCGCGCGAGGCGTCGGCGGCGAGGTTCTTAATCAAAATCTCTTTGGCCTCGGCCGCCGATATCCCGGAAATGCGCTCGAGCATGCGGTTCTGCTCGTCGGCCTTCCGGGCCAGCGCGTCCTCTTTGTTCTTCAGCGTCCCCTCGCGCCGCTCGAGACCTTTCTCGCGGTTGCCGAGCTGGTTTTCCTTCTTATCAAAATTATCGGCCCGGCGCTCGAGGGACTCCTCTTTCTGCCTGAGCCGATTTTCGAGGTTCTTTAGGTCTCGCTGACGCCTTTCGGTCTCTCTCTCCGCGTCCTCCTTTAACTTGAAGATCTCGTCTTTGGCCTTAAGTAACGCTGAGGTCTTCGTATTCTCGGATTCTCGCTCTGCTTCCTCCGTTATCTTTGCGGCGATTCTCTCCGCGGTCTTAATTTTAGATTCGGCGATGCGCCGTCGGACGATATATCCCAACCAGAAGAATACCGCCCCGGCCACGATGATCGCCCCTAAAAGCACCAGGAGCGTTTGAAGAGGTGAAAGCATGGTTACCTCCCCGCACGACGACGGGAAGGCGGCCCGAGCATCGGACCCGGAAATCGGTCGAGGTACGCACCCCAAGACTGCCATAGCATCGGCGTCCGCCGGGCGCGTGTATTTTAATTGTAATTTTCCGGTATGTCATCAATAGGGTCTGTGAGGTATGTCTCTACCCTGAATTGATATCGCTCGAGCCGCGTTCGCTCATAAGCACCGCTCCCCCTCGGGCGGTTTTCCCGTCTCGCATGGTATTTATATTAAGGCCTATTGACCGGTTCGATTACATTATACGAGATATTAATACCTTTATCAAGGGAATAATTCCCCGAAACCCCCAAAACCCTTCATTTTCAATAAAAAAATAGACCGGCGTTAAGCCGGTTCGTAACATCCTGAGCGATTATATCCTGTTAACATTCGTCATGCGGCTATTCTCGCCGGCCCGAGGCCGAAGCGGCCCCGCCTACCAACCGATACCCACCGTCGCGACGTACGAGTCGCCCAGCTCGCGGTTAGGACGCCAGCAAAAGTCGAACCGGTAATCGCCGGCGACGACGCCCATACCCGCGGCCGGCATATTCTCCGGGTACCGATACCCCGCGCGCAGCGCCAAGAGCTTGGCGATGGTCGCCTCGCCGCCTACCGCGGCGCCGACGTCGCCGTCCTTGCGGACGCGGCCCTCGGCCGTGGCGACGATATTCGCCGGCAGGTCCACCGCCGCGCCAACCCGCGCCGCAGCAGGATATACGTCGCGAATCGCCTTCAACTCGATATTAGGCGCGACCAGGTTATCGAGGGCTATGCCGACGCGCGTCGCCGGCAGCGGTTTGAACAAAAAGCCCGCGTCCACGCCGAAGCCGCCGTCCTGGTACTCGTAAATTTTCGTCGCAATGATCTTGAGCGCGATGCCGAGGTAGTAACGCGGCTCTTCGCCGGCGACGACCTGGCCCCCCAGGCCCTTGCCCCAGCCAAGCTTGATGGCGGACTCGTAATCCGAGAAGGTCCGGCCGGTCAACCCCAGGCCGCCGGCCTCGTGGATGCCGGAGGCTTTGAAGTAGTTCACGCCGGCGGCGAAGGTCCCCAGCGCGAAGCCGCGACCCGACATATTGTACGAGACCGCGCCGGCGGCGTACGCGACGTCGCCGACGTCGGCGAACGGGTAATGGAACGTGAACTCGGCGCGGCCGCCCGGGACCTGGTCGAGGCCCGCCGGGTTGAAGAACAGCGCCGACGAATCGTCGGCCACGGCGACGAAGGCGTTGGCCATAGCCGCGGCCCGGGCGCCGGCCCCGAGGCCCAGCCACGCGCCGGCGTATCCGCCGCCGGCGGCCGCCCCCGCTACGCCGGTCGCGCATAAAAACGACGCTACTGCCCCGAAGAGGTACTTGTACGTAAAACGCATCGGCATAATCCTTTTAAACTTCGCCTCCCGGGAAGCCGAGCTTCTCGGCCCACGCCGCCGGGATGCGGACCGGCCGGCCGTCGCGGCCGCGCGCGGCGTGCACGGTGTATCCCTCCGCCAGGACCTCTTCGCCCCGCCGCACGACGTAATCGAAGCGGACCTTCGCCCGGCCGGCGGCGACGATAGAGGTCTCGACCGTCAGCTCGTCCTCGAAGCGGGCCGGCTTACGATACTTGCAATAGGCTTCCGCTACCAGCATGAAGACGCCCGCGGCCTCCATATCGGAATACGGAATCCCCTTCCGTTGAAGGTAGGCGACGCGGCCGTCCTCGAAGTACGCCAGGTAGTTGCCGTAGTAGACGACGCCCATAGCGTCGGTCTCGGCGTAGCGCACGCGGAGGGGCGTCGCCACGCGCGCGCGGCCGGCGCTCCCGTTATTCACCCCCACGCGCTTTGCCTTCCTCAAAGAAACCCATGGCGAGGAATTTCTTGCGGCGGTCATCCAATAGCTCGTCGCCGGACATCTTTTCCAATTCGGCCAGGTGGCGCTCGAGGGCGTCGCCCAAGAGCTCCGCGGCCCGGTCGTAATCGCGTTGGGCGCCGTAAGGCGGCTCTTTCACTATCTCGTCGACGACGCCGAATTCCGACAAGTCCCGCGCTGTTATCTTGAGCGCCGCCGCGGCCTGGGGCGCGTACGCCCGGTCACGCCACAGGATGGCGGCGCACCCCTCCGGCGATATGACCGAGTAGTACGCGTACTCCTGCATTAGGACGCGGTTGCCGACGCCGATGCCGAAGGCTCCCCCCGAGCCGCCCTCGCCGATGACCGCCACGACCAACGGGACGTGAAAGTTGAACATCTCGAGGACGTTGCGCGCGATGGCCTCCGCCTGGCCGCGCTCCTCGGCGCCGATGCCGGGGTAAGCGCCGGCGGTATCCAGAAAAGATAATATGGGGAGGCGGAACTTCTCGGCCAACTTCATGACGCGCAGCGCCTTGCGATAGCCCTCCGGGTGGGCCGAGCCGAAATTGTGCTCGATCTTGTCGGCGGTCTTGCGGCCTTTCTCGTGGCCCATCCAGACGACCTTGCGGCCCCGGAACCATCCCACGCCGCACAAGATGGCCTGGTCGTCGCGGAAGAGGCGGTCGCCGTGGAACTCGAGTGGCCGCTCGATGAGCCGCCGGACGTAGTCCATGGTGTAGGGGCGGTCCGGGTGGCGGGCGAGAAGGACGCGGTCCCACGCCGTCAGGTTGGCGTATACTTCGGCGCGGCGCTTCTCAAGCTCCTCCTCGCGGGCGGCCAGCTCGGCCGCGGCGGCGGCGTCTCCCCCCTCCGCCCTCGGGCGCAGCGCTTCGATTTGTTCCTCCAGCGCCGCGAGCGGCTTCTCGAATTCCAGAACGGCTTTCTTCGCCTCGACAGCCATAACGGTCCCGGAGGGCTTCAGAACGAACCGATATAAGTTAAGTATAACTTACGCGCGTACGCGCCCTCTTCGCCCAGCTTTTCGGTTTGATTCTCCAGAAGGTTGGTGGCCCAGAACTCGAGGTTGAAGTTTTCGGTCACGCGCCACCGGACGCCGGCATCCAGGTACCCGCGGCCCATTCCGAGCGATTCGGGCGCGTTGTCGTTCAGGCCCATATCGTACGAGGCGAGCAACATCAGGTGGGAGCCTATGGACTTCTCCACCGCGGCGTAGACGTCCGGGCCGTCGTCGTCCACGTCCTCGACGACGTTATAGGATACGCCGGCGTGCAAGCCCAAGACGCCCAGGAGTTCGACCTCTTGCGAGAGCGCGAGGTAGAAACCCTTGGCCTTGAATTGATAGCGGTCGTAGTCCTCTCGCTTGTATTGGGTACGTTCGATGTAGGGGTCGTAGTCGTAGTACTTGCCGTAGCCCTGGTCGTCGTAGCCTAAGGCCACCGCGGGCATTATGAGGCCGCCGTTGGTAATACGGAATTTCGCCTGGAACCCGGGCCGCGGGTTCATCGTCGGCGTGGCGTTGCCCAGGACGTCGACGCCGCCGTACGATATGCCGACGGTTAAATAATCCAATATGCCTATTTCGCCGCGCACTACGAAAGGTCCCACGCCGATGCTGGCGGCGTATTCGCCTCGCAGCCGCGTCCAGGCGGTGGGGTCCTCCATAACCCAGGTTTCGCCCTCGGGGACGAAATCCTCCTGGGCGGACGCGCTCGCGGCCATCGCGGCCGCGGCCGCCGCCAAGACGACAAGCGCGCGCCGCGTCCCGCGACCTAATTTACCGTTCAAAGCCTTTTTCGACATATTCGGAGCTCCCGGGAAAGGTTTGTAGAGTAATAACCTACCGCCGCCGCCGAGTCAAGTCTAATCCTTGCCCTCGGGCGCAACGGTAAGGCGAACTTGTTTTACCTTTCGCGCGTCGGCCGCGGTAACGTAAAAACCCAGGTTCTCGTACGACAGCCGCTCGCCCGTCTCGGGGACTTTCCCGGACAGCGACGAGATGAAGCCGCCCAGGGTCTCGAAATCCTCCTCGGGGATAGCGACGGCGAGCTGTTCGTTCAACTCGCCGATGTCGGCGCGGCCCGCTACGAGCCACACGTTGTCGCCGACCTTCTCCAGCAGCTTCACTTCGGCGTCGTACTCGTCGTGTATCTCGCCCACGATCTCTTCCAGGACGTCCTCGAGCGTAATCAAGCCCGCGGTGCCGCCGTACTCGTCGACTACGATCGCGAACTGCGCCTTGGCCGAGCGGAACTCCCGCAAGAGCTCGTTGACCCTCTTGGATTCGGGAACGTAAAAGGGCTCGCGCAGAAAGGACCTCATCTTTTCGCCCGTGTCCTCGAGCTTGAAGATGTCCTTTGCGTGGAGAATGCCCACCACGGCGTCGGGGGACTCGTCCACCACCGGAATCCGCGAAAAGCCCTTGGCTATGACGACGCGTTTGATCTCGTCGACCGGGTCGCGGATGTCCACCGTCACCATTTCGACGCGGGGCACCATGACCTCGCGCGCGACGGTCTCGCGGATGCTGAAGATGCCGTTTATCATATCCCGCTCTTCTTCGGCCAGGCGCGCGCCGTCTACGCCGCGCAAGGCCTCCATCTCGGCCCCGGGCGAAACGGCCCCCGGGTCAATGCCCGCGCGGGTAACTTTGGCGAGCACGAGCGCGATCCCCGTGGCGGCCCAAATCAGCGGGAACAGTACGAGGTACACAAACTTCGCTACCGGCCTTATGAAGCGACCGAGCAACCTCGCCGCGGCACCCGGCAGGACCGCGCGCGCCGCCGCGCGCACCACGAAGAGCACCGCGGCGCAAATGAGCCACGCCGCGGCCGACGGCAGCGCCGGTACTTCGAACGCCAAAAGCGTCGCGGCCGAGTACGAAGCGGCGATTAACAAGAATACCTCGACGAAAAAGAGCGCGTTCAGTACGGCCAACGGGAGTACGGGCCCGCTCACCCCTTCGCCGGGGGAGTTGCCGTCGCGGGCCGCGTTCGCCACCACGGCCCAACGGGCGACGACGAAAACGCCGTACGCCGCGACCAACGCGACGACCGTAGTAAGTGATGGAGGTTCTTCCAACTACGTCCACCTCTCTTTTGCGTTACGACCCTAAGTGAACACCCAAAAGCAGACGGCCGTTACGCCGATGCCTAAAAAAGCGCCCGCCGCAACTTCGAGCAAGGAATGTATCCCCAAGCGGACGCGGGAGACGCCTATCGTCAGCGCCAGAATTAAAGTTATAACGGCGATCAACGGATTGCGGCTCAAAAGCGACGCCGCGGTCCACAGGCCGAAGGCGACAGCGGCGTGGCCGCTGGGGAGGCCGCCGCGCAGGAAAGTCCCTTTGCCCGTAAACGCCTTCAATATTAAAACCATTAGTACCGTAAGGCCCAACGCGACCAGCGCCACGTGTTCGGGCGACCGCCGCACGCTCACTATCGTCGTTACGACGGGGCCCTTGAGGGCCTCGAAGAATATGAGATAACCAACCACGACCGCGTTCAGCGTCGCGAACAGAACCGCGCCCGCGGCGACGTCTTTGGCGACGCGCGCCAGCGGATGGTACCTCTCCACCGCCAGGTCAAGCACCACCTCGAGCGAGGAGTTTATCATCTCCGTGACGAGGACCAGCGCTACAGTTATCAGCAGTAATATAAGCTCGGTCTTGGTGATAGACAGCCACACGCTGGCGAACAGAACCAGAGCCGTGACGACGAAATGGATCTTGACGTTGCGTTGGGTGCGGAGGGCGTAGACGATGCCCTCCAACGCGCTGTTGAACGAACCGGCGAGGCCCCCTTCCCTTAGAAAGAAACCCCTCTTCGGCGATCGCTTATTCTTAGCCGCGGTCACGTCCGATTCCTAACCGGCCTCGGCAATAAGGTCGTTTGCGGCCCGTTCCATCTCGGCGCGGGCCTCGTTACTATCGTCGTCGTATCCGGCCAAGTGGAGCAGGCCGTGGGCCACGAGGGCGGCGAGCTCCTCGTCCACCGCCACGCGCCGGCGCTCGGCCTGCTCGCGTGCCCGGTCGACCGAAACGTATACCTCGCCCCACAGCCATATCTGTTCCGGCTCCACCGGGTCGCGGCCTATAGGAAACGCCAGAACGTCCGTCGGCCCTTCCCGCCGGCGGTACTCCCGGTTCAATTCCGCCAATAGCGCGTCGTCCGCCACCGTCACCTCGACGACCGCCTGGGGCGGGACGTTGTACCGTTCGCGGTAGCGGGCGATCAACGCCTCCAGCCGACGCCGGCTAGTTCGACTTAGTTTCGGCAGAATGCGTAGACAGATACGGGACGACGTATTGTTCGCCATCTTCGGGATAAGTGGGCCGGATATGGAATATGCTGTTCAGGGCTTTTATCAAACTCTCTTTAACGAGCTGTATTTCCGCGAGCGTGAGTTCACATTCGTCCAGCTGGCCGTCGGTGAGGCGCGCGCTCACGATCTTCTCGACCATCGACCGAATGTTGGTGGGGGTCGGTTCGTCGAGGGAGCGCGAGGCGGACTCCACCGCGTCGGCCAACATGATTATGGCGGAGATTTTGCCGTGAGGTTTGGGCCCCGGGTAGCGGAAGTCGTCCTCGGCCAGGACCCGGTGCTCGTCCAACTTAATGGCCTCCTGGTAGAAGAAGGATATTAGGCCCGTACCGTGGTGCTCGATTACGGCTTCTATGATGGGGGGCGGCAAGCCGGCCTCTTCCGCCACCTTGGCACCCTGCTTGGTGTGGGAAGCGACGACGAGGCTGCTCATCTGGGGCGACAGGTGTTCGTGCCGGGCGCTCTCGGAACCGGTATTCTCGGCGAAATACGCCGGCGCGCGCAACTTCCCGATGTCGTGGTAGTAGGAGGCGACGCGCGTTAAAAGCGGGTTCGCGCCCACCGCGGCCGCCGCCTCCTCCGCCAGGCTGCCCACCACGATGCTGTGGTGGTACGTCCCCGGCGCCTCCAACAATAATTTACGGAGCAGCGGCTGGTTCAGGTCGGCGAGCTCCAACAACCTGAGGTCCGTCACGACGTCGAACGTCATCTCGAACAACGGCAACAGTATGGCCAATATGGCGACGCTCGCCGCGGCCAGTATCGCGCCCCACCAAATCTCCTCGCCCACCGCCCGCCAGGGCGACATGTCGACGAGGCCTATGCCTACCGCGGCCGCCGCGGCCGCGAGGGCGACGCCTACGAATACGCGATAGAAGTCGGTCCTCCGGCGGATCCGCGCCACCAGAAACACGCCTATCGTGGCGGCGGACAACGCTATAATCATAGGCCGGAACGCTACGCCGGCCATCACGCCGGACAGCACCGCCAGCGTCATCGCGGTGACGAAGCCGAAACCCACGTCCACCAGGAGCGTTATGAGCATCGCGCCCAGGCAAGCCGCGAAGATATACAGCGATAAAGGCGAATAATTGATCAGGAGCAAAGCCAGCGCCCGCGAAACGAAACACGCCGCCACCAGTACTACCGCCAACATCCACCAGTACCGGAGCTGGCTACACAGCGACGGCCTGTAGCGGAAGAAGAATATACCCAAAACGGCGAGCACGAGCGCGACGAGCAAAGACCGGCCGCCCAAAGACACGGCGAGGTTCCGGATAGTCCTGCCGGAATAGAGGGCCGCTACCGCGCGAATCTGAGCGCGCGTTACGACGTTATTGCGCTCTACTATTCTCTCGTTCTCCTCCACCCACCGCTCGACGGGTTCTACCGCGGCCCGCGCCTCGCGGCGCCGGCGTTCGGTCTCTACCTCATCGTACAGCAGGTTGGGGCGCGCGTTCAAGGCCGCGACTTCGAATACGGCCCGCGCCTCGGCCGGCGACAGCGACGTATCCTTAGTGGCGAGGGCGCGGGCACGCGACGCGGCCGTAGCCGGACTCAGGAGTTCGTCCGCACTCACCACCGCCTCGCCCTCGCCCTCGCGTTCGAGCAACGTGGCCGCCTTCCCCAACCCCCGGCGTTCGATCTCCGCGGTATCCAGGATGCCGTCGGCGTACAGCAACGCCAGCAGCTCCGAGGCGCGGCCCCGAACGGCGTCCAGCGTTTCGGGTTCGGCTTCCAACAGGAAGACGAGCGTATCGCGGCCGAGGGCTATACTCAGCTCATCCACGAACGCCTCCCGTTCGTGACCGGCCTTGGCCGCGTACGTATCCCCCAGCTGCCGCAATATGACAAAAAATTCGGAAAGTTCGTCGTCGGCTATGCCGGCGATATGCGGGTTCTGGCGGAAGACGGGCAACACCCGCTCCGCGGCTTCGTCCTGTTCGCGCCGCAACGTCCCGCGGTCTTTGTCCACCGCGAATTTATAGGGGGCCGTGACGTCGGTCTTCGCTATCTCCCCCTCCGTGAGCCGGGGACGGTGGAAGAATTGGCTGGGCGTTACCAGAACCGAGAGCATGACGAACGCGGCCATGCCTATCGCGGCACGCTTGGCGTTGAGCCGGCGCCACGGCCTCTCGGCCTTCTTCCGGCCGACGCCGCGGGGCCGCCCCCCGAAAATGCGCCGCAATCTTACCCGAAATCTCTTCCCGAACGCCACGGTAATCCTCTATTTTTCGGCCGCGGGCCGGCCGCCGGGCCGGCGCTTACCGGCGCGGGCGGCGGAGGCGCGCCGGTCGATGCGATGCTTCGCCTCGTACCCGTCGTATGCGTCCACGACGCGTTGTATTATAGGGTGGCGCACGACGTCGCGCCGCGTAAGATAGACGAAGTCGATACCATCCAAACCCTTCAGTACGTCCTGGACCTCGACTAATCCCGAACGGACGTTCTCTTCCAGGTCTATCTGCGTAATGTCGCCCGTCACCACCGCTTTGGAACCGAAGCCGAGGCGGGTGAGGAACATCTTCATCTGTTCGTAGGTGGTATTTTGCGCCTCGTCCAGGACGACGAAAGACTCGTTGAGGGTCCGGCCCCGCATATAAGCCAAGGGCAACACTTCGACCACGCCCTGCTCGATGAGCCGCATCGCCCGGTCGAAATCCAACATATCGTGGAGCGCGTCGTAGAGCGGCCGCAAGTACGGCGCGACTTTTTCGGTGAAGTCGCCGGGGAGGTATCCCAACTTCTCGCCCGCCTCCACCGCCGGCCGGACCAAGACCACGCGCCGCACTTCTTCGCGCATCAGCATATCTACCGCCATGGCCATCGCGATATAGGTCTTTCCCGTGCCCGCCGGGCCGATGGCTAAGATTATAGTATGTTCGCGGATGCTGGCGGCGTACGCGCGCTGGCCCGCGGTCCGCGGCCTGATGAAGCGCCGCCGCGACGGCACCGGTATGGCCTCCGACAACAACTCGGCCATCTCCGTCCCGGGGTCGCTTCGCAGCGCCTCGAGGGCGTAACCGATCTGCGAGCCCGCGGCTCCGGGCGCCCCCTCGCAGGACTCGAGCACTTGCTCGAAGAGGTCGGCGACGCGGTCCACCGCCGCCTCCTCGCCCCGGATAACCATTTCGTTGCCCCGCGCGATTATCTGCACGCCGAACATCTCCTCGGCCTGCTTCAGGTTCCGGTCGCCCGGGCCGTAGAACGCCGCCGCTTGTTCGTTGTCCGGAATATAGAGCCGCGCCGTGAACGAGCCCGACGTTTCGCCCCTCTTGCGGTTCGTAACCTTCATATCACCTCGTCGCGGCAACCAACACCGCCTCGACCTCGCCGGGCGAAACCGCTATCAGGGTTACGTGGTCGGGTACGTCTACCCGCACCGGATACTTGCCCGAACCTCGAGGATAAATCTCGGCCGAAAGCGACCCCAGCGCCGCTAACCGCCCGGCCTCGCCCTCCAACGTAATCGAAACCTCGGCCGGCCTCAGCTCGTAAGCGCCCCGGTCGACGCCCCGCGCCGTCACCCGCACGCCGCCGAAAGACCGACGTTCGCCCGGGCCCACCGACACCGTTACCGCCACCTCGTCGGCCCCCACCAGCGTGATGCCGGCGGGAGCCCTGATGGGCACCTCGGCCCCGAACGGCGCGTCGCGCCCCGCCGCGTCCACTATCACCGATACCGCCCGCACCTTATCCAGTACCGTAACCGAGCCGTAGAGGGTGGCCTTGGCCGGTCGGACCTCCGGCACCCCCAAATAGAATCCGGCTCGGGGCGAACCCGAAAAATCAACTTTTATCGGAATACTCTTCGTAACGCGGCGCTCGAGCTTTACTATTACGATCCTCTCGCTCAGTATCTCCTCGACCGTCACGTCCTTGTCGCCGGCGTAGATAACGTCCGCGGTAGAAAGGCCCACGGGATAAACGCCGGCGTCCTTGTCGGCCAGGTTCAATACTACTTTGAAATCGGCGGCGTGGAGGCCGAACAAGTCCCGCCCTTTCCCGGCTACGCGGAGCAAGACCCTCTCGGGCTCGGGGCCGTTAACCGTGATCCCTTCCGGAACGCCTTCCAGCTCGACCGGCGCCTCGACTTCGCGGTAGCCCTCGCGGCCGCTGGCTATGATAAACCAGACCAGGACGGCGAGCAGCAGGGCCAAGACTTTAAAACCCAAGTCACCGAAAAGGCGCCGCAGGCGTCCGCGCAACTCCATCTCGACGCGACGAACCATACCCCGGCCTACAACCTGCCTTTCAAGTAGTCCTGCAACGACGCTTTCAGATCTTCCACGCCCGTTGTCGGTTTCAGTCGGCCGTCGGCCGCGATGGCCACCCGGCCCGTCTCTTCCGATATGACGACGACGACGGCGTCCGTAACCTCCGTTATGCCGAGGGCGGCGCGGTGGCGGGCGCCGCGACTTTTAGCGACCTCGGGGTTCTCGGTAAGCGGCAACATCACGGCCGCGGCGGCGACGCGGTCGCCCTCGATTACCGCCGCGCCGTCGTGCAGCGGCGAATGGGCGTCGAATATGGCTCCCAAGAGCTCGCGCGATATCTCGCTGTTCAAGCGGACGCCCCGCTCGACGTAATTGCCCAGCGGTACGGTCCGTTCGAAGACGAGAAGCGCTCCTACTCGCCGCGCCGCGAACTCGAAGGCCGTATTCACGACGACGTCGACCGTCGTCTCTTTTCGGCCCAAGACCGCGCGCACCAACCGGTTTTTACCGAGCAGGCCGAGCGCTTTCCGGAGCTCGGGTTGGAAGACGATGATGGCCGCCAGGAACCATACCCCTCGCAAGTGCTCGAAGAACCAGTTAAGTGAGTGCAGGCCCAAGAGCGAGGCGGCGCCGGCGGCGAGGCCTACGATGACCACGCCCGCAGCCATAGACGCCGCCGGCGTACCCTTCACGAGCAACATCAACCGGTAGATGACGAACGCCATCACCAGGATGTCGACCGCGTCCTGAACTCTGAAAGATAAACCAAACATATTACGAAGCGGTCACCGCCGACGCGACGGCCAGCGCCTGCGCCGTCGCCGCGACGTCGTGCACCCTTAGTATGTGCGCGCCGCGGCGGGCCGCGACCAACGCCGCCGCCAGCGAACCGGCCAGCCGGCCGTTCACCTCCGCGCCCGTCAAGTCGCCGATGAACGACTTGCGCGAGTGCCCAACCATTACCGGGTATCCCAGGTCCGCCAGCGCGGGGACGTTGTTGAGCAGCGCCAGGTTGTGTTCGAGCGTCTTGCCGAAGCCGATACCCGGGTCGACGACTATTTCGGCGACGCCCTGCTCGCTCGCCCACTCGGCTCGAGCCGCCAGGAAGTCCCGCACCTCGCGCACCACGTCGTCGTAGCGCGGGTCCTGCTGCATGTCCGCGGGCGTGCCCTTTATGTGCATGACGACGTACGGCAGGCCGAACTCGGCGCACACCGCCGCCACCGCCGGGTCGTCGCGCCCCGCGGAGACGTCGTTTACCATCGCCGCCCCGGCCTGGGCGCACTTCCTCGCCACGGCGGCCTTTCGCGTGTCTACCGATACCGGATAATCCGGCGCTATCGCCTCCACTACCGGCAGCACCCGGCTCAGCTCCTCCTCGGCCGAGACGTACGCCGCGCCCGGACGCGTCGACTCGCCGCCCACGTCGACTACGTCCGCGCCGTGCCCGAGCAACTCCCGCGCGCGGTTTACGGCCGCGGCCGGCTCGAGGAAACGCCCGCCGTCCGAAAACGAGTCCGGCGTGACGTTCAAAATCCCCATCACGAGCGGCCGCTCGAGACGGTAAGTCTTCCCCTTGAGCTCGAGCGACGGGACGGCGTCCCACGCCGCCAGGACGCGGCACATAGCCTCGCCCAACCCGTCCAGGCCGAAGCCCTGACCCGCGAGTTTTTCGCCCACGGCCCCGAGCGCCGCCGCGGTACCGAATAAAAGGGCGTCGCTGCGGGCGACGCGGCAGGTGACGACGTGCTTGTTCACCGCGGCCTCGGCCCCCGCGGACAACGCTTCTTGCTTCAATATATTGGCGGCAACGGTTTTGAGGTTCTTGACGTAAAGCGCGCGGCCGGTGAACTTGGCCGCCATTATATCGACGCCTTGCGGGTGCACGCCGATGGCGGCCATCAGCTCCCGCGCCGGCGCCGGGGTATCGAAACTTACGGTCCGTACCGAAACCGGGTCGTCGGTATCGTCGGTCATTACGTCTCGAGGGCCGGCTCGGCGTCGGGCATCTCCCTCGCCCTCTTGACGGCCTTCTTCGCGCGGCCCTCGCGCGGCCGCTTCTTCTTTTTCGCGGCCGGCTGCTTCTCAAACGGCGGCAACTTCTTGCCGGCCAACAAAGTATCTATCTCCCCGCCGGTGAGCGTCTCGCGCTCGAGGAGTTCGACCGCGATGAGCTCCAGGTTCTTCTTGCTCTTCTTCAACAATTTGTACGCCCGGCCGTACGCCGCGTCCACCAAGCACCTTATCTCGGCGTCTATGTCCTGGGCCGTCTGTTCGGAGTAATCGCGGTGCTGTGCTATCTCGCGGCCGAGGAAGATGGCCTCCTCCTTCTTGCCGAAGGCCACCGGCCCCAGCACCTCGCTCATTCCCCAATCGCACACCATTCGGCGCGCGAGCTCGGTGGCGCGCTCGATGTCGTTGCCGGCGCCGGACGTCTCCTCGTTGAACGCCAGCATCTCCGCGGCCCGTCCCCCCAACATATGGTCCAACAACATGCCGCAGTATTCCTTGGAATACATGTGCTTCTCTTCTTCGGGCAGCGATTGCGTCAGGCCCAGCGCCATGCCGCGCGGGATGATGGTGACCTTGTGCACCGGGTCCGAGCCGGGCGTGAGCTTGGCCACCAGCACGTGGCCTGCCTCGTGGTAGGCGGCGATCTTCTTGTCCTTCTCGCTGATGACGCGGCTCTTGCGCTCGGGCCCCATCATGACCTTGTCGCGCGCCTCCTCCAGGTCCGCCTGCGCTACCGCCTTTCGGTCCTTGCGCGCGGCCAGCAGCGCCGCCTCGTTGACGAGGTTCGCCAGGTCGGCGCCCGAGAAGTACGGCGTCCCGCGCGCGATGGCCTCGAGGTCGACGGCGTCGGCGAGCGGGATCTCGCGGGTATGGACTTCCAGGATGCCCAGGCGTCCTTTGATGTCCGGCCGGTCGACGACGACGGTGCGGTCGAAGCGGCCGGGGCGAAGGAGCGCCGGGTCGAGGACGTCGGGGCGGTTGGTCGCGGCCAGCAGGATGACGCCCTCGTTGCTCTCGAAGCCGTCCATCTCGACCAGAAGCTGGTTGAGGGTTTGCTCGCGTTCGTCGTGGCCGCCGCCGAGGCCGGCGCCGCGCAGCCGCCCCACGGCGTCCAACTCGTCGATGAAGACGATGCAGGGCGCGCGCTTCTTGCCCTCTTCGAAGAGGTCTCGTACCCGGGCGGCGCCCACGCCCACGAACATCTCGACGAAGTCGGACCCGGAGATGTTCAGGAACGGCACGCCGGCTTCGCCGGCCACGGCACGGGCCATCAGCGTCTTGCCCGAGCCCGGCGGCCCCACCAGCAGGACGCCCTTGGGGATCTTGCCGCCCAGCCGCTGGAACTTGCTGGGGTCCTTCAGGAACTCGATTATCTCCTGGAGCTCCTCTTTGGCCTCCTCGGCGCCGGCGACGTCATCGAACGTTATTTTCTTCTTGCCCTCGTCGAATAGGCGGGCGCGGCTCTTACCGAAGGACATAGCTTTACTGTTGGGGTTCTGCATCCGGCGGAAGAGCCAGATGAAAAACACGAACAACAAGATATACGGGCCTACCGAGACGAGGATCGTAAACCAGGCCGACCTCGCCTCCTGGGTATCGACCTTGACGCCGGCGCCCTCGAGCTCTTTGACGAATTCGGAATCCACTACCGGCGCCTGGGTCTTGAACTTGGTGAAAGGTTGAGCGTCGCCCTCGGTGCGGGCCTCGCGTCTCAGCTCGCCGGTAACCTTGTTCTCCTTAAGCGTCACCGTCGCCACGACGCCTTTGTCGAGCAGGTCGGTAAATTTCCAATAAGGTATTCTGGCGACGCGCTCGGACTTCATTACGAAGAACTGGTAAACCGAGGCGACGGCCAATATTATTATCAACCACGGGAGCAATCCCCGTAACGTGCGCTTCATCGAAACCTCCGAACGCGGAATGAACGTCATCCGCCCGATATTTTTGTAATTTACCCCGATTAAGATTATCATAATCGCCCTTTTAAAACAAGGCAATT
>SDBS01003193.1_pt1 | contig 16037 bp, 14 predicted proteins | sample 2277091 | NCBI WGS metagenome assembly SDBS01 (sample SAMN10404972, study PRJNA504765) | marine sediment metagenome | isolation source: marine sediment core GS10_PC15, 163 cmbsf | place: Arctic Ocean: Southern Knipovich Ridge | collected 2010 | reverse complement strand
TTTCATAGGAATCGCACCTAAGGCTCGTGCTTCCTTGTACATTGCATCCATTATCTGAAAGTTTTTTATTAAATTTACTTTCTCTTTTTTTATCAGTTCTTCTTCAAACTTTTGTACTATTTTGCTATTTTTTATCACTTTGGTATCCTCATCATTTATTTATAGTTCAGGTTACGTAAAAATTAATAATAGCTGCTCCACTTATCACTATAAATCTAATAATAATATTAGCGTCAATCTCATTATTTGCTTAAAACTTGATAAAAAAACTTTACTTGGTTGGGTTTCATAAATTACATATATATCATTTATAATTATATTCTACAAAACTATTAAAAATCCTTCTTTTTTTGTAAAAATAAATTATCAGTTATCGATTTACAGGTGCAAGAAACGAGATGCAAGATGCGAGTTGTGGGTTGGAAAAAGGTTTCGGTTTCTAATTGTCAGATAGGGCGTATAGCGATACACCCCTACAAGAATTGAAAAATTCACTATTGGTAGAGTGTAATTTCAAATACTTAAATCAATCTAATAGCAAATTCGGGGCATACTGGGTTACAATAGCCGCACAAAATACATAATTTATAGTCAACCACTGCTTTTCCATTTTCTAAAGATAAGGCATTATTAGGACAGACCTTAACACAGGTGCCGCAACCTTTGCAAAAAGATAAAATAAATAGTCTCTTACTGGGTTTAATTTTTTGAGTCAATAATTCCTGAGTAATTTTTTCATCATTAAATATTTTTAAATTTAGTTCTAATTCTTCTTGATTAACCATGCCAACTGCTAGGGAACTAATTCCTTTAATATTTCTTACGAAATTAAAAGATTCTTCTAATTGATCAATTAAATGTCCTCCAGCCAAGGCTTTCATGGCGTACAAACCTTTTCCTGCCTTATGTGCTTCTAAGATTGCTTTAACCATATCATCAACACTACCACCAATAATACCCATACCGAGTTTATTAATGATAGGAAATATAATATCGATTTCTTTAATTTCTGCGGCTCGTCTAACTATTCCAACCGCATGAGTTGAAATTCCGATTGCCCGAATAACTCCCTTTGCTTTATAATCCTGCAAACATTGTAAGGCCCCTGCCCTTTCTTCAAAGACTGAAGGAGTAACTCTGGCGGCATGTAAGAGAAAAATATCTATATAAGACCGTCCCAGGGATTCAAGCGCATCTTTAATGCTTTGTTCCATTTTTTTATATGTTTCGGCACTTGATTTAGTCGCAATAATCACTTCATCATTATAACCTTCCAAAGCTTTTTTAATATGGGGGTAGGTTTTATAAGCTTCTGCTGTATCAATAAAATTAATGCCCCTCTCCAGAGTAGCACGAATAAGTTTTGCCCCTTTTTCAACAGATATATTTGACTGCAAAGGCCCTATGGGTAATGCACCAAAACATAACTCAGTTACATTGATTCCTGTCTTTCCCAAAGAATATTTTTTCATATTTTATAAATTCCTTTTTTTAAAATTAAACAAAGTAGTTTTTTAAATTCTAATTTGCTAAAAATATCGGAAGAATATTAATTGTTTTTCATTTTCTTAATATTTCTACAACTTTTTTTAAAGTATCATCTGAACCAACATTTCCCGGAAAAATAATATAAGGTAAACCAGGAAAACGACTTTCAGGACCTAATTCCCACACCGGAATTCCTGGTTGAATTTGTCCCATTACCATTGCTCTTTTTACATTAAGACCTTTTACTCCAATATCACTGGAGGTAATTCCGCCCTTTGCCACAAGAAAACTTGGCTTTATTTTAAGAACTTGAACTACTTTAACCAACCCCTCTGAAATATGAGAAGAAAAAATGAGATTTTTATCACTATTTTCATTTTGCGAATCGTTTCTATAATACTCCCGTGAAGTATAAATACAAACATCCTTTCCTAAATTAAATCCCTTTTTAACTTCAGATATAACCCTATCGACTTCTGCCCTTAGACATTCTTGGGTTCTTGCTTGACTAACATCCCATTCTACCCAAATTAGATTAGAGAGTTCAGCTAATTTTTTTATTTGTCTCGTAGTTTTTTGTACATAGGAACCAATAATAATTAAACCTGGCGAAGAAGGTTTTCCTTTTGGATACAAAGTTTCTTTAGTTAAAAGAGGTTTCGGATTAATCCCACCAATTACCTGCACAAAGGAAGCTGCAGTACGAAAAAGAAAATTTTTTCCTCTGTTTACACTTTCCGATAAGGCTATTAAAAATACTTTTAGATCAGTATATTCTACAGCATTTATAATTACTTTATTAAAGTTCTTTATTTTTAAAAGTTTGTGTAATATTCCCTTTATATCTTTTTCCCTTAACATTTTTAATGAAATACTAATAACTTGACCTGCAGGATATTGTCCGGTAGTCTTTTCTTCTATCCATTCCTTCAGATTTGAAGCCTTATATCCAAAGACACTATCCCGCGCAAATTCTGTCTGACCCATCGGTATCAAAAAGTCCCGTTCTTTAACATAATGAATATCATTAAAGGTAAACCTTCCCCCTTCTAAAAAGAAAGGAATGATTATCTCTCCATCAATTTCTTCATCCTTTTTTAATTCATCATAAATTGTTTTGGTTTCGAGTGGATAGTGACCTCTAAGAGTAGAATCACTCCGAGAAATAAGTAAAAACTTTTTTCCCTCCTCTAAAGCAACCAGTTTTAAGTCCCTTGCTAATTGTTTATGGAGTCTTTGGGTTTTAACAGAAGTTAAAGCTCGAGAATTAGTAAGAATATATATTACCTTATACTTATCTTTCATTATCTGCCTTAAAGTCGATAAATCCCAGGAAGTATAAACAGGAATAGAATGTACTGTCTGTATACCGGTAGGGTCATCATCTAAAACAATAATTTTTCTCTTTATTCTTTCTACTGCACTTAACCATTCCTTATTTATTTTGTTTTCGAGAATAGCCGGAGGAGAAAGTTTTTTAACAAAATCATCCCAATCTAAACTTTTTTCATTCATTCATTTTAATCCTAATTCTTATATTATAAATTACCTCTATAAAAATAATTCTTTAGGGAATAATAGTAATTAATTTTATTAATCGTCTAAAATGATAGTTTTACGCTTAACTTGAGGATCTTTAAATTTGTCTTCAACATCAGTTAATTTTGAGGAAATACTCCAAACAATTGCCCCTTCTGGACCAGCTTGAAACCAGTGCCAGGTATTTGGTAAAATTATATACTGATCACCAGGATGTATAACAATTTCATGCCAGATATCAATATATTTTTTTCGATGTGAAGGGGGATTTGCTTTTGGATTGCAGGTTATACTCCCGGGAACTACTAAATAAAATTCTCCCCATTGCCCCCTAATAACTTCAGTTTTACCGGGAAATTTTTCTTTTTCTAAAGGGGGATGTTTATGTTCAGGGAAAAATTGTTTTGGTTTTAAAATAAGAAGTTTTGCCCCAACCCACTCCGTACTAAATAGAGAGAAGATATGAAGGCCGGTAATATTAAATTCATTCAACCCGAGATCTGCAATTTCAATAGAATTAATTTCTTTATTTTTAACAATAAAACCTGACTCTTTTACAAAATTCCACGCCCAATCGCAAGCTTTTTCCCACTCACTTCTCCTAATCATATAATGCTTTCCTTTTTTATTTCTCTAATTGATAATAAAATAATAAAAATTTATAACTTCTATTCATACTTTAAATGTTTAATTTTTAAAACTTCTCTTGATTTTAAGTGATGTGAAATAATTAATTCCTGGGCCTTTTGACCATTACGTTCCAGGATTGATTTTATAATTTCCATATGTTCTGAAAAGGTCTCTTCCGGAGGTCTTATCAAACCTTTTTGATAACTTTTCATAACAAAATTAAAATTTTTGTTAAAATCTATTATTATAGAATTTCCACATAGATTTATAATTTTTTCATGAAACTTCTGATCTGCTTTTAAATAACGTTTACCTTCTTCATCATCTAATGGAAGTACAAATTTATTAAAGATATTATTAAATTCATTTAATTTCTTGTCGGGAAGCTCATTAATACACAATCTAATTGCCATACCTTCAAGTCCTGCCCTAACAGCAAAAAAATCTTTTAAATCTTCAAAAGTTAATTTTTTTACAAAATACCCAGATCCATTTATTTTATCAATAAACTTCTCTCCGGTAAGTCGGTTTACCACTTCATTAACAGGAGTAATACTTACTCCCAAAATATTGGCAAGTTCTATCTTATTAATTTTTTCTCCCGGGATGAGTGCTCCATCAAGAATCATTTGTTTAACTTTTTCATAAACTAAATCAACTAAATGATCATTTTTAATTTTAGCCATACATCTTACCTAACCTTTTTTAATTTTTGTATTTTTCAAAAATTTCCCCTTTATCCTCCCTTTTGCGTCAATAAGATGAGAAAACATCATCTTATCTGCAAGATCTGCATTATGCTCTTTAATTGCATCATATATTTTTATATGCTCTTCTAAACTTTGACGAGGGTCTTTTAATAAACCTTCTAAGTTACTTAAAATAATTATATTGTAGGAAGAAATCATTTTAAATAGTAAATCGTTTTTACTCATTTTCATTATGGCCATGTGAAAATCATAATCAATTTTACTTATATTTTTTGAAGAATATTTTGATATATTTTTTTTAAAATCATCTAATATTTTACTTAACCGCTCTATTTCATATGCTGTAGCATGCTTAGCTGCTTCATATGCACCTAAGGGTTCAAGTCTTGCTCTAATATCATATAGTTCAAGAAATTCTTCATAATTTAATTTTTTTACAAAGGCACCCCTTCTTGGTATTATTTCTATTAATATTTCTTTTTCCAGTTTTGAAAATGCCGATAAAAGAGGAGTCCTCGAAACACCAAGCTTTTGAGCTAATTTTTCCTGGTTAAGTTTTTCGCCAGACTTTAGTTCATCATTAAGAATCATATTTTTTAGAGCATAATATACTTTCTCGGATAAATCTAAATGCTTAACTTGATACATTTCTTTCCTCTCTTCTTAATAATTATTATAATAATACAATAAATCAAAATAATATTCAAGACAGATATTGTATACAAAATAATCTAATAATTTAATGGTGTTATATCTCTATGGGTTTTATATTTATTAACTTTTATTTTAATATATAACTTATTCTAAATTTTAATGTTGTCGCTAAAAATTCTTGCTTAAATCAAACTAATAATATAAAACAATAAAGGCAAAATTACAATTAGACTTAGAGTGGTAACTAACCAACAAGAATTTGCTAAATCTAAGTTTAAATCATATATCGATGCAGGTATTAGTGCAGAAAAAGCAACCGGCATTGAAGATAGAATAATTACAACTTTAAGCGGTAAACCTTCTCCCATTTTTCCATAACCTAGGAAGAAAGCAATAGTAGATATAGTTGAAGGCACTAATACGAATTTTATAATAGAGATTGCTATAGATTCTTTAATATAATTTTTAACTTTTCCAAATTTCATAGCCAATCCAATAGATATTAAAAGGATTACAGTTCCTCCAGGAATAAAAATAGCATTAATAGTCTTATAAAATATTGGCCTTTCAATACCAGATAAATTTAGAAAAGTTCCAATTATAACACTTAATAAAGCAACTATTACAAAAATATCTGTAAATACTCTTTTAAGGTGAAATATTATATTTTCTTTTTTATTGATGTTACTGCTGAACGATTTTGCTATAGGGAACCCTATAGCGTAATATATGACTTGCTCAAATAATTTATAGATGGGAACCAAGGCAAACCCTTCCTCTCCTAAAAATATATAACAAATTAATCCCCCGATAGAACCAATATTGGTAAACGACCCACAGGTAAACATAGATCCAGTATCTTTTTGTTTTAGTCGAAGAAATCTTGCTGCAGTAAGGCCTAATAACCCCCCAATAAGGAGAGCAAAAATTCCCAGAAATGGCAAGGCAACAATTTTAATATTATCAATTTTAATTATCCACAATGCCCCTATAAAAGAAATGGGCATAAAGAACAAAAGTCCGATCTTTTGGAGAAGCTTACGAAGCTTTTCCAGACTAATAGGTAATCGGATAATCCTTCTTTGTTCTAATAGTTGGATAGAGTAACCTATAATCAATCCAAAAAAAATATAACTTAATGAAATCATAAGATTATTAAACATTAATAAATGCCCTGTCTATTAATTTTTTTAAAATATCAACTGTGCCTCCATTTATTACCTAATCTTACTATTTTTCTTTTCATACAACCCTTTTGCTCTCTTTGCGATATCTTCTGCTGTAAGACCAAATATTTTAGTTAACTCCCAGGGAGCTCCCGATTCGCCAAATCTATCCTCTACTCCGATCATATCCAAAAGTAGAGAGGTAGAATATTTTTTGTTTTTGGTCACCACTCCTGCTATGACGTTTCCGAATCCTCCTACCTGGTGTTCCTCGCAAGTGATTATTATATTGGTTTCTTCCGCTGCCTTTATAATAGATTTCTTATCGATAGGTTTTATAGAATGTATATTTAGGATCCTGCTTTCAAGATTATATTCTTCTTTTAGGATATAGGCTGCCCGCATAGCCTCTGCCACCATCGGCCCACAGGCAATCAGAGTGAGATCCTCGTTCTCTGAAGTATAGTCAGAGGATAGTGTTGTTTCAAAGGCCTCTATAAAATCCTCTTTCTCTTGGCGGTATCTTATTACATTAGCCAGACCAAACTGATAGGGAGTATCATGGGTAGTCACTATCGGAGTTGCCTCTCGGGCATATCTTACTACCGCCGGTCCGTTAATAGAAGCTATGGCATGAGTTGCTTTTTCAGTCTCTATGGCATCAGCAGGAACAGCAATATGCATATTAGGTAGATAATAGAGATTACTGATATCTTCTAAAGCCTGATGGGTCGCCCCATCAGCTCCTACGGAGATACCGGCATGGGCATCGGCTATTTTAACATTATAGTTATTGTAACAGACTGTTGTTCTTATCTGATCCCAATTTCTGCCGGTTACAAAGACTCCATAAGAACCAATAAAGGGGATTTTTCCTTCTTTGGCTAGGCCAGAGGCTATCAGAGTCATATTGGCCTCAGCGATACCTATTTCGAAAAATCTATTTTTTCTTTCGGGATGCAAGGCATAAAATTTATCCATCCTAATGGAGGAGGTAATATCTGCTCCCAAAACTACTACATTCTTATCATCACCTAATTCTTCTATAGCTTGGCCAAAACCATCACGGGTAGGCTCCATATTAACCTGCATAGAGGAAGAACTATTCCACCAGTAATTAAGAGAAAACTTAGGTAGGGAATCTTCTACCTTTTTATCTACTTTACTTTGGTAATCGGAAGCTATCTTTAAAAGATGGTCTACCTTTTCCTTGGTAAATTGGGAATCCCCAATATCTTTTAGGGCCTGATCTAAAGATTCTTTTCCAGATCTTCCGTCTTTAGGAGCTATACCATGATAACCTACCTGGTTTTCAGCAAAGGATACTCCCTTCCCTTTAATCGTATGGGCAATGATTACTGTAGGTTTACCTTTGGTTTTCTGGGCTTTTTCTAAAGAGAAGAGTATCTGGGACATATCGTGCCCATCAATCTCCAGGGTATGCCAGCCAAAGGCCTGCCATTTAGAGCTAAGATCTTCTAAGCACATTATCTCTTCAGTGGGTCCATCTATCTGTAAACCATTTCTATCTACAATAGCAATAAGGTTATCTAATTTATAATGAGAGGCACACATAATAGCCTCCCAGAGGGAGCCTTCATCCAATTCTCCGTCTCCTAAGATAGTATAGACTCGATAATCTTTTTTCTCTAATTTGGCATTTAAAGCACAACCTATGGCTACTCCTAACCCCTGGCCCAAAGAGCCGGCGGAAAGCTCCAATCCGGGAAGTTTTAGTCTATTAGGGTGACCCTCAAAACCAGACCATAATTTCCTTAGTTTTACGGTATCTTCTAAAGGAAAGTAACCAGCTTCGGCAAGAGCTATATATAATGCGGGGGCTTTATGGCCAACCGACCAGAAGACTCTGTCCCGGTTTTCCCAGGTGGGATTAGCCGGGTCATGTCTTATATGCTTTAGGTATAAGGCAGCAGTAATATCCATAATGGATAAGGTCCCTCCGGTATGACCAGAACCAGCAGCAGTAATCGCTACCATATTATAAGCTCTCATCTCCCGGGCTTTTTCTGTTAATTCCTTAATAGTGTAATCTTTTCTAATTTTTTTGGTTTTTGAATCTATAATGGGCATTGGATACGCCTCCTTTTTAATTTTTTATCAATAAAAAGTTTAATTTAAATTTTAAATATATTTTGCAAATATGCTTATTTTTTACTTTCTATTAATATATAATAACCACATACATAAGTCAAAAAATATTGTATACAATATTGACATTTTTAGCAATATGTTATATAAATGTATATGTATATAATTATTTGGAGATTTAGTTTATAAGAAAAGGAAACATGGATAAAAAATCACAAAATATTGAAAAAAGAGTTCGGTATCTTAAAGAAAAAGCCAAAGAAGTTCGAATAAATATTATTGATATGATTTTTACAGCACAGTCTGGACATCCCGGTGGAGCTCTATCTGCAACAGATATTGTAACAGCATTATATTTTGATATTTTAAAAATTGATCCTAAAAACCCACGCTGGCCTGATCGAGATCGTTTTATTTTATCAAAGGGACATGCTTGCCCAGTCTGGTATTCTTGTCTTGCTATGCGGGGATATTTTCCTATGAAGGAATTAAAAACGCTAAGAAAATTTGAAAGTATCTTACAAGGGCATCCTGATATGCTAAAGACTCCAGGAGTTGATATTACCACAGGATCTTTAGGCCAGGGTTTGAGTCTTGGAGTAGGAATGGCTCTGGAAGGAAAATTAGTTAAGAAAAATTACCATATATATGTAATTCTCGGCGATGGCGAAATCAATGAAGGACAAATATGGGAAGCAGCTGCTTCTGCCAGCAAGTATAAATTGGACAACCTTACTGCCATTATAGATAAAAACAACTTACAAATGGATGGTTTTACTGAAAAAGTTATGCCTATGGATCCTATTGATAAGAAATTTGAGGCTTTTAACTGGTATGTTATAACTATAAATGGGCATGACATAAAAGCAATTTTAATTGCTTTAGAAAAGGCAAAAAAAATAAAAGGTAAACCTGTTTGTATTATAGCTAATACAGTAAAAGGTAAAGGTGTAAGTTTTATGGAAAACATAAGAGAATGGCATGGAAAAGCACCTAATCAACAGGAATATAAAAAAGCTATTAAAGAGATCGAGGAAAGTAATAATGAAGTTAAGTAAAGCAGACATTGCCACACGTCAGGCATTTTCCGAAAGAATGTTAGAATACGGTGCAATTGATAAGGATTTTGTAGTTTTTGAAGCAGATATTGGATACTCAACTTATTCCTATTTATTTGGTGAGGCATATCCTGATAGATATTTTAATATGGGTATTGCTGAATCTAATACTATGGCTGCTGCTGCCGGTATGGCTGCTGATGGAAGAACTGTGATTGTTTGCAGTTATGGTGTTTTTATCACAATGAGAGCCGTCGAAGCGATGCGTACCTTCATTTGTTATCCAAATTTAAATGTCAAATTTTTATCCTCCCATGGAGGAGTAACCCCTGCTGTAGATGGGGTTACACATCAGGCAACAGAAGACATAGGTATTATGACCCTCTTGCCAAATATGAAAGTACTTGTTCCTGCTGATACAGAAGCAGCAAAAAAAATGTTTGATGTGGCTATAGAAACTCCGGGCCCTATTTTTGTAAGACTTATGCGGGATCCTCTTTTTAATATCTATTCTAAAGAAGACACTTTTGAGCTCAAAGGAAGTAAAATTATTCGAGAGGGTAAAGATGTAACTGTAGTAACTTATGGAGATACTATCTTCCAGGCGCTGGAAGCAGCTGATGAGCTGGAAAAAGAAAATATCTCTATTGAAATAATCGATATGTATTCCATTAAGCCCTTTGATAAAAAAAACCTTCTAAATTCTATTTTAAAAACTGAGGCCTTGCTCGTTGTAGAAGACCATCAAAAAAGAAATGGACTTGGCTATGAGCTTTCTAACTTTTGTTTAAAAAATAAACCGATTATTTTTGATAATCTGGGTCTTAATGATACCTTTGCTGAAAGTGGAAATTATTATAAAATCATTGATAAATATGGTATCTCTAAAAAACATATTTTAAATAAAGCAAAAGAACTTATTTCTAAAAAGGGAAGTGAAAATAATCATGGATTATCCGGTAAAACAAGCAGTAATTAGTAGTTTCTTAAGTAAAACAAAAGATCGTTTCCATGAATACAATGAAGATAAAACTTTGGAAGAACGATTTAAAATGGTCTCTGAAATAGAGGGAATGGATGGCATGGAATTAGTTTTTCCTTATGAGGTTAGTAACTCTGCTGAGCTTAAGACTTTAACTTCCAAATATAAAATAAATATCGCTGCCATAAATGTAAATGTAAAAGCAGAGCCTGAATTTAAAAACGGCGGCTTGACTTCAAATAAAAAAGAGGTTCGTTCTAAAGCAGTGCAATTCATTAAAGACGCTAAAAACTTCGCTAAGAAAGTTGGAGCAAATAAAGTAACATGTTGTCCCTTAGGTGATGGATACGAATTTAACTTTAATTGTAACTATGCGCAATCATGGAAATATCTGATTGATACCTTTGGTGAATCAGCAAACTATCTTCCTGAAATTCCCCTTTTTATAGAATACAAACCGGCTGAAACCAGAGGAAGATGTTTTATAAATACGGCAGCCAAAACTCTTTGCTTACTTAATGAAATTGGAAATAAACAGATGGGAGTAACCATTGATTTCGGACACTCAGTAATGTTTGGCAACGAAAATCCGGCGGAAGCAGTTGCTTTAATTGCAGAAAGTCCCTTTCGCTACTATATTCATATTAATGATAACAACGGTCAATGGGATTGGGATTATTTTGTTGGCACCAAACACTTCTTAGATTATGTTGAATTCCTTTATTATCTCCAGGAGTATAATTATAATGACTATATTACTTCTGATACATCTCCTACTCGATGGGATATTAAGGGCACCTTTGAAGCAAATGCCCGTATTACGAACAAGCTATGTAAACTTTTAAGCAACTTAAACAGAAAAGAATTTAATAAATTAATATCGGGAGAAGATTATTTAAAAACCTGGAAATTTATTGAAAAGAATATATTTTCCTTGTAGAAAGCAAATATTTTATTACTAAAGTGAACGTGGCAAAATTAATAATTTTTAGCTTTGGGTTAGTGATAATTATGTATTAAAGCAGGAAATAAACTATATTATTCCGAGTAACTTTCTTGCTTCATCCGGATTAGCTAAATCAAAGCCTGATGTTCTTAGTTCTCTTCGAATTTCTTTTACTAATTCAAGATTAGATTTTGCTTCCCCGTAATTACAGATCCTGGAATCTTCAAAACCAACCCTAATCATAGTTGCCCCTTGAAGGGAAGCTTGTAAATGAGATGAAAAATCCCTGCTTCCACCAAAAACAGCACCCCATATACTTTCTTTAGGGAGCATAGATTTTAAAACTTCAACCAGTGGAAGTGAAAAAGACATTCCCCATTTATAATTAAAAATAAAATTAAAATTATATTGTGGTTTAATCAAGCCTTCCTTAATAAAAAGGTCGGAAATAGCAATATTGGAAGTATCGAATATCTCCATAGATGGCTTTACCCTATTTTTTATCATTCTTTGTAGCCAATAACGAATATTCGGTACTGTATTTATGTATACTTTGTCAAGAAAATTTAAAGAGCCCATATTTAATGAACCTAGTTCTACTTTTCCATTCTGAAGAGGCAATGATCTTTCCTGAGGTGTTAAGCTGGACAGTCCTCCGGTGGAGGCTTCAATTAATACACTGCATTCATTAGTAATTAGCTCAATTGTCTTTGAGAAATTACTTAAATCTGTAGTTAATTCACCTTTACTGTTTCGGGCATGAAGATGAACCAAAGACACACCTTCTTCTACACATGCAATAACTTGCTTGGCTATTTCTTCCGGTTCGAGAGGATTATTATAATCTTTCCCCCACCCACCAGTCGGAGCTAAAGCCAAAATTGTTTTCTTATTCATAAAATATTTCTCTACTTTTGTAAATTGTTTTTAAATATTATTAGAAAGTAATTTATTTGTTTTTCTTTTTCGCGAATAGCTTTTTTACTATTTTTTTAATTAGAGTTTTATACCATCTTGTTTGACTTAATACAGTAAACAAAATAACCAATACTAAAATTAATGATACCGGTCGAGTAATAATAGGTAAAAAACTTCCTTTAGAAACCATTAAAGCTCTTCTTAAATTAGCATCAGCCATAGGACCTAAAATAACCCCAATAACCAAAGGTGCGATAGGGTATTCCATCTCAGTCAAGAAGTAAGCTAAAATCCCTACAGGAACCATCAAATAGAGATTAAAAATTCGTAAACCCAAAGAATATGAACCTATTATACATAGTACAGCAATAATAGGCATAAAAAGAGGATGTGGAATTTGTAGTACTTTTATCACTTGTTTGGCTAACAACATTCCGGTTACCCACATAGCAAAAGAAGCCAATAAAAGTATAGCGGAAACCTGGAATATAAAAAGTGGACGATCAAAAGTCAACATAGGACCTGGTTGAATTCCATGAAGCATAAATGCTCCTAAAAGCATGGCAGCGGGAGGGCTTCCTGGGATACCAAGGCTTAAAAGAGGAATCATAGCTCCCCCAATACAAGCATTGTTAGCGGTTTCAGTAGATATTACTGCTGATATTTCACCTTTTCCAAACCTCTCAGGATGTTTAGAAGAATTCTTAGCAGCCCCGTAAGATACCCAACCAGCAATATCTTCTCCTATTCCCGGAACTGCTCCAATACCTACTCCAATTAATGCTGAACGTATAATATCTGGGAAATGTTGGATAATTTCAGTAAACTCCGGTAAAATCTTTTGAACACGTTTTGCCTTTCCACAAATTATTTTATCTTTTAATACTTGAATAATCTGGGGAATACCAAATGCTCCAATAAGAACCGGTACAACCTCAAGCCCGCCATCTAATTCATTAAGTCCAAAAGTAAAGCGAGGATAAAACTGAAGCTGATCTCTCCCCACACAAGCCATAAATAGACCTAAAAAACCAGCAATCCAACCTTTATAAGCTAAATCATGGCTAGTTAAAGTCCCGCTAATAATTATTCCAAAAAAAGCCAATAAAAAAAACTCAAATGAAGTAAAATTAAGAGCAAATGCAGAAATAAGGGGAGCCATAGTAATTACAAACAACATTCCTATGAAAGTACCAATTGCAGAAGCAGTAGTAGTAAGTCCCAAGGCTTTTCCTGCTTTTCCCTGACATGCTAAAGGGTAACCATCTAAAGCGGTAGCTGCTGCTGCAGCCGTACCAGGAATATTGATCAAAATAGAAGCATAGGAACCACCATATATTGCTCCTACATAGATGGATAGCAGGGCAATCAAAGAAGTACTGGTATCCATCCCATATGTTAAAGTAGCAAGCAAGGCTACACCAAGGGTGGCAGTCAAACCAGGCATAGCTCCAAAGATAATTCCTAATAGGACTGCACCAAAAAGGATTAACACATTAATGGGATTAGCAATTAAAATAAATATTTGTTGAAAAAAAATGGATAGCTGTCCAAAAATAAACATGTTAACTCCTATTATTTTAGAAAATAATAAATATTATGCATCATTTGTATTATTAACCCTTCTTTAGGAAGGGGAACTAATAAAAAATATCTAAAAATTGGACAAAGAATTAAGGGAACTGCTACCGCTACCAGCAAAGAAATTGTAAGTCTTTTTCTATAAATCTGGCTATTCCTCACATTTATCCAACTATATAAGACATATATAGTAAAGAAAAATAAAGCAAGTACATCCATAAAATATTGATAATAAGAATTAAGAAATTTGGAAATACCGAATGCAAAAAGACTAATAAAAATTATGCTTCCGGTAAAATAAAACAAAGTTAATTTTTTTAATAGATCTTTATCATCAAAATAAAAGACAGATATAAAAAAAGTTAAAAAGAGAATAATAGAAATAAAGAAATCAATACGAGGAATATTTAAATAGACAAAGGATAGTAAAGCTAATAAAATACTAATAAATCTAATGTTTTTTTCGGATATACCTCTATATCTAATTGAAAAATTATTTAAAAAATTCTTAGCTCCACCAGTTTTTATAGAATTAATTAAAAGAACTGCCGCCAAAACCATAATAACAATACTGATAATCAAAGGAAATAAAGCGGGAGAAACATACCATACGTTCTGAACTCCTCCGAAAGTATCTTTCATTGGCATTTTGAGGGTTTCCATAATGATCCATGCACTAAATAACAAAAGTAAAACACTGGTTATAAAATCCGCTTTTCTCAGTTCTTTCTTCTTCATAATCTAATCTTTAAATCCTACAAATTTTTAATAATTTTAGGCAGCTGAATAAATATTTTATTCAGCTGCCTTTTTTAAATCAAATATAATTTAAGTAATTCTCAAGGTTTGGGTATCCCTAAAGTAGCTGGATCAATTTTAGCAGCTTTCAAATCCCAAAGAGTCCAGGCAAATAATGATTCAAGTTTATTAAATATTTCTACTCCTTCGCTTCCAGTTGCACCAGATACAACATAATAATTATCTTCAGCCCATTTTACAAAAGTATCTGTCATAAGTGCTTTGTCGAATGCATCTATCAATACAGCCTTAATATCCTCTGGTGCATCTGCCTTTATGGCAAACCCAATAGCCTGTGAAATTGGTAGATACTCTGAAAGTCCGGGATAAGAATCAAACGCAGAAGGTAAAGTTTCTCCAGCTAAAACAAATGATTCAGGAATCAATACTGCTAAGGGTCTTAATTTCCCACCACGGATTAATTGAGCTTGTTCTGCAACTGAGGTAACTACTACAGAAACTTCTCCGGTCATAGCAGCATTCTGCGCAGGAGCAGACCCTGTATAAGGGATATAATTAAATTTCGCACCTGAACCATCTTCTAATGCAAGAAGGTTTAAATGATGTATAGAACCAGCAGCACTTGCTCCAGCCCTTATATTTCCGGGATCAGCTTTAGCTGCTTCAATTAAATCTTTTAAATTCATGTAAGGGGTATCCGCAGAAACAGAAACAACATCTGGTGAGCCACCGATTATAAAGTATTCCCAGACGTCCATTCTTTTATCAAAACCTCCCTGTACTCCGGCAGTTACGCAAGACTCAGAAAGACCACAAAGAGTATAACCATCAGAAGGTTGTGAATAAGCATAATTCATCCCCACAGAACCACCTGCCCCACCGGTTTTATTGACAACATTAATATTCACGCCTAATATTTTAGCCATTTCCGCCACAACAACTCGGTTACAAGCATCGGTCCCGCCTCCAGCGCTCCATACCAATACATTTGTGATATTTCTTTCAGGATAAGAAGCGCTTGCAAAAAGCACAAAACTCATACAAACACATAATGTAACAACAATCAATAAAAATAATTTTTTCATAATAATCCTCCAATAATTTTTTATAAACTTTCTTTCTTATCTATAATTGTAATACATCTTTTTTATTGTCTTTTTTCATCCCCCCTTTATCCTTTTTTCTTTATACTAATCTTGGAGAAAAATAATTTTAAAGCTAATTACACTTTTGACGAAAACTTATTTTAATTTTAAGTTATATTTACATATATTGTATACAATATATGTATAACATATTTTTTTAAACCTGTCAATAAATTCATACACTTTGTTATTTAAAAATTAAAAGTGTACTTACAAAAACCTTAAAGACAAGCAAAATTTATTTATATTTGTAGATTTTTTGATAATCATTAATAGATAAGAAATATGGGCTTAAGGGAAAATGTGAAACGATGTTTATGTCGTACTTTTTTAAGTCAAGGTATAATCTATC
>SDBS01003192.1_pt1 | contig 16037 bp, 14 predicted proteins | sample 2277091 | NCBI WGS metagenome assembly SDBS01 (sample SAMN10404972, study PRJNA504765) | marine sediment metagenome | isolation source: marine sediment core GS10_PC15, 163 cmbsf | place: Arctic Ocean: Southern Knipovich Ridge | collected 2010 | reverse complement strand
TTCGCGGAGGTTTCATAGATATGGGCGATGTGACCGAGGCGCGTCAAGCGATGCTGCATAGTGAGATCGCGAATCTGCTTGGAGGAGAAATACCGTCCACCGAACAGAACCTTCCACCGCCTAACCGTTGTCTGTATGCGGAAAACTACGATTTTGGTACATTGTGATGGAAACCATCCTTGGAGCAAAATGTGTCCAAAGCAGTCACGAATAGGGAAGTCCTGACTACACTCAGGGCCAAACGCTATGAACTTCTACTTCGATGAGTCGGGCGATTTCCGACGTGATGATGACGGGGTCCAACGAGTCGGTATCGTCGCCGGTATCACCATTCCGGATTCGGCGGAAAGTGAGGTCTTCGCCAAGTTCGACCAGTTCGTCGAGACGCTCGCCCGATCGGCGTTCAAAAAAGGGGAGCCAAAAGGGAACCTACTCACGTATGACGAACGAAGGCGATTCGCCCAAATGATCGCCGGCAACAAAAAGATCGTCGTCACACCGGCGATGCTCGACATGGTGTCAATGAACCGGGCGAGGAAGGATTTTCAGGGCGACATGGTACGGCGAATGCGAGAGTTGGCCGAGCAATGTATTCATGCCACGATGAAAGGGGAGATGCACCTCTTAGCGAACCAATTCAAAAATCTGAGTGACAATCAATCCCTTCGGCTCGGTTCTGTCGCTTATTGCATCAAGCGAGCGTTTGAGCAAACGAGCATCCTGCTGTCCGGCGAAGAGTACTTCGACTGTTGGGATCAAATGCGATTTGAGATCGACCCGGTACAGGTGTCCCGAGGCAATCGAGAGGAACAGGTTTTCAAGTGGACGATGCTTGGGTGGCTTCAGGCGTGGAGTCAGAAGAGCCCAACCATGATCATTACGGAGATCCACACCGAAGCTCATCCTCTAATGAAGAATTACTCAACGGATGATGACAAGTTCGACCTTACCAAGATTTACAGGGACAATCTCCACTACCCACGATCATCGGAGTCGAAGGGATTGCAGATCGCGGATATGGCGGCATCGATCATCCATTACGCTGTCCGTGGCATTGCGACATTGGATAATTTGATGAACTATGGGCTGCTCTTGAAGAACAATCTCTGGGCGCCGAAGTACGCACATGGTCTGTTCTGCCTGACGGATCAATCTAACGTTGACTACAATCGCTATGCAGGATTGAATGAGGCTGTCGCCAAGGTCAAAGGCGGCGATGATTGTGGGCAATAGTCTACCTCCGTTTGCGAGATTGAGATCGAAGGGCAATTTTGCAACGTTGAGGTCACGCTGTCTTCGTTCGCGACACTCGCTCACTACTGGCAGCCGACCGCGACTCGGTCCGACACGCCGCCGGTACTTGGGAGGTTGTGGCTACCTGCGTCGGTGAAATCGACCGACGGTACATCAACCATATGCAATCTATGATTTCGGTCGTGAACACCTACGCAGGTTAACGACTTTCGTTTAGACGCGGAGGTCGATGTGACGAATGGCACTAGCTTAAGCTTTTTGTGCGCGCAACCGCCTGCTTATCTCTTCACCAGATCGCCTATCTTGACGCCCAGCGCTTCGGCTACAGCGAGTACTGTCGAAATGCCCGGGTCTGACGTGCTTAAGCTAGTGCCATTCGTCGATGTGACCGACGCACACTTCAGCCGGACCTAACCACTGTGAAATACCAATAGTCACCATTTCCTTGTGCAGTGAGCAGAGACAGTCCGCGCCGCAGCCAAGGAGCATTTCGTGGTCATAGTAACTCACGTCTAAAATCATTGTGCACACGGCTCGGCCTCTATCCCTGGATGGATGAACTGGCGGATCACTTCGAGAATCGGATCAGCGGTTTCGGGGGTGAATCTTGGGGACTGTGCCACAAAAATGAATGAATAGGAATCGTCGGTTTGAAATACTTCTCGTTCAACGATTCGTATCGGAACCTCCGGCTCAAGCGAGAGCGGTGTGAATTCCATTGATCGGCGACCTGAATTCCGATACTCACGCGGAAGTTGCTTGAGTTGCAAGACGCCACATCTTGGTTTGTTTTCTCGAAACATGCAGTTTGGGATGTCGTGTAAACCGCAGTTCTGTTCGGATAGCTGTGGGTGATGAACGTAGACAATAGAGGAGATCCAGCGGCACGCAAGGGAAAACGATACGAAGTTGCCTTCGAGAAGCCCTTCGTTCCCACTGCGTTTTGGATTCTGACGATCACTCAATTCGTAATGCAAGTGCTCACCCATGATGTAGCCACAACTATTGTCGGATAAACTCATGCCCATATCCGCATGCGAATCAAGATGTGTGAGTTGGAATGGCTTCTCTAATTCTCCGGAAGCGATCAACAACTTCCATCGATCGAAGAGTTCATGATGATAGGTAACAATGGCTCCAGGTAACAAACAACCTTTTCGGAGGTTACAGCGTTGCGTTAGGTATTCCTCGACGGACTGAGTGGACCAGGGGTGATACTCTTTTGCGGACAATCGCCCAGTATTTGCTTGTCGATTTGGCCTAGGGTCTACGAAGAAATCAAGGTCGATGTCAAGAACATTCATAGTCGATGCATCCATCTGAGACGGGCTGTTCGTTCGTTACTCGATTTTGCAAAACGGAGACTCTCTTTTTGCCACTGGTGAGAGATTCTTGACAACTTTTTCAACGCTTCTGGCGTCTCTGGAAGATGTATGCCATACCACAGCACCAATTATTATCTCCGCAACAGCTGCTCGGATGAAGAACGCTCAGCCGCGTCAACGATCTGCATTTGCGTGCCTCCCGAAGTCCATACCAAAGACGAAATCTACGACCCGATTCCAACAATATCTTCGACGTCAGCCTTTGGGAGATATATGACAGTGCCATTTGGTTTAGGACTCGATTCTCCGTACATCGAACGCCTGAGGTTTCTCGTACATAAACGACACCAGGAACTCAACTCGCGCGCCCTCGTCGCTCTGGTAATACTCACGGCCGACGATGCGAGGTCGAAAGAACACCTCAAAGCCACAGTCTTCGATGCGCACGAGGCCTACTGTCGAACGCTTACAATCTGAAATCTTGCCCTTAAGCCGAAGTCGTCCGTTGTCCTCAATAGTCAGGTTGTTGTCATGCCCGCTTGAGTAAAGATGAGCGGGATAAAACCGATACTCAGGACCAAAGCCAGTATTGACCTCGACGAGCCACTCGCGAGTCGTACGCCGAACGGCCAATGTGTTGGATAATTGCGATGAAAGCGCGGCGAACTGATTGCATTTACGCCACGCGTCCTGGCTACGTGTTTCAACAGCTTCGCAAAAATAGAGACACATCAACAAGAAGCATCCATCAAGATTTCCGGGATCGCGGTCGTGATAGCGAAGCATCCGCTGTAGCAACTCATTGCGAGTTAGGTGCGCTAAGTGTCTCGCGCTGTCGAACCACAGCTTCAGATTCTGTGTCTGCCCGGGGTCCTGCAATACGAAGTCAAGGTATTTTTCAGCCTTCTTGAAATCTCTTATCGCCACTCCGGCGTCGTTGTCTCGCCATCCCCTTTCGCCCCGTTCCACCAAATATCTGGCGAGTTGAACACTCAGTGTCGGCCGCGAGCCCGCAGCCACACGGACCACCTGCTTTTCCAGGGAAGCGATTGCCGCATCCAGATCCCCCCTCAGCTTTGTAAGCTCGGACCGCACGTAATTGAAAACCCTACGGCTCTCTTCCCTCGGCTCGATGTAACGCAGTCCCTCGGCGATTAGCGAGTCCGCATGGGCGAAAAGCTGTGTAATTCGCGGTTCGGAAAACTTCTCGGCCCGCCCCGCCTGGTTCCGCTTCGCGAGTCCTAGTTTGTGGTACTCGTCATTGATAAGAAGAATGTCCAGTACCACGGGTGTAGTGTAATTGTACTCGCTTCCGACGTCGCAAATGCGGGCGCGGTCGAACCACTCGTGAGCCAATTTGGTGAGATCATCAATCCGAGCGTTGTCACGGACCTCACGAGCGTCGGCCTTAACCGTCTCGATTTTCTGCTGCGCTTCGTCCTTGTATCGCTTGCCGATCATGTGCATCACTGCCCGGTTTTCAGGATCGAGGTCGTACGCCGCTTGAAGATACTTGTCCGCCTCGTCAAACTTCTTTTCCGTTTCCGCCAAATATTTGCCGAAGTGCGAGATGATACTCACATGCCGCGGAAATGTTTGGGCCGCACACAGCTGTAGCTTATAGCGGTCCTCGTCGTATCGGAGACCGTCCTCCGAACCGAGCAACCGACTTACCGACCTCTCGTCGTTAACACTCCTAGACGCCTCGAGTTGCGGATTCATCAGTGACCAGATGTAGTCGGCCACGATTTCACAGCCTGGAACTTGGTCATCCACGTCTTCCAATAGTTCGCTGCAAACAAGATCAGAAAGTCTCGAGCGGTACTCGTCGCCTTCAAAGCCACCCACCAAGTAATATTGTAAAATGCGTTTGCTGAGCTCTTCGTGTCGACAAGCCCAACCGTCATTCTCTTGTAGAACAAGTAGCTGTTGGTAGGGAGCCAGCGCTTCTTCGATTTCCGTGCCTCTACAATTGGACACGATTTCTAAGAACTCGGTAGTACAGATCCGGTGTGCGAAACGGGAAAACAGCGCAACGGTGGCCAGAAGCGATCGCGCGAGAGGACTACCGTGGGACATCGTCTGCGTAACGAAGCGGTCAACGTCGATCCGTTCTCCGCCGAACGCGTCGAGTGAAAGCAAGAAGAACGACGTTGCGGACGAGGATGCGACGCTTGCGAGCCGGACGCTCGGACAATAACGAGCCATAGTGCGCAGGAACTGCTCGCGTTCGGTCGTTGAGTCCAGTTCCAACGAGAGAATGGGTAGAGACGGGGCCTCAGTCGCCTTGACCTGTCCTTGACTCTTTTTCTGCTTTGACAGACTCTCGTATGACATCCGAACCGTGGTCAGAAATATGGCCGGGTATTGACACGGCGCGCATCGAGATTTGAGCATTCGCACCTCTTCGGTACTCACGTCCTCGGGATCCGCCACCACGAGGAACGTCCGTTTTACCAAACGATGCAGCCTTTCAATGGCCTCAAAGGCATGCTGGCCACCCCGTTGGAGAATCAGCGTCGGCACATATTTCTTGAACGCCAATTCGTACGCGAGCGAAAGAAGGACGGTCGATGCCCCCGCCCCTGGCCGCGAGGGAATCGCCAGGAATTGAGGATAGTTGTCACTCAAACGCTGCTCGACAGCTTGCCGGTAGTCGTCAAACCCGTTGCGCTTGATGGATACCCCCTGGTGGACTTCTGACAATAGTACCCGGTGACCGACAAAGAACTGCTTTGGATCGCGATCCCGATTATCAAGACTAGCCAGAATCTCCCAATTTAGTATCTGGCCAGCCCGCGCAAAAGCGTCCCTATCGTCGAGAGGAATTGGCACACGCTGTGGTTCTTGTGACGTCTTATCGATAGCAATATCGTCTTCGACCATCCGGATGCCCGATGCCATGAGCGTCGGTCCATCTGACCGTGCGGACGAGCCTTCATGTGCTTCGGCGGTTTTGGCCTCGGCGAGATCCAGCGTTGCAGTCAGAAAGTCTTCAATGCCTCCCGAGACGCTCTCAATACCCCAGTCGGCGAGAAGACCATGGCTCTCAGCCGATGCACCGATGCAGACCCCATCCAGGGATTCGGCCCACACGTCGCCGAGATATGCGATGACTTCAGCCACTTCGGAGGGTGTGGCGCCCACAATAAGGACCTGCGCCTTTGCACCATGACAGCGCTGAAACGACTGTAAGAACGGCCGAAACCATCTCCTGTTGCGACTTTTTCCCTTGGCGTCGAAAGCAAGCGTATCAGGGTAACGCAGCGTTCCGCGTAATGAAAAGAAAAGGACTTCCTGCATGTCGGTCCAGTCGGAATGTTGGTCCTTGGGATGGACCTCGCGAACCTTACGATGATGAACCACTCCGCGCTTAAAAGCATTGCTCACTACATCAAAATAGGAATAATCAAGAACTACAGAGGCCGGCAAGCGTCCCAGCGATGTAAGCTCTTCTGGAGGTGCGGTAGACGCAATTTCATCGAGCTTCTGACGCAGATCGTTGGGCGGCAGTTCAGCCAGTTGCAATACCCTCTCGTCTGACAGCATGTCTAGCTGGTCCGTCCATTGGCTGCCAATCACGAGGATGAGCGGGTTGGAACGGTCCAGTGCTCCGAGGAAAGCGGCGATTTGGCTAGTTTCGCTGGTCCACTTCCGTCGCTTGTCGGTTTCCGGGTGCAACCACAGTTCAAAGTCCGGCTTCGCGAGATGCGTCTGACCAAGTAACAACTTCAGTGCCATCGAGGCCATACATATTTTGCTGATCGCTTCCTCCCGCGCTTTACCGAATGCCTTTATCGCTTGCCAGAGGTTGGCTGCGACAAGTGATATAAGAAAGGCATCTCGCAAGTCCTCTTGCTTTGCCTGATTGGCACCGCTTGCCTGCTGCCACAGTTCACGCACGCAATCCGCGTAGTTCCGCCCGTGGACGTGAACTGCCTGGGATGGCAATCCTCGGCTGATCTCCTTCAGTATGGCATCGTACGTCGACAGAGCGACGTCAACGTTGGAGCGCGACGTGAAATCAGGAAGCAATGCTCGTTGCAGCCATGCCGCCAAAAAAGCGAGGTCATAAGTGAAGGGCGCATCGAAACAGAAGGGTGGGTCTATCACACTGATGTGTTTCAGCAGTTGGTTCGGATTGAATTCATCAGACTGTAAACGCAGCGCCGCCTGACGGTGAATGTTCGGACAGAGCACATTCTGTGGGTTTAGGTCGCCGTGGCAAGTTAGCTCTGGGACACTGAACGAAGGAGGAGGGGTGTCGTTCCAAAGAGATTTCTGGTAGAGGAAAGCAACTGGGTTTGGCCACCGTTCGTCACGATCCTCGAATGAAATACTCGGATGTTCCTTATCCGGTAGCCCTGCTTCAACCCACCTTTCAAGCCAGGCTTCCTCGATTCCATTTTGCGCGATCGCTTCAAGTACCTCGTCACAGGTGCGCACCGGCGGCGCCTCCTTTGCCCAAAGTCGTGTGGCCTCCTGACTGTATGCGACCCCGACTGCCCGCAAAACATCGCGACCATAGCTGAATGAATCAATCAGAACCCGCGTGAGTTGCTCAGAATCATCGCGCCGCTCTTTCGCAAGGGACAGTAGCACAACATGGCGACCATCATCAACTATAGGGCCGCGACAATCGATGTGTTCTGGCAAGTAAGCCTGTAACCAGCTATTCCCCGCGCGTTCATACCCTTGTGTTTCTCGGAGGGCAGATTCTGCCGAGGTTAGTTTGATAACGCCTAATCGTTGGGTGCCATTTAGGTGAAAATCAATCAGGAATACAGAGGCATCTGAGAGACCTCCCGCGAGGGTATCGCGAATCTGAATTTTGTATTCAGGGAACAGGCTGCAAATCTGGTCCGCCAGAATCGCATCAGTCGGTGTATAACTGCCAGGCATGATCTTCATCCTCGATTAGTCGTGAGATGACAACGGCACCATTTTGTGTAAACTGCCACCTGGGAACTTACTGATCGGGCATGAGCCCGATCGTTCTTCAGCGGACTACCAGTCCCCAAGAAGGTATATTACTCCCCCACAGACGATATTAGAAGGCTCCCTTGATCTAAAACCGGCAGCGTACGCCAATCCATTGGCTGGGAAACCCGGCCGGTGGCATCACATTGCACATCATGTTGTTTCTGACCTCCCCTGGTCACAAAAATTTCAGGTCTGCCTATTCTTTTTATTCTATTTCGTGTTACCTGGTAAGGTAGGCAAAGATTCCCACCATATCGGCGGGCTTGTTGATTCAATCGCTGACGATCATAATAGCCACTGACACGATCGGCTTGGTCCAAACCGGAGACTCCGCGCCGCTTGGTATTGGAGCAGTATCGGCGTGCGCCACCGAAGCGAGTTGGCGCACTGGCACAATTACAGGCGGGGTGCCGGACCGACACGCAAGGGGGGGCGGAAAAGACCCGCAGGAATCATCTTCGTCACCGATGTTGGCCCCCAGGTGCCAGCAATCTGGGCCTCGGGCTGCCCAGGAGCAAGATAACGAACGATTCTCGGAACATCGGCCCTATACGCTGATCCTCGCGCGGCTTGACGACACGCTCGTGGACGGCTCGAATATGCGTTCCTTTGACGGGTACCGCCCTCGGAGATGCAAAACACGTGTGGTTTCGAGGGTATTCAGTTAGATTGTCGAGCGAATTTCCTGAGAACTAACAGCGGGCGGGCTTTACCTGGGCTGGCGAACGTAGAAACGAGCCCGCACCCCTTGTTTCTGCGTTGATAGGCGGCAGTTTCCGTGACTATCGCCAAACGCTGCCAAAACTCGCGAGCGGCTCGTTGCCCCCTTGAATCCTCATCTCCTTCTGAGGTACAATCACTCCTGCGTGCCGGAAATCAGATTTCCTATCATTTCATCTTGTGGAGGTACATCATGACAGACCAAGAGTTGGATCAGTATGTAACACCAAGCGTAGTCTCGTTTCCAGACGTTGCCAACATGCCGTGTTGCGTGGCCGCGGCTTGTGTGGGTGGAGCGGTGGTGGGAGCAGTGGCACGGGCTGCTAGGTCATGGTCACTTGCGGGCAAGAATCTACCTACAACTTCGGCAGCCCACGCTGCCATTTATCAGTGAGGAGACTGTTGCTTAGCTGGACCACGCTTTTGTGCCAAATCCGTTGAAACAAAACATGGCTCTGGCCGGCTGTCCAGTAGGCGCCCCCGTGATCGCTGTACTCTACTTCGGTTTGAAGGCCATGCCGAATCTGGAGGGAATCGCGGACAACCTGCCCGAGAAAGCTTGGCGCAAGGTGTTGCGGCCGCCGCGCTACGAAGTTCAAACCGAAGCGAGAAAGAAGCCCGTCAACGTCAATCAGCGTTGCTACTTGAACCATCCACCGGATTAACTAACGCTGTTCGCTTGTTTAAGATTAGTTGCTGCCGTGATTATTCTTGTTTTTTGCCTTTGCGATAAATCCTGATTTTGGAGGATAGATAAATATGGCAGTACAAATGTCCGAATCTGTGGGCGATGTTTTGTTTTCTCTTTTGTCTTCCGTTCGCGAGGAGTCTGCCGGTTACGTGGTTGACGAGGCGCTAATTGAGGCTTTTGGAAGCCACGTAAGACAGTTGTGTGAAGCAGGTCTATTTCCAACTCGATTTGAGACCCCGTTAGTTGCCCAGCTTGAGTTGACTTCCCGGTGTAATCTTTCTTGCATCCAGTGTTACAATGACTCAAAGTCATCTGCCGCTGCTGAGGAACTTACTATTGAAGAATGGAAAGATGTGGCAAAGCAGCTCTCGGACTTGAAGATATTTCAATGTATAATTAGCGGCGGAGAGCCGCTACTCCTGGGCGATGGGTTGTGGGAGATAATGGACTGTTTTCATTCAAGCGGAATTGCTTTCATCTTCATTACAAACGGCTACCTGGTGGATGAGCATGTCCTCAGAAAATTGAAACGTTATCGCTACTACTGGTTTCAAGTCAGTATCGACGGTGCAACAGCGGCAATACATGACCGGATTAGGGGAAAATCCGGAAGTTGGAAAAGAGCGGCAAAGGCTGTTTTTGATGCCTCCCGCAATGGGCTACCAGTGGAAGTTGCTCATGTCCTACTGAAGCAGAACATCGATTCGGTAGGCGAGATGATTGATTTGACCTATAGCCTCGGAGCTTCTCGGATTGTGCTGGGACGACACCTTGCTTCCGGGAGAGGCGCGGCTAATGATGAATCAATTCGTCCTTCAGATGAGTCTCTTCGGAAAGCTGAGGAGGTCATTAACCGCAAGCATTTTGAATATCGAAACCGAATGGAAGTCAAGCGTTCACTCAACGCTCCTAATTCGCTAAGACTTAATCTTGCAGCGCCGAATTTTGGGTTCATTATCCGGCCCAATGGCGACGTGAAAATAGATTGTGTACTGCCGTTTACAGTCGGTAGCGTCCGCCAGAGCACAATTAAGGATTTGTGGGACACTGTTGGATGCAATATATGGCAAAACAGCCGTGTTCGATCTTTTGTTGAAAGCGTTACAGACGATGACAGCCTGCTGATGGCGAGCCCCCGACCTTATGTCGATGCGGATGAACTGTTGAAATGCTGCAAACAATCAGAGGTGGATTGAGATATGCAAAATGAATGGATCGATAGCCTTATGAGTCAGATTGTTTTCAGGAAGACTCCGGCGAAAGTGAAGAAGAGTTTTGATTTTTCCATCGTGCTCTCGGAAGAATCTCTCCAAATACGTCTGCTAAACGTAACGGGCCATAGCGTGTATCAGTTGATAGATTCCAAGCGAACCGTGCGAGAGGTGGTTGAGCAAATGAAAACGAAGTACCCCGACGTCGAAGATGCGAAGCTCAAGTCCGATGTCTGCATGATTGTCCGTGACCTTGAGGCTTATGGCTTGATAAGGCAGATTGCAGTGGACGCCAGCGATGAATAATACGCCAAACATGTTACATGCTCGCGATGCGATCATTCGTGCCACAGCTCAGGACTATAAGACCAAGAGAGGGTTATACTCAATACTGCGGCGCGATTCGAGATACTACGGAGAGACCGGCCTGGAATGCCTGTTTAAGGGATTACTTGAGTTCTATAAGTTTCATGGCGGCCGAACAAAAAGACATCTGACAGCCGCCATCGGATTGTACCGGCAAGCCTTATCACAGAATGTTCCCCGCTATCTTGTTCGTACCGAGCTTGGCTACGCATATTCCGGCATAGATGACATCGACAACGCCGTCCGTGAGTTGCGTCTTGCTATGTGCAGCGATCCAACTTATCCCCGAGCACATGCGGTATTGGGGCATCTGAGAATGCGCATGGGAGATTTGGACGGCGCAAGAGTTCTATTTGACAAGTCGCTTAAGTGCCATCCAGATTTTCTTTGTGCTTTGTTTGGCGTTGTTCTGCTGCTGCGAGTGGAGGGAAGACTTGACGAAGCTCTCGATACATGCGATCAAGGGCTTAGACTTCATCCGAAGAACAAGTATATGCTGATCGGCGCAGGCCTCGTGCATCTGTCGATGGGCGACTATGCCAAGGCAAGAAAATCCTTTCTGGATGCTATTGCATCAGACAAAGCCGAGTTTATGCCTCTATGGGGGCTCGCCTATCTGGAGAGCGCGTCCGGCAAACACTCTCAGGCACGGCACTATTTGCAAAGACTGGTTGGCGTAGAAGGAAATTCGCCCTTTGTGAAAGCTACACGAGCCGTATTGAAAAGGAACGAGGCGGATATCAATGGAGCGGATCGGATTGCAAGGGAGCTTCGGCAGAAACGCGGGGCGTCGTATAAGCTGTCTATGGCCCTGAGCCTTTTATCTTCGGAGGGATTGTGACATGCTGACAACTACTTGCGGATGCCAGGAAGTTGTTAAAGGATATACACGTGCGGAACAAATCCTTCTGGAAGCCTCCGGCAAGGACTACGAATACAAGAAAAAGATATATGGAAAAAAAATCCCAACACGTTGGCAGAAAGAACTGATCAAGGCCGTCAAGGTATGGCATGACCCCCGGCTTACCGACCCGGATCAGGCTTATATAGGCGTCGCAGAAAACTTCTTCGATATATGGAAAAAGGTGAACAATGCTTCCCATAAGTTCCTGGTGGCTGCGGAATTTCACTATTTCCAGTCAGCGACCATGCCTGACCTCGAAAGTGTATTGCCTTCCGATGTGAGCGGGGGAAGTCCTTGTGTTGATGACAAAAAGACAAAGAACAAGACCAGCTTAGAAGAAATGCGAGATAGGATAGACTCTATTCTAGAAGAGCATTTGGCGAACAACAACGATAATGATGGTCCCCGCAATGCCAGAGGATGGTGTTGCCTTGGCTATTACCTCATCGCCAGGGCGGATTATGAAAGGGCTAGATGGGCTTTCATGCGTGCTATTGAATATGTTTCCAGAGGCAAATGCCCCCTCTATGAGAATGAATCGTCAGAAAACGTATCCTTACTTGACGTGTATCGTTGCGATCATGGCTATTCTACATGTCCGGTCCGTGACGCATGGGCCGGACTGTCAAGTCTTGATAGCGAGAAGGCTGTTTACGAAACCGATATGGACAAGGAAAGGCTTTTGCTGACCAACGCTTATGCACGTGTAAAGGGGTTTTTCCCAACAAAGTCCGAGTCTGAATTAAAGGGGGGGCCGATCAATTCTCTTTATCTATACATTTCACTGAAGTGTGGAAAGAAGGGCAATAAAGACGAAACACGGAATGAGAGAAAGAAGGGCAATAGAGACGAAACACGGAATGATAATTGCATCAGTCGTAACCGTTGTGTAATAGATGAGTACTTGGATACCCTGGAGAAACTTAGCGACAATGAGAACCCTGAGCCTGGCTTTGGCATGCTACAAAAAAGCTTTCTGAAATTCAGCGCAGCAGATCAACAAAGCGAGAGACCTTCCTGGACATTTCCTTTTGTTGCCCCTTTGCGACGCGTTCTCACCATTAATCTGTTGTTTGCTGTAAGGGCGCTGAGTAATCCTGCCAAGTACTTGGACAACTATGCCATAAATGGCTTCTTTGATGACTTTGTGAGGGAGATTTGTGACGAACACACTCTGTTACACAGCGTGTATACTTTGAGATACTTGACGCTGTTCTTCCCTGTCAGTGACCTGCTGACACTCGAAGGTGCCGCTCCGGTTCTTTCGAACCTTTTGAATAGAGCACAAAGAGGGGCAAGACATTTTCACCGGCTGCCTTGTGGCGGGCAGAGCGAACTTGCTGATTTGCGTAGCTTCAATAATTCGGCGATTACGGAGATTCTCTTTGGCGGATATGGTGCGATAGAGAATTTTCTTAATACAGATGCCAAGAGAAAACACAAATGGAGACAAGCGTGTTCCGAGCGAGAGCTAAAGGCCGTCGCATCCAAAGAAGAATGCACTGAACTGATCTTTATGCAGGAGTGGAATTCAGATTCACCTCTCTATCTTGATCGTACTGAAACTCCTCAGGTAGGCGGAGGATGCTTACTCTGGAACAAGTGCAAAGACGAAGATGAAGACAAAACCAAGAGTACGGGAATAGTCATCGATCCGGGAATTGACTTCCTTTCCCAGTTCTACGCCCATGCTCATGCCCGTGCTAAAGATCAAGAGCATCTGTCATTTCGCGACATCAACTCGATCATAGTAACTCATTCTCATATAGACCACTCAGGCGAACTGGAAGCACTGGCTGCCCTATGCCACCGGGCAAATAAACTCAGGAATGATGAGAAGACTCTCTCCGAAGGAATGCTGAAATTAGGCAGAGATCCGGTATGGAAAGCGATGGATGGAGACGGCGACGAAAGTATCACACTTTATTTAAGCATCGGGACATTTAAGAGAAATAGCGGATGGCTCGATCTAAGATCGAAGGACTATAAGGTAAAGACCATTGACTGCGGCAGTGAACTACCTGATCTTCCAAAGAACCTGAAGTGTAAGGTCATAAGAGCATGGCATGATGAAGTTATTTCCAGGGACCACTCGGTGGGCCTTGTGTTTTCTGCGGAACTTGCGAAGGACAAGAAGTGTGTAATCGCCTTTACGTCAGACAGCGCGTTTCAGCCAGCGAAGGGTCGCGGCTGTTGTGATATGGCGGACAACATTATGGACAACGGCTGGAATGAGGATAAAGTTAAAGGGAGAGTTCTTGTTGTCAACATTGGCTCGCTGGGGGAAAGGGAAATCGAAATATATATGGGCCGGTGTCCATCCAATTCACGATATGACAATCACTTAGGGCTCACGGGAACACTTGATCTGATAACTAGGCTTGAGCCAAAACCTGATCTGGTGATAATCTCGGAGTTTGGCGAGGAATTCAGGGGTTCGCGAGAATCATTTTGCAACGCTTTGGCAAAGGTATTAGGCCTTCATAAACGCGTGTTCCCGGCTTCAAGAAAACTCCATCTCAAGTTTGCTAAGGGAACCGAGTCCGGGATAGATATAGAGATTGAATGCACCGGCCATTGTGGTAACTTTTCGGAGTGGAATAAGACAACAACATATGAAGAGGAGGGGGTATTGAAATACCTTTGCCCTGATTGTCGTCGTGAAGCAGGCATGTGAAATGACACATCTTAGTTTCTTAAACATAAAGTTGGTTTCGCACGGTAAGTTAGCGAGTGATGTTATCGACAGGCTGCGAGGAGAGCTTCCAGACAGTCCTTTGCTTGCCGAGTTGGATTACGCGTGCGATCAAATCGACTTGACTTCAGAGCTAAAACCTTTCCCGCGAGAAGGCGCTTCGGTCCACTTTCTGCATAGCCAGATATGTTACATCAGCCGTCCGGATCACATTCTGTGGGAAGTTCCGAGCGAATCGGCCTCATGTGCAGTAGATTTCTCCAGCAGGACAATATCTATCAGCGGCCCGATCGATACAGTTAGCGGGCTTGCGAGATCAGGGATACTGCTCCTGCTTGCGGGATTGTTGGAGAAGAAAGAGATCGTCGGTCTCCATGCCTCAAGTGTGATTTCCGAGGACCGCTGTGCATTACTGGCCGGTGATACTGGTTCTGGAAAATCGACTCTTGCTTATATTCTGTCACAGGAAATGGACTTCTTTGTTGCCAATGATGACGATACCCTGATCGACATAACATCGACCCCGGGACGGCTCATACCTTTTCAAACTCCTCTGAGAATAGACCGTGGGATTGCAGAACGTTTCCCAGACATCGGACGCCGACATCTTAGCACTGTAACTTTGCAGGGCAGAGAACGACTTCTGGTCCCTGTCACACCAATGGACACGCAGGAGAAGCATAGGATTACAGATTTGTTCTTTCTGACGCGCAGAGCAATTCGTTTGGGTAGAATACAAGAAAGTACTCTCGATGAAACGGCACTCGACACGCTCGTGGCAGGGCATCTGGCCCCATTGGATTCACGTTATAATTACAGCCGTGCTTCGCGAAACTTGTTCAAGGAGCGGCTGAAATCCGCGTTCGCTGGGGTCAGGACATTCTCTGTCGGAGTGGGAGATGACTTTCAACAAGTTGCCCGAGAGATAGCGTTAACGATGAAGGGCTGAGATGATCTTTGCAGTCGAGAAGCGGTTTTGCCTTACCGAGAACATCGCTTTGTGCAATCTACCCAATGATTAAGGTTGTCGAGGATAGGAAGTGGCACGCAACTATAGTGGGACGCTTAGGGGTGTTTGAAAGTCATATATTGGAGAAATGCGATGTGGCTTTACTATTTCCTCCCGCATGGAATGCATTAAACTCCGTTCACCTGGCGGAACGGGAGTGAATGCTGAGCAGGCGGCAAAGAGGATTGATACCGCAGCCAGACAACCCGCATTGAGGGAAATGTGTCATCGGTCCATACGTCTTATGAGAATCCCAAAAACAGACCGATGTTTCGAAGCGAAGGCTGACCAGCTAGCGCGCGTCGGTCACATCGACGAATGGCACTAGCTTAAGCTTTTTGTGCGCGCAACCGCCTGCTTATCACTTCACCAGATCGCCTATCTTGACGCCCAGCGCTTCGGCTACAGCGGGTACTGTCGAAATGCGCGGGTCTGACGTGCTTAAGCTAGTGACATTCGTCACATCGACTGAAGCGGTTAAACCTGTGTCCGCAAGGCGCGTCGGTCGCCCCCACCGAGGCGTCGAAGCTGCACAGGCGGGCCAAGTCAGAAAACGTTCGATTGATGCCGCCTATTCAGAAACGACGAGTTTCCGAAACAATAGCCCGTCTGATGGTGGGATGGCATGTTGTTCGCAGGTGAGCGATGCGATCGGCTGTGTGACAGCTTCACCGCCGTCATCCGGTTTCCGCAAATGGTCGTTTGTTGCGACTCCGAAGAAACGCTTGGGTTAAATGGGACTGTGGCGACAAGTTTCGGTTGGCTACCCGATGCGGCAATGTCCGCACGAACCGCAGAAAGCGAACCAGCAAGAAAGAACGCCGCCACGAACAGAAACCCACACGACATCCATCGTATCATGAAAAAGCGTCTCATTGC
>SDBS01003191.1_pt1 | contig 16042 bp, 19 predicted proteins | sample 2277091 | NCBI WGS metagenome assembly SDBS01 (sample SAMN10404972, study PRJNA504765) | marine sediment metagenome | isolation source: marine sediment core GS10_PC15, 163 cmbsf | place: Arctic Ocean: Southern Knipovich Ridge | collected 2010 | reverse complement strand
CAATGCCATTGCAAAAAAAGCAGGAATAAAAAGAGTGCTTGCTGAAGTGCTTCCAGAACATAAAACTGCAGAGATCAAAAAACTTCAAAAAGAGGGCAAGATCGTAGCAATGGTCGGTGATGGAATAAATGATGCTCCTGCCCTTGTTCAGGCTGATGTAGGAATTGCCATTGGAACAGGTACCGATATAGCTATGGAATCAAGTTCTATCACTTTGATGAAAGGAAATCTTGAAGGGGTAGTAAAAGCAATAATGCTTTCCAGGAATACCATTAGGATTATAAAACAAAATTTATTCTTTTCATTTTTCTATAATTCCATTTTGATCCCGGTAGCTGCTGGAGTGCTCTACCCTATTATTGGAATACTGATCAGTCCTATGTTTGCAGCAGCCGCCATGGCGCTCAGCAGTATTTCAGTGATCAGCAATTCAATAAGACTTAGAAGATTAAAATTTTAACTTATTATTATCAAATATTAAAAATTAGATCATTTGTAAAGATTAAGGTGATTAAAAATTAAAAGAGGAACAGAGCTAAAATCAAAAGAAGTAAAAATGTTGATAAGCAAGGGCGAAACAGAGGGCCTGCTTACTACCGAGGAGATCAGTGAAGTTCTTTCGGAACTGGAGCTGTCGAAAGACCAGATTGAAAATATCTTTAATATTATGGATAAACTTGAAATAGACATAGTAGACGAAAAAGAAAATGATATCAGCACGGAACTCCAGAGTATAACCAAAGAAAAAACATTGGTGAAGCAGAAGCTTGGTCTTTCCATAAAATCCTCGGTCGGTGACCCGGTAAGGATGTATCTTAAAGAGATCGGTAAAGTAAGGCTTTTAACTACCTCAAAGGAAGTGCAGCTGGCAAAAAGAATTGAATCCGGTGATGCTGAAGCAAAAAAAATACTGGTAGAGTCAAATCTCAGACTGGTGGTAAGCATCGCAAAAAAGTATGTGAACAGAGGATTGCTCTTTTTAGATCTTATACAGGAAGGTAATCTGGGACTAATAAAAGCAGTAGAAAAGTTTGATTACAGAAGGGGTTATAAATTTTCTACTTATGCTACCTGGTGGATAAGGCAAGGTGTTACAAGAGCTATATCTGATCAGGGTAGAACTATTAGAGTGCCTGTTCATATGGTAGAAAATATTAATAAATTAATAAGGGTCCAAAGGAAACTAATCCTAGAACTTGGAAGAAGTCCTTCAGCTGAAGAGATTTCCGAGGAGATGGTTTTTACACCAGAAAAAGTAAGAGAAATAATTAAAATAAGACAGCACCCAGTTTCTTTAGAAACTCCTATAGGAGAAGACGGAAATAGCCACCTGGGAGATTTTATAGAGGATTCAGAAGTTGAAAAGCCTTCAGATGCTGCTTCATTTGCTATGCTGCAGCACCAATTACAGGAAGTATTAAATACCCTTACCGCCAGGGAAAGAAGGATCATTCAGCTCAGGTTTGGACTGCAGGACGGGCACCCCAGGATCCTTGCGGAGGTCGGAAGGGAATATAGCCTTACCAGGGAAAGAATCAGGCAGATAGAATTTAAAGCCTTAAATAAACTTAAGAATTCAAACAGGAGCAGGGCTCTGAGGGATTATCTAGAAAGTTAGTTCATATTTATGGCTATTTCCAAAGGATGGGGTATTTAAGAAAATAATTTAAAATAAAATTATATAAAATAATATAAGGTTTTATAAAAATGCAAAGAGGATTAAATAGAAATTACTTCTGGAAGGTGACGTTAATAATTTCAATTTTACTTACAGTTATACTAATTGTTAGTTGTTCGTCAGTGCCTCCTGATTCCTTAAAGGAGGGTTCTTCTATAGTTTTGGCTGATAATATGCTTAGATCTAATACCGGAGGAAATGTCACAATTGATGTTAAATATTTAGGGTATAAGGATAATTTACTGATTTTTGAAATCAAAATGGATACTCATTCAGTGGATCTAGATCAGTATGATTTAACCCAGTTAACTGAATTGAGAGATGATAAAGGTAATAAATATAGTCTGGTATCCTGGGATTCGGAATCTGGAGGTCATCATCGCAATGGCAAAGTAACCTTTTCTCAACTTGGTTCTCAGAGTGAAGTTGGTACACTTGAGTTAATTATTCAGAATGTAGGCGGGATACAAGAAAGAACGTTTAGGTGGGAGACTATAAATAACTAACTCTTGAGGTAAGGATGAAAAAACACATATTTGTAGGAATTGCGGCTGGCACTTCTTTATTCTTGGTCTATGCGGTGATTCTGGGATTTCTGCAAGGGTTTGAGCATACGCTAGAACAGACGGCCCGATTATGGTATTGGCTGTTGCCTCTTTCGTTTGGATTTGGAACCCAAATCGGGTTATTCTCTTTCCTTTGGAAAGGTTTAAGAGATAGGCGAGCAGCTAAAACCGCCAGTGTAGCGACCTCAGGAGGCATCTCGATTGGTTCCATGATAGCTTGTTGTGCCCATCACTTGACTGAGGTCTTACCTCTTATTGGATTATCGAGTCTAACGGTCTTTCTAGCTAGCTATCAAACATTTTTTATGTTAGTTGGAATTCTATCCAATATCGTGGGTATAACTTTCATGTTGGATAGTATCCAGAGATTAGGTTTGAGTTCCAGGTTAGCAAGCTTTAGATTGAATTTAGGATTAGTAAAAAAGGTAACCATTGCTTTAGCATTATCTACCGCTTTAATCGGCTTTTTAATCTTATAAACCAATTAATAAATAAAAGAGGAGCAACTATGGCTCTTAGCAGTGTTTCTGTAATTGCCAATTAACTGAGGCTTAGGAAATTAAAATTAAAATAAATAGTTGCTTTCTTCAAATAGTAAATAGGAGGTGAAATAATGAAAGAAAAGAAAAATAATTCTATAAAAGTTTATCATTATGACCCGGTCTGCCGAAAAAAGATCAATAGGAATAAGGCCTTTTATATTTATAACTTCAAAAATGAACAGTTTTTAATATGCTGCCCAGTATGTCAGTCTGAATTTGAAAGTAATCGTGAGGAATACATGGATAAGGCAAGAATGCTGGATGACAAAACCAACAGGCGAAGAGCCTAGTAGATGAAAATGATTGAAATTAGGTTTTAGGAAATAAAGTTTATTAAGTATTTGATTGCTAATGTTTTTAGCGAGAGCACAATTTTTACTTATTAAATAGATAAAATAATCACAAAATTAGGATTAAAGTAAGCTATTATTTTTATTAATTGAAGACAGGTATTATATGGCTGATACTTCAATAATCCAAAAAAGATATAATAGAAATGCAAGGTTCTATGACATAATGGAATCATTTGTAGAAAAGCAGCTTTATTCAAAATGGAGAAAGAAATATTTCTCTCCACTAAAAGGAAAAATATTAGAAGTAGGCATTGGAACTGGAAAGAATATTGATTACTTAAATGATAAAGCTAAAGTTACCGGTATTGATTTTTCAGAAAAAATGTTAGAAAGAGCCAGGCAAAAACTGATCAGATCAGGGAGAAAGAATATCACCTTACGACAGATGGATGTAGAAGATTTAGGCTTTAAAAATAATTCATTTGATTATGTCATAACTTCAAGTGTTTTTTGTTCCGTTCCTGATCCTATAAAGGGTTTTAAAGAGATTAAAAGAGTTCTAAAGCCAACAGGTAGGTTAATTATGGTAGAACATGTATTAAGCAAAAATAAGTTTATTTCTTTCATCGAGAATTTGTTTAATCCTCTTGTAAGAGCTATAACTGGAGTAAATATAAACAGGGACACAGGTCAAAATATAACAAAGTCTGGCATGAAGACAACAAAAGAAAAAAATCTGGCTTTATTTGATGTTTATAGAATATTTGTAATTAAAAAAACATAATAATTTATTTTATTATAAGTTTTATTAATAAAAGATGAAAGGATGGACGAAATTGATGATGGGAATATGGTTTATTTTCTTTATACTAATAATTTGCGGTGTGGTAATGCTGATTATTTGGGCTTCAAAAAGACCAAATTTTATACCATTTAAAGAAATTAGTGGAAACAATTCTTTAGAATTATTAGAAGAAAGATATGCTAAAGGAGAGATATCCAAAGAAGAGTTTGATAGGATAAAAAAGGATATCAGTTAAGAAATTAATTTGAAACATTAAAAAAAATAAAATCTTGGTTTTAGAATAATTGAAGAAAAGATAGAGCCTATATCTGATTGATATGACCCCCAAAAGTTGGACACGGACTTAACTATGGCAGAACGGACTGCCCCCATTTGTAGGACACATAGAGTAGATACTCGAGTTAAAATGCATCTTTTCAAACTCTGTTGGCGATTTATAGCCTAATGCTGAATGTAATCGCATAGGATTATAAAACATCTCAATATATTCAAATACTTCCTTTCGGGCAAGGCCTCTTGTTTTAAACGGATGCTTTTTATCTATAAGTTCAGATTTTAATGACTTGATGAATGCTTCTATCACTGCATTGTCCCACGGTTTCCCGCATCGGCTAAGGCTGCAATAGTTAACTTTGGTGACAGGGTTAGCCCCAAGGCATATCCAACGACTTTCCTTGAAAATCCGTCTATTATAGCGGCTAGATATGCAAAGGATGTTCCAAGCCTTATATAGGTTATATCTGAATGCCAGAGCTCATCAGGCCTTACGGGAATAATATTCTTTATCAGATTAGGATATTTTACAAGGCTGTGTTTGGAGTTGGTGGTTACACTGTATTTGCGTCTAATGGTGCATAGGATGCCATTTTGAGCCATTATACGGTGCACTCTCTTATGGTTTACCATAGTCCCTCTTCTCCTTAGCTCTGCCGTTATCCTTCTGTAGCCATAACAGGGAAACTCTGTGGCAATGGTTCTGATCTTATCCAGTAATTCATTATCCTTATCTTTATTTGCCTTTGACTTGTAGTAGTAGCCCGATCTTGAAGTATTTGTCATTTTGCATCCCTTCTTGATGCCTCCCAGTCTGCTGATGTAAATATCTGCCGCATGTCTTTTTTTTGAGGCTCCACCAGCACTATCATCTTCTTCAGGGTCCTGTTTTCTACAGTCAGCTCTCCTATAAGACGCTCAAGTTCCCTTACCCTGATCTCTAACCTAGTGGTGTCAGGGTTTGTGTTTTCAAAGAACTTGCCCTGGTGGTAGTCGCTTTTCCATCTTGAGATTACCACCGGAGATATATTATATTTCCTTGAAATCTTCAGCTGGTTTGCCTTCCCGGATACTACCAGCTCTACTACTTCTCTTTTAAACTCTTTTGAAAATGTTCTTCTTGTTCTCACTGATGAGACCTCCTCTTATTTCTTTTGTCTCATCAGTTATTCTAACTTAACTATTTTTAGTTAACAACGTGTCTAGTCTATTGGGGTCACCCCAATCTTTATATTGTAAATTCTCCTAACCACTCAGAATTATGATCAAAGATATATTTTAAAAAAGCCAAGATTTATTAAATATAAATTTGAAAGTATCTGAAAAAAGTTGTAGTATTATAATTAATCCCCCATAGGGGGATATGACAAAAGAGGTGACAGATATGCATAATAAAGCTACAGACCGTGTTTGTGGGATTGATGTAGATATACACAAAACACTAAATGCAAATAATAGTTCTATCAAAATATATCTAAAAGGGATAGGGAAAATACCCCTGCTTTCCAAAACAAAAGAACGGTATCTTGCCCAGAAAGTAAAAAATGGTGATTTTGAGGCAAAAAACAAACTGGTAGAGTCAAATCTCAGGCTTGTGGTCAGCATTGCTAAAAGATATATAGATAAAGGTATGTTATTTCTTGATTTGATACAGGAGGGAAATATTGGTCTTATCAGGGCAGCAGAGAAATTTGATTATGGAAGAGGTTATAAATTTTCAACATATGCAACCTGGTGGATAAGACAGGGCATAACCAGGGCAATTGCAGATAAAGCCAGGGTAATCAGAAAACCAGTACACTTAATAAATTATATTTACAAGATATTTGCTATCCAGAGCAGATTAAGGGAAAAATTAGGCAGAGAACCATTGATAGCAGAAATTGCCAGGCAAATAAAATTAAAACCTGATAAAGTCGAACAACTGCTGGAAATTTCACAAGAACCATTGTCACTGGAAGAGCCATGTGGTGAGGGTGAAAAAGATACCCTGGGAAACTTTGTCGAAGATACAGTGATGGAAACCCCTCTGGATAATGCTACCAAAACCAATCTGGAGCAGCAGCTAAAAAACATTTTAAGTACATTAAATGATAGGGAGAAAAAAATCATTGAACAGAGATACGGAATTCAAAATGGAGAGCCCAAGACTTTAGAGGAAATAGGCAGGAATTTTAATCTGACTAAGGAAAGAATAAGGCAGATTGAAAACACAGCCCTTACGAAACTGAGAAATCCTGCAAGAAGTAAAGCATTAAGAGATTTTTGGATTTCGGAGTAAATAATCCATATAAGTACGGCTAAAAGTTTTAGATCCACCTTCACTGCCGACGGATAATTGAAACTCATCAAAACCAAAAGGGAAATTAATCATGGTTGAACATGTCCAAAGTAATAACAGGCTGATTGCTTTTTTTGAGAATTTGTTTAATCCATTAGTGAGGTTTATTACTGGAGTTAATATAAATAGAAACACAAAACAGAATATCATTAATTCTGGCCTAAAAGTTACAAATAAAAAAAATCTTACATTAGGCAATGTTTTTCAATTATTTGGGGTAGAAAAGTAGACGTATAAATAATATTTGGAATATATAAAAATTATTCTAAAAATAAATATTTAAGGAATTCTGCAGATAGGTTAAATCTGAAAGATGGGTATAGAGATGCTAAACACAAGGGGTTGTTTTTTCATAAAGATAATCTAAGAAGGTTTGAAATTTTTAACTGTTATCTGCAGGTGTAATAACTCTAGTGGTACGGTTGGTACTCCTAAACAAGGACTTTGTTTTTGCCCTTGAAAGAGCAGTTACAGTTATGGTGATTACCTGCCCCCATGCACTGGGTCTTGCCATACCTCTTGTGGTAGCGGTATCTACATCAATATCAGCCAAGAACGGACTCTTGATAAGAGATAGAGCTGCTTTTGAAAGAGCAAAAAATATTGATGCTATTATATTTGACAAGACCGGAACTTTGACTAAAGGAGAATTCGGGGTAACAGATATTGTAACCCTGTCCAGTGACATCAAGGATGATGAACTCATGGGATATGCTGCTTCAATTGAATCAAAATCAGCGCACCCCATAGCCATAGCCATAGCCAAATCTAACAGTGCAAGACTTAAGGTACAAAACTTTAAATCTATTACTGGAAAAGGCACTGAAGGAGTAATCGAGGGCAAAGATATTAAGATAGTAAGTCCAGGTTATCTAAAAGAAAAGGAAATAAAATTTGAAAAGGAAGAAATTACAAAATTAACCGGTCAGGGAAAAACTGTAGTCTATATCTTAATAGATAATAAGCTAGTGGGGGCAATAGCTCTGGCAGATATAATAAGAGAAGAGTCAAAAGAAGCTATATCCAAACTAAAAGAAATGAACATAAAACCTATGATGCTTACTGGAGATAACAATCAAGTTGCTAAATGGGTAGCAGAAGAAGTGGGAATTGAAGAATACTTTGCAGAAGTTCTACCACAGGATAAATCTGAAAAGATAAAGGAAGTTCAGTCCAGGGGACTTATTGTAGCCATGACCGGTGATGGGGTAAACGATGCTCCGGCCCTGGCTCAGGCAGATATAGGTATTGCTATTGGAGCAGGTACCGATGTGGCTGTAGAGACTGCAGATATTATTTTGGTAAGAAGCAGTCCCTTAGATGTCGTGTCCATAATAGATCTTTCAAAAGCTACTTACAGAAAGATGCTGCAAAATCTGGGTTGGGCAACAGGGTATAATGCTTTTGCTATTCCTCTTGCTGCAGGTGTTCTTTTCCCTGTAGGTATTCTTTTAAGTCCTGCAATAGGTGCTGCTCTTATGTCACTGAGCACAGTTATTGTGGCAATAAACTCAAGATTTTTGAGAGTAAAGAAAAAAGAAATATTATAATCAGTTATCTATTTTTATATTAAAATTTAGCCCAGAATGGTGAATTTAAGCAAGTCAAAAAAGCATATTAATATTGGTTTTATTTCAACCAGGTTGTGTGGAACAGATGGAGTTTCACTTGAGACAGCTAAATGGGCAGAAATTTTTTCGGAAGATGTTTTAACTGTTTTTATCTAGCAGGGGAACTAGATCGGCCAAAAGCTAAATCGATGGTTGTTCCCAAGATGCATTTTAGCCATCCGGAAATAACCGAAATCTATAATGGGTGTTTTGGTGGACAAGTTAGAAAATTACTTATCACAAATAAGATATCTAAAATAAAAGATGAATTAAAAAAAAATATTTATAGCTTTATTAAAGCATTTAAGATTAACCTTTTAGTATCTGAAAATGCATTGACCATTCCCTTATATATTCCTTTAGGTCTTGCTTTATGTTAAGTTGTAGCAGAATCTGGAATAGCCATGATCGCCCATCACCATGATTTTTATTGGGAACGAAAAAGATTTTTAATTAATGCAATTGAAGATTATCTGGATATGGCCTTTCCATCACATTTAACTTCAATACAACATGTAGTTATAAATTCAATTGCCAAAAGAATGATCAGTTATAGAAGGGGTATTACTGCTACATTGATACCAAATGTTATGAATTTTGAGAAGATGCATGCTTTAAATGATGATTATGCAGATGATATTAGGAAAAACCTTGGCATAGGTAAAGGTGAAGTTTTCATATTACAGTCTACACAGGTGGTTAAAAGAAAGGGTATTGAGCATGCCATTGAGCTTGTTAGCCGTCTTGGAATCAAGGCCAAACTTGTAATATCACATGCTTCAGGTGACGAGGGTAACAGTTATGAAAGTAGAGTAAAAGAATATGCTTCTCTATTAAGCACAAATACAATATTTGTTTCAGATATTATAAAACAACATCGAGGCAGAACTGATGATGGCAGAAAGATTTATACTCTGGCAGATGTCTACAGTAATGCAGATCTTGTAACCTATCCATCTTACATCGAAGGATTCGGGAATGCTTTCCTGGAGGCAGTATATTATAGAAAACCAATATTTGTAAATAATTATTCAATTTTTGCTACAGACATAAAGCCAAAGGGATTTAAGGCTATTGTCTTTGATGACTACATCACTAAACAAACTGTAAGACTAACTAAAAAGATATTATTGGATCCTAAACTTTCTAAAGAAATGACAGATCATAATTATAAACTCTGCCTGAAACATTTTTCCTACAATGTGCTGAGGCAAAAGCTCAGGATGCTGATTATGGATTATTTCGGTATTTTTGAGCACCTGAAAAAATGATTTATAGATCTGATTTTCTCTTTTTTTTCTACTTGAAAGTCTCATGATCAGTATAATTTCACCAGGTGTTCCGGGTTATAGTATCTTTACAGTATGAGTTATCTTCAACCATTTTGATAAGTTTAGTTAAATATCCTCTAGCAATTTTTAGTCTGTAAACTATCCTGGCTTTTTGACTTTTTGTTTTTACTACTTTTATTTTTCCCATGTTTAACACTTTTATAGGTGTAATCCTTTTATAGGGTATTAATTTAGTACAGGATTAAATTATTTCAAATTTTTATTTGTAATAGTAGCAAGAATATGATAATATCCCCCGCGGGGGGATTAATAAAGACTAGATTAAATAATAAACATATATCTTTAAAATTAAAGTATTGTCAAATTAATAAAAACTTAAACCCAAACCACATCAAGTCCGACTGCTCCCCACAGGAATATTTTTTAGTCATGGATGGTTCGAAAGGATAAAAATGTATGGCACAAGTTAATAATGTTCTTCAAGCAATTGGCCGAACTCCGTTAATTAAACTTAACAAGATAACAAAAAATATTGAATCTGATGTATATGTCAAGGCAGAATTTTTAAATCCAGGTGGTAGTGTAAAGGATAGAGTTGGGCTGAAGATGATCGAAGCAGCAGAAAAGGAAGGAAAATTAAAACCTGGGAGTACTATAATTGAAGCAACTGCTGGAAACACAGGGGTAGGAATTGCAATTGCAGCAGCAGTAAAAGGGTATAGATGTTTATTTGTTTTACCTGACAAAATGAGTAGTGACAAGATTCGTCTGCTTAAAGCATATGGTGCAGAAGTGATAATCACACCTACATCAGTAGCCCCGGATTCACTTGAGAATTATAGTAAAGTCGCAGATAAGCTTGCAGAAGAAATACCCAATTCTTTTCGCCTGAATCAATTTGAAAATCCTAATAATCCATTAGTTCACTACCTCACCACCGGTCCAGAAATCTGGGAAGATTCAGACGGTAGAGTTGATGTTTTGGTGGCTGGAATGGGGACAGGCGGAACCATATCTGGAACAGCAAAGTATCTTAAAGAAAAAAATAAAAATATAATAGTTGTTGGAGCGGACCCGGAAGGTTCTATACTTTCTGGAGATAGTCCTTGCTCATATAAAGTTGAGGGCATTGGTGAAGATTTTATACCCAAGACATTTAATCGACAGATTGTTGACGACATGGTAAGAGTAAGCGATAAAGAATCTTTTAATATTGCACGGAGACTGACGAGGGAAGAAGGCATGCTGGTCGGGGGTTCATCAGGAACAGCATTAGCTGCTGCATTGAAGTATGCAAACCGTTTGGATAAACCCAAGTATTTCGTAGTGGTTTTGCCTGATACAGGCAGAAACTATATAAACAAGATTTACTCGGATCAATGGATGAGGCAAAATGGATTCTGGGAAGGGAAAAAATCTAAAACAGTATATATTAAAGATATACTTGCCTGCAAAAAAAATCTGCCACCCTTAATTTCAATTTCTTCGAAGGACAAATTGATCAAAGCGATATCTCTGATAGAGGAATTTAATATATCACAGATCCCAGTGATAGATGATAAAGATGTCATCGGAAGTTTAAACGAAGTCTCACTTATGCAACTTCTACATGACAACATTAAAATCGAGCATCAAGAGATCAGTGCAGTTATGGGCAAACCATTACCATCACTTGATGAAAAAACGGAAATTGCTGAGGCATATAGAGTACTTCTTACTTCGGCTTCTGGAATTGTTATTAAACAAAACAGCAAACCAATCGGATTGATTACAAGAACAGATCTAGTTAATTACTGGGTATTACAAGATAAGGGGGGAGACTAAAATGCAATTTGAAACTCGGGCTATTCATGAAGGACAAGAGCCTGATTCCTTAACAGGTGCAGTTATTACACCTGTATATCAAACTTCCACGTATCAGCAAGATGCCTTAGGTAAAAATAAAGGATATGAATATTCACGTACAGGCAATCCTACTCGCCAATCCCTGGAAACAGTAATTTCCTCCCTTGAAGAAGGCAAATATGGAATTGCTTTTGCTTCTGGAGTAGCTGCTACAGCAGCAGTATTTAGCTTTCTTAAACAGGGCGATCACGTAGTCGCTTCAGATGATATTTATGGTGGGACCTATAGGTTATTAGAAAATGTATTTAAAAAATGGGGGATAAGTGTAACATATGCGAGTGCAGATAACGAAGAAAGTTTTAAAAGTAAAATTCGCAAAAATACAAAACTAATTTGGATAGAGACCCCTACAAATCCTCTTTTAAAAATCTTAGATATTAAAAAGATCGTTTCAATAGCACAAAGTAGAAAAATCTGTACTGCTGTCGATAATACTTTTGCCAGCCCTTACTTTCAGAAACCTCTCAAATTTGGTGTGGATATTGTTGTACATAGTACCACGAAATATATTGCTGGACACAGTGACATAATTGGAGGTGCAATCGTAACAAATAATACAACTCTTTATAAGCAGCTTAAATTTTATCAAAATGCAATTGGGGCAGTCCCAAGTCCGTGGGACTGTTGGCTTACACTAAGAGGAATAAAGACTCTGGCAATCAGGATGAGGGAGCATGAGAAAAATGCTATATATTTGGCTTCGTATCTATCAACGCATTCAAGGATAGAAAAAGTTTATTATCCAGGATTAGACAATTATAGAAAATATAATTTAACTAAAAGACAGATGAGTGGATTTGGAGGCATGATAAGTATCAGATTAAAAGGAGGGTACCCTATAGTCAAAAGGTTTATTTCTAATCTAAAATTGTTTATTCTTGCAGAAAGCTTGGGTGGAGTAGAATCCCTTATTTGCCATCCTGCAAGCATGACACATCAATCTATACCCAAAGAAGAGAGAATAAAGCATGGGATTAATGATAGCCTGGTAAGATTATCTGTGGGAATTGAGAATAAGCTGGATCTAAAAAGAGATCTCAAAGATGCATTGTTATCTTTATAGAAATTGATAGTTTTTTATTTCAATTACTTTAAGAATTTAAATAATTTTTTTTTAATTAGATCAAATTTGCATCAATTTGTGAAATCAGTCTAAACCAAACTAAGCCCAAACAAGATTATAAGTTTAATATGGAAAAACTAAAAAATAAAAATTCAGGTATATTTTTAAGTGAAACTCGAAGGGATAATAAAAAAGGGTCCACTAATTTTGTATCCAGTAAAAGATTGTTTATGGGGATTTTTATAATTTCAGCTTCTGTGCTTGCATTTGAGATTATAATTACCAGGATTTCATCAATAGTCTTTGCATACAACTATGTCTTTGTGGTAATATCTTTTGCCATTTTAGGGCTAGGTTGTGGGGGAATATTCGCTTTTTACAAATGGCGGACTCAAGAGAATCGAGGTTTAAATAATGTTAATAATATATTATCATTCTATGGCATTCTTTATGCTCTTTCAGTAGCCTTGTTTATTATTTTAATAACTTCTGTATCCTTTTTCATTTACATCATTCCCTTTTTTGCTGTCTCCTTTCTGCCTTTTTTCTTTGCAGGATTTCTGCTTGCAATTATATTTAGGGCACTTCCACTGGAGAGTTTTAAAATATATGCTTTTGATCTGCTGGGAGCTTCAACTGGAGCTATATTGGTTGTACTGGCATTAAATAAATTTGGTGGAGTAGACATTGTTTTATTTATTAGTATTTTAGGTTTGATCGCCTCATTTCTATTTTTAAAATGGAAAAATAAAAGAAGGATGTCCTTTAAAAAAATAAGTTCAATAGTAGCAATTACTTTATTCTGTGTTCTACTTCTTGTATCAAATATATTATTTGGATTTCTGGGTGAGGTTCCTTCCAGGACTGAACAACTTAAGGAATTAGGTTCTTTGTTAGCCCAGCAAGACTCTGAGATTGCTGATAGCAGGTGGAGTGCTTTTGGGAGGGTGGATTTGGTCAGGCTTTTAGAAGATGATAGCGCAATGTGGCTTTTTGTTGATGGAACAGCCGGGACAGTGATGTATAAATTTGATGGTAATATTGAAGATGCTTATGATCAAGTAGAATTTAGAGAAAAAGATCTAATAGGAATGTTTCCATTTATTTTCCTGGATGAAGATGAGAAAAACAGTATGCTGGTTATTGGCCCTGGTGGAGGCCAGGAAGTTTTACTTGGCCTGGTTAATGGAGTAGACAATATTAAGGGGATTGAAATAAATAAGGACTTTGTCGAGATAGTCAAGGAGTATAAGGATTATAATGGAGGTATTTATACCGATTTTGAAAACGTTGAGATTATTATCGGGGAAGGAAGGGATTTCATTAGAAGCACCAAAGAGAAATTCGATATCATCATACTCACTATTCCTCTTACCAAGAGTTCTAGAAGCATTGAAGGTTATTCTTTAACAGAAAATTATCTTTTAACCGCCGAGTCTATTAGAGATTATTATGACCACCTGACAGATGAGGGAAGAATAATTGTTGGCTTGCATGATTCATTAGAAATGATGCGGTTTATTACTACATCTTTGGCAGCTCTTGAGGAATTAGGGATAGATAATAAAGAAGCAATGGAGCATATTTATACTGTCGGCAGAGAAAGGCTCACGATAACAGTCCTTAAGAAAAATCCTTTTACTGCAAATGAGTCAAATGAAATGCATGACTATATGCACATTCTTAACCTTGATACCTCCCAGACCTACATGCCTCATATTGAACAGGAAAATATGATTATGGAGCAAGTGGACGGTACAGCCATGCAACATTATATGTTTAATAATTCTTTGGTAGGTTTATCCAGGGGAGAGATAAGTTTAGGAGGGCTTTTAAAAATGTCACCCTATGACATAAGTCCCATAAGTGATGACCGGCCATTTTTCTTTGATAACAGACCTGGTATTTCAAATAACTTACTTCTATTATTTGTAATTGTCCTTCTTGTCAATACATCTGTTATATTTCCTCCATTAACATTTTGGAGGGCAAAAAAAGGTTTCATTAAACTAATGCTTTTATTCCTACTGCTAGGTGCCGGGTTTATGATGATTGAGATATCCTTTTTCCAGAAATTAACTTTTTATATGGGATCGCCCACGATTTCTCTAGCAGTGATCTTAGCCTCTCTACTAGTCGGCATGGGGATAGGTAGTTTTTTAAGTAAAAAAATTTATAGTGGAAAAAATACAAGAAGGCTAGTCTTGTTTAGCCTTTTAATATTTATTGGAGCTATAGGATTATTTTTTATTACACCATTAATAATGAATAATCTATTAGAAACCGGAATTTTAATAAAAGCTACAGTAGTTTCCTTACTCTTGATCCCTCTGGGATTTATTTTAGGTATCCCCTTCCCAACAGGTATCAATCTGGCAAAAAGATCAGGATTTGAAAGCTCTATTCCGTGGCTATACTGCATAAATGGGACAATGTCTGTACTTGGATCAGTTATTGCAATAATTATTTCTACCACAATAGGTTTTACGACTTCTTTGATTATTGGAGCATTGTTTTATCTAGCTATAGCCCTTATCTTTATTTTTAGTAAAAAAGCCTGGTAAAAAAATATTACGGCAGATTGTTTACATTATATATATAAACCATTATAATATTCTAATCCCCCTATAGGGGATAAAATAAAAGATAGTCATTAAAAGGGTATTTATTTTTAATTATTAATACAAAAATATAATAAGGATGATTTGGATAAAATTTATGATAGGAGGCGATCATGAGAAAGAATAGGCTTTTTATAATGTCTTTTCTAATAATTTTAATTACCTTCTCGGGTTTTTTTTCTATTGTTGGCTGTAAAGTAACAGAAGAGATAAATAAAGAAGTAAAGGAAATAGAAGAAATATCCGGGATTATATCAATATCACCTGCTGAGGTTTATGAAATTATAATAAATGATGAAGATCATGTTATTTTAGATGTAAGGACCCGGGATGAATACAATAAAGGACACCTTGATGAGGCACTGCTCGTTCCAATTGATGAATTAGGGGAAAGAATGGGTGAATTGCCTAAAGATAAGCCAATAATTATTTACTGTAAAAGTGGAGTAAGAAGTAGGATAGCAGCTGAGATTATGGTAGAAAATGGATTTAACCAGGTTTATGATATGGGAGGAATTCTTGACTGGTATGAGGAAGGATTTCCAGTAATAGTAGAAATAGTAGAAGAAGGGGCTGTTTCGGCAATTGAGTTTATCACTGTGGATGAAGCATATGAAATCTTTCTTGAGGATAAAAATTATCTATTCTTAGATGTAAGATCAGAAGATAAATACAAAAGTAGACATATAGAAGGTGCTATTAATATACCATTAGCAGAACTTGAAAATAGGTTAGATGAGATACCGATTGATAGGCCTATAATTGTTTATTGTGATTGTACAGGTGATCACTGTAATAAAAGTGGACCAGCAGCAAAGATATTAATGGAAAATGGATATAGCCAGGTTTATGTCATAGATATAGAAGTAGCAGCATTATCTGAATGGGAAGAGAAGGGATATCCCATTATTAAAGAATAATTTTGTCATCAGTTTATTTTGTGATTTATTAAAAATTTTTAGTAGTTTTCCGGTGATATCTATATATTACTAAAAAAAAGAGAGGTGATGATTTAATAATATTCTAATTATGAACAATTTGTTAAATTTTAAA
>SDBS01003190.1_pt1 | contig 16043 bp, 4 predicted proteins | sample 2277091 | NCBI WGS metagenome assembly SDBS01 (sample SAMN10404972, study PRJNA504765) | marine sediment metagenome | isolation source: marine sediment core GS10_PC15, 163 cmbsf | place: Arctic Ocean: Southern Knipovich Ridge | collected 2010 | reverse complement strand
AGTCATATTTTTTGTAAGCAGGCTTTATTTTGCTTCATTAATTTTTGTCCGGACTTTTCATAGTTTATTGGAAAAATCTCAGGTAATTAAAAAATGGAGGTAAATCAATTGAAACAATGGAATATAGCAGATAAAATCTCAAACAATAAAGTTAAGATTTTTTCTACGAATTTTTTAGAAGATATTATAAATCCTTCAATAAAAATTGCCTCCTATAATCTAGCGAAATGTGAATATGATAATTTTAAAATCGCTTTAATTGATTTTGAGGGATCACCAGTATTTATGTGTGGAATCTTAATTCATGGTAAAATTATCACTTTTTATATTGAGAATTACAAATTCCGAAGCACACTCTACATAACAATATTAGAGCTAATAAAAAAGATCCAGAACTATGCTTTATTTGCTTTTAGCGACCATGAGAGATTCGAGCTTTTATTTATCTATCGCTATTTAGGGGTGCAAGCACACGACATTTCACAATACTCTTTTATTGAGACATTTCCTATTATTAATCTTCAGAAAATTCAGTACGAATCACTAACAGAAGCAATTTTCTCACTACATATGAACACTACTACCTCGACTACAGGAGACCCATTATTGCGAAACAGCAAGTTAGTAGATTCACTATTTGCAACACATCAATATCAAGAAATCATACTCCACAATCGAAATTGCTTAATTAATGAATATACTTTATTTCAAAAGAGGTGGCTTAAAAATTGCCTTTTATGAGGTGAGGTTAAAGCTGTAATGAAAAAATTACACCAATTAGGTGATGCTAACTGACTGAAAAAATTAAAACTCGATATAAGCAAATCCAAATTCCAGAAGCACTTATTGAAAATGCTTTACCATTATTTATCCACTTAGGTTACAGAAATCCGACCGAATATATAATTGAGGCTATCAGACGAGCAAACGAGAAGCTCACAAAGTACTACTATCAAATGAGGGAGCTCAAAAACGACATTATCAAAAATTAAAAAGGATCTGGATAAGAATACAGAGCGAAACAAAAAGAAAATGGTCCCATGTTGGTTGGATGTACCATAAATATTTATATTTCTTGTTTTTTTTAACAATTCGTGAAGGTATTATTATGTTATATTTATAAAATGAAATAAGAAACTCACTAAATAATTACAACTTAAATGATTTAGATGAATCTTATCGACAATAAAAAATGTCAGACGAAAACAGTATATACATATATACAGCAAAGAAAAAGATGTCTTTTATTTCGACAGGCTTGAATTTAGACACCTTAAGAGACCACAACCAAATCATTTTAGAAATATATACAAATTTATATCCAGTTTTCAGGGAGAGATCAAAATATCGCCTTCCTGTCAACTTAATACCACTTATTATATTCATCTATTTTCGCCTTAATGACTTTGTTATCACTAAATCACAAATAATATCAGAGTCTAGAATTTCTTTTTCCGACTTTAATGATTTCATACTGCAATTGATAAACTATCTACGAAGGGATATATAGATGAAAATTGTAGAAAAAAATCGCAAGTTCATTTTTTGTAGCTATGGAGGGTATAAAGATGGTTGAAAAGACAAGTGGTTGGGATGAGAACAAAAGCACTACTCTCACAGGTAAAAAATCTATAGTAGGGAGAGTTCTACTATCACAAATAGCTCTTAATCCAGAAGAAAGATTGAGGTTAGATTCTGGTAACTATAAAGCCCTTCCCAAGTATATTGGAATTAAATCTACTATGGAAATGTTCGGACAATATCATACAATTACTTTAAGAAGGAAAGGAAATAAAGATTATTTACTGGGAGGATTCCTTCGGTTTTGTATTGCAGTAGAATTAGGGTGGAAGGAAATTGGGGCGAAAACTTATTTCGATCTCTCGGATTACGAAGCAATCATCATAGAAATTACTGAGAACACTAATCGTATTGATTTTACGTCATATGAAGTTATTATCGCAATGGGAAAAGCGAAAACAGAATGGGAGCGACTTCATCCGAGCACTGGACGAGGAAAATATAACAGATCACAATTAAAAAATGAGACCATAAGTGACGGTGAGTCACTTATGCAATTGCAAAATCATCAATATATTTCAGGGTTTGTAAAAGAAAATTATAAAATTCTTGGTATATCAAAAAGATCATTGTATCGCAGAGTTCAGATTTATAACGCCATAGAAAATAACATTTTGAATGAAAAAACAATACATTCGTTTAGAAATGAAAAAATTTCTTATTCCCAATTATTAAATAAGCTGCGAAAAATAGAAAATAAAAGAAAAATAAGAAATAAGGTAGGCTCTAAGGTTTTTCAAATAATAAAAGAAACTCCCCCTATTAATGAAAAAAAGGAAAAACCAGAAATATCTGTAGCTAATAACCTATCGGAAAAAGTAAAACAAGTGAGTGGTAAATTGAGCCATGGGACTCATAATAAATCTGAATCAGAAGGAAATACTCATTTCAACGGAATTAACGAAACTACTTCTCTTCATGTTGAAATTCAAGAAAAAATAGATAGGAAACCCAGTAATACTATAGTTATAAATAAAGTGGATAATAAAAAATCATCATTTTTAGAAAAACTTCCCTTCGATAAGATAAATCCTCCAAGACAAGAATCTGTCGTAGATGATGATAAAAAAGAAAAATTTGTCAAGATTAAAAAAAAAATTGAATCAACTACTAAAGAAACTATTTCTATATGTCCCCACTGTAAAAAGAACATAATTATCTCAGAGGACAGTTCAGAGGGAGAGAGTGTTAAAATTCTATTGCCTCTCTATTTAAAATAATTAAACAAATAAGCAAACAATTTGATTTAACTATTCCATATTCAACATCTAACTCCAAAACAATTACCATTATTCAGAAATTAATATTCCTAACTTTAAAAAAAATTGTGTATATCCAAAAATGAGTCAGTTTTGTGTCAACATCAAATATTTTTTTAGAACTATTTTTCAAAAACTGTTAATCTTCATCATTTGCCTGTATGAGGTGTCTATCCTCAATTCATAATTATAATTATGAGAGAAGAAACAATATCTGTACACAATTTCTTGAAATTATGTGTTCAGAAATTTGTTAAATTTTACATACTAAAATGTTACACAAATTTACCCCATCTCGTTAGTGGGAAAAGGAGATCCTAACATTTATAAAGAACTAAAAATATAAAATTATTTAACAAATGTCAAGAAGAAAGGGTTTTTCCTGAGTGCCTTGAAAAAGGGAAAAGGAAACCTTGTAGTGCATAATTATGAAAAAAATGATGTTAAGATGTTTTTCTTTAAATATATCAACGAATATGTTATTAAAAATAAATTGTGAGCTTTATGTCAGTAGAAAATAAAAGGATTAATAATCACGGGATCCTCCCGTTTCGAGAATCTGAAGTACCGGAAATGATTCCAAAAAGCAAATTTACCGATTTTGATTTTAGCACATTAGAACCTAAAAGACGTTCATTAGCTTTAAGGCAAATTAATATTTACAAAAAAAAGATCAAGTTGTTTCCTCATAAAAGGTCATTGTACACAGAGGAAATTAATAAAATCGTCATATATGAAAAAAATAAGGTGAAAAATATTGAGCACTTATAGTTTGGTTAAAGATACTGTCCTAGAAGATGATTTAACAATAGAGGAAATGAAAGAGGGAATTACTTATGAACAAGAATCTAATATAGAAGAGTCTAAATCAAAAACCAAAACGAAAAAGAAATCAAGTAATTACTTACGTAAAAGCACTCTAAAATACAATTATGCGATTTCAAGCCGTTATTTATTATTGACCGCTCTCTTAGTCCCTTCCACTCTTACTTTTTTTATGGTTATATCATGGTGGAATTATGATCTTATTTCTTATAGTATTGTATTTTGGGCTTTTATAATGACTTCTATTTTTTCTGCCTTTGCTGGACCTTATTACTATTATAACGCAATTCATTTTTTCAGGGAGCAAAAGAAAAAGTTTCAATTAAAATCTCATTTATTTCAAGGAGTTTTAAAGGCATTTTCGTTGTTAACTAAAGGCATTAGATATCTGCTAATCTACGGCATAATGTTTTTAATTTGTATATTTTATATATTTTATTTCCTTTACTCTATGCCAAAGATATATACTATACTGGTAGTCATACTAGAATTATTGTATTTTGAACTAATTCTTGTCAAACAATCGATAAAAGGTAATATAGCTACAAATCTTCGACGTATATATACCTGTGTAGCTACAATAAGTCTCTTAGTTAGCAGTATTTTACTGTTATTAAGTGAGAACATGCAATTCATGATATTTACAATACCAGTTTTTACTCTGGTATCATTTATTATGTATAAAACCAAGGTTCTGGATAGGATTGGAAAGGCATTTTTACTATTAAGAAATGGAATCATTAGACTATCTGACAAAATAGGATTTATCTCATTTTCTAGGAGACTCAAAACAAGTGCTAAAAAATTTGTATTGAATTTTAATAACTTTAAATATAGGAAATTGATTATAGTAGCAGGGGCTTTATTTGTATGCATTTTATTTGTAATTTATGAAAAAAATTTAACTATTAATGCATTAGACGACATCTCTTCTTTTATCATACTATCAACAATCCTTGTATGTTTTTTTATATACCTTTCTATTGCCATAATTTCATATAAGATAAAAAGCCTTAACATTTACCATAATTACAAAGTCAAAGCTCTTTGGATTTCTTTAATATCTATTTTCTTTATCTATAGTTATATTTTCATCTTTTTTCCACAATATATTATTGTTCCAGTTCTATTGATAATTGTATCTTCACTTCTTTTTACTAAGAAAAAAAAGAGTGTTAAATCTAAGGTCTGTAGAGCCGAAAAGAAATATTCTAATCGCGTATTAAATGATTTAGGAATGGAATTAGAATCGGAATCAACTAAAACCCAGATTCGAAAAGATAAGAATACTCGTGCAGTGATACTCATAGCTATATTTTTGATTGCTATGCCTTTTCTAGTTTTCTCTATAAGTTCTATAATAACTCTTAATAGACCTGATATTCAATTTGCGAGTGTTTCTCAAGAATCAAGAATAAAATCTCCTGAAATAGATCTTAAATCTTTAGAATTTTATCCTTCAATAGATAATATAGAAACAATATCATTTAACGGTATGTACATTACTAGATCTCCTATCTCTACATTATTAGGAGAGTCCGCTACGATGCACGTTCGGTTTATACCCAAAAATGTACCAGAAGTTGAAGGACACCGTCTTAAAGGCCATTACGATACGAGCTCGAATTATAAAATTGGTCCACTTTCAAATTACGATTTAATAACAGAAGTTCCATTGGATTCATTAGGAGTACTACCAGGAGTTTACAAAGTCGAAGAGACCTACAGCGTATTAACAGGATTTTCATATAGGTATGCGGTTCCTGAAATATATGATATAACCATTGAAAAAGATGAATTAAAATCTTTGGCTAATAATCCCTTTTCAGAACCAATAAATATGGGATACGAGTATGAATCCGTTTACACATTTGAATATCAAGCGAACAATAGAAAATGGTGGAATGTCATATATGATGGAAAAATTGTTGATTCACTAAATAAGGGCGTAAAAATAACCAATCTATCACTTTATCTTGAAAATAATAATAGATTTATCGAAGTCGCAAAGGTTGATACAGATATAGATGGTAATTTCTATTATAATCATTCTGTCTATGGTAGTATTGAAACAAACGCTCTAGCAAAAGTTTCATATGAAGGAGACGGTCTTTACAAGAGTTTAGAACATATTGAATACGCAGGTCTTGAAAGACCAATTGACGGACAAAGATTTTTTCATGATACTGATGGCAATAATTATCCTGATTGGCCTTATTCTTTATATGATTTATTAAAAATGGCGGGAACTGAAATTCGGTACGCAATACCATTTCAACCTGAAAATTTCACATTCTCCAAGGGAAGTTTTCAGTTACCATATGGTGATCTTGAATTTGATGATTTCAATGAAACTCTCATTGATTCTGAATTTACACAAGGTGCTTCAGGTCAAGGAACATTTGGATATAATTCAATTGGAAGCAGTTCAAGAGGGCACGGTAAAAATGTTAAATTTGGTTCAAAGTTTACTCTCGTAGAGGATGGAAGCGTTACCAGCATCTCAGCATACATGGGTTTAGGTGGTGGTGCGAAAAATCCAAAAGAAGCAGTTGGGGCGATTTATTTAGACAATTCTGGAGATGATCAACTAATAGCTTACACGCCATATGAGATTATAGGTTCAGATGCTTGGTATACATTCACTTTCTCATCAGCAGAAAATCTACAAGCGGGGGATTACTGGTTGGTCATTCTTACCGGCACTAAAATCGATATATTCGGAGAAAGCTCAGGAGGGTCAAGCGAGTACAATTCTGATTCTTATTCAGATGGCCCAACATCAACATTCGGGGCCTCTACGAGCGATTCTTGGCAATATAGTATCTACGCCGATTATGATTGGTCTGCTTCGGATTCTAACGATCTTGATGTTGAAATTGAGTGGAGTGTAACCGATACGGTTAACACAATGGACTATCTACGTTGGGATTTCAGTACAAGTGGGGCACCTACTTCAGAATTCTATGTATGGAAAGATACATTTTATGAACTACAAGTAGCTAGCAGTCCACTCAACTTAACTACAGATTATTATGATGAAGCTACCAATACTATAAAAGTTAAGTTTGCCATTAATGACTCAAGTTCCTCTTTTATATTATATATTGACCAACTCCGACTCGATTACACAGTATCAATAGCTACTGTCAGTAACGATACATTAGATTTCTATGCGTTATTTGATGAGAATAGTGGATCTTCAACTTTTGATAATATTCAGAACTTTGAAGGGTTATTGCAAGGAAATACTAATTGGACCGCCGGATTAAATAATTCTGCTTTGTTATTTGATGGTACGGGAGATCCTTTTAATCCTGGAGTGAATGAGACAAGGAATGACCTACCTCTCGAAAGTGAGTTTTCAACTTCTAACGGTACATTTACGAATTATGGAAATCTAGAATTTGATGACGATACAAATAATACAATTTTAGCATCAGAATTTTCACAAGGTGCTTCAGGTCAAGGAACATTTGGATATAATTCAATTGGAAGCAGTTCAAGAGGGCACAGTAAAGATGTTAAATTTGGCTCAAAGTTTACTCTCGTCGAGGATGGGAGCGTTACCAGCATCTCTGCATACATGGGTTTAGGTGGCGGTGCGAAAAATCCAAAAGAAGCAGTTGGAGCCATTTATTCAGACAATTCTGGAGCAGATCAGTTAATCGCATACACACCATATACGACTATCGGCTCGGATGCTTGGTATACATTCACTTTTTCATCAGCAGAGAACCTACAAGCGGGGGACTACTGGTTGGTCATTCATACTGGTACTAAAATCGATATATTCGGAGAAAACTCAGGAGGATCAAGCGAATACAATTCTGATACTTATTCAGACAATCCAACATCAACATTCGGAGCTTCTACTAGCGAATCTTGGCAGTATAGTATCTACGCAGATTATGATTGGTCATCATCTGATTCCTACGATATAATTACTGAAATTGAATGGGATGTAAATGATGTAGTCGCATCTATGGAATATTTATTATGGGATTACTCAACAAACGCAACCGCAACTGTCGATTTTTCAGTGTGGAAAAATGGAGCTTATGAATTACAGACAGGTGGATCTCCATTACAATTAACTACAGATTACTATAATGAAGCTACAAATACCGTTAAAGTTAAATTTGAATGCAATTCAAGTAATTCTTTTACCTTAGATATTGATCAATTACGTATCGATTATAATAGTACGGTGGGTTATTCTGATTATCAAAACTATGACTACGTTCAATGGGGTGATATCTTAGATGATACACTCGGTACAGCCTCAGAATTTGTAATCACTGCTTGGATTTTTCCTACAGCTTTCAATTCAAATACGAGTGCTAAAGACGTTCAGAATGTTATTATAGCAAAAGATAGGAATCTTGAAATAGGGATTACTGATTTAGGGCTTTTGCAAATCTATCTAAATACTATGAGCGTTGAGACAAATGTAACCTATGGGAATTCGGGAGCAATTTCTTTAAACTCATGGCAATTTATAGCAATTAGATACAACAATAGTAATGTTGATGTCATGATCAATGATCTCTGGATTTATGATGCTAACGGACCTGTTGTAGAGCCTTGGAGTGGAGGAGGAAATCTTGTCAATGGAGGCGATTTCACTACTGGTGCAGAGACAACGACTTTCTCATGTTTCTCAGGTTCAATTGATCAATTATCAGTTTTTAATAAATCAATTGGAAATTTGGACATTGAAGATCATAAAGGGATGCCAATGTTATCTCTCTCTACTCGTGTTTCAAAAGAAGATGGACTCGGAGGCTGGACTCCTATAACCACTAATGAAGAATTAATAAATGGGTATGTCAATTTTGAGGTTAATGCCAGTGATAATGATGTGAAGACTTTAGCATTCTATATTTCAGATTCAGAACCAGATATTGTTAATCCTGATCCTAATAATTGGTCTTTAATCGTTACATATACAAATAATATTCCAAGCTATAATTATCCTAAAAATAGTTGGACAATACCGGATAATTCTTGGTATTTTGTCGCAAAAGGAGTTGATATCTACAACAATACTGTATATGATTATTATAATTTCTCCTTTAAAATCGATCATTTTAACGATTTAATTAATTTCACTTACTTAAGCAAGAATGGCAGAATAAATGAGCACTCCCAAATTGGTGTTATTCCTAAAGTTGAATTTGAATGGCCGATATCAGAAATTGAACTATATATCAATTATTCAAACGACATAGATTCCCTTGCAAACCTTTCCTACTATGAGCTCTACTCTAATAATTGGTTAATCTATTTAGATTCTTTGTCAGATTGGATATTAGACAAAGATTTAACGCCTAACGATTATGATGTCAATTTTATTCTGGAAGCAAATTTCACTTATGGTCAGGAATTTCCATATTATACATTTAATTACACAATGCCTCAAACCACTCTCGATATAAAAGGACCTGATTTGATACTTTTCTCCGGAGGGACTTATTCATTGACTTTAGAAAGTGTTTATGATAATGTCCTAGAAAATGTCATAACAATGGCCATAAACTCTACCGATTCTAATTTTGATTCTGTTAAATTACAATATAAATATAATACTCCCACTACTGCAAATTGGATAACTTATAATGTATACGAAGCTAATAATAATTCACTTGCCTCCATTTCATGGGATATTATTAACCTACGAGATGATAATATTACCCTTCGTTTCGTAGGATACGATGATCTAAATAATGAAGAAGCCTTAGAGGCTACAGATAATTGGATTGTGAAAGATTTTAATAACCACCTTCAGTTTGTGGTGGAAAGTATTGACAGCAGCCAGATATACAGTTTAGAATCGGATAATACAATCGATTTAGATGTAAAAATAATTCCTGTTGATAACGACATAACAAGAGTAAGCGTATCTACTGGTTATGAAAGCTTTGACCTAACCACGGTACTTTCTGAACAAGATCATATATACTTTGATGATGGAGGGCAAGACATTAGATTAAATTCCACATTTTATAACATCTTCGGTTCTGAATTCATCTTTATCCCCATTGACATTAAACTCTTCCAGGGAACGACAATTATTGCCTCTGAACAAATAATAATAAGTGCCATAGCAGAGACTTTTGATGTCCCTGTAAATATATCCGATCTTTCTGTCAATATTAGCAGTTCATCAGATAATATTTGGATGAGTTTTGATAATGGAACAAATGCATATAATAACAGTCATTCTATTCCATATATTCCTAATAATAATCCTCCCGTTTTGAAGGTATATAATTCTTATAACGAATTAATTAGAGTAATACCACTTTCACCCGATCTTGATGCCCTTGACACAGAGATATATAACACTATAACAGTAAATATAACTAATAATCGCTTTATCGTTCCCACGCCCATTCCCGTTTCAGGAGAATTTAGCTCTATTGAAGTTGTCTACGTTAACGGGACTTCATTTGAATTTTCATACTTTTTCAATAACAGAAGTAATGATCTTTTAATAACATTACTTACGGAAAAAAATCTCGACGGAAGTTATAATGCTTCTGCCCCAATTTCTATTGATTATGGCATTTCTACTGAAATGAAGACTTCAAATCAATTTGTAGGAAGCTATGATTTCACTCTATTATCACAAGATAATTATACGGTCATAGGCGAATTCTATGATATCTCGGGTTCGGTTTCTACATTCAGCTTATCTGAGATATTTTCAATAGATTATGATGCCCCTGAAATATTTCCACAATTCATTCCAATAAATTATTCTGTAAACCCTGAATCAGGAAGAATCTCTTTTGTTCTCAGAGATCATTCTGGAGTTTCAAGTTACTCATTTAATATTTCAATTTCAGGGTATTGGAGTGTCGTAGCAGATACATACACTTTCTATTTTAATGATGCCTCAATTCCTGAAGGATTAACTTATCTCTCATTCATTTATAACGATACTTTAGGATACGGATACGAATACAATATAAGCTTGATATTTGATAGAACTCCTCCTGTCTTTACCAACCTTCAATTTAATAATAATATTCTAAGCGATCTATTCGAGATCAATTTTACAATAATTGATATTTCCTCATACAACTTAGACATTGAATTAATTCATAGCTCCACGGGATCTTCATATAATAGCATTGAATACACGATTACCGAAGTCTTGGCAGATATATGGCAGATAACGTTCGATACTTCACAGTTACCTAATGGGTATTATGATATAAACTTAATATCTAATGACTTCGCAGGTAATTATAATAATACTATAGTTCAAAATATCTATATTGATAATGAATATCCTCAGATCGTTAGTATTGATGAGCAAATATATGTTGATGGGGAGAATATTTTTAATAATACGATTTTTAATGAACTTTACTTCAATGACGAGGAATATATCTCAATCGAAGCATTTGATCAGTTATATGATAGTTTTAACTGGAGTGGTATCGATCCTACAATTGCATTACAGTTAGGGTTGAAAAATATTTCATTTTTCTATACTAATCCTTTAAATTGGTATAATATTTCAATTTCAAATAATTTAAGCTACAATCAACTTATTTATGAAATCACTGGATATGGTGATCCTGTTAATACGACGATACAAAACATTATGGGGATCCAACGACTAAGAATTGCGAACTATTCTGTAGATGAGTTCACATTAATCCTTGAAGGGACATCAATTTTAATTAAAATAAGTGAAAGATATAGATACCTTCTATCACCTCAATATACCGATCAAATTGAAGTTCAATTCTTTGAATTTTCACAAAATAACGCTAAAGTTTTAAACTTCAACGACACCTCTGAAAAATGGTACCTTAATACTTTAGGATCAAATTATTTTAATATCTCTAAATATCTATCCTTAGTTGAAGGAGATCAATTCTTATTTTGGTTTTTAGCAGAAGATGGGCTCGGAAATCGACTAGATTCACATAAAACTCGAGGGATATATGATAATCTCATTGATCAAAACCCTCAAGACCAAGACATGTTTCAATGGCACTTAGGTACTAATTCTACAGGTTCTACAGGTTCGGGAATAGTTCTTTTTGGTTCTATTGATTATCTCGATAGTACAATTCAGATTAATATATCTTCTATAGCACCGACAATAAATAATGAAGTTGATGTGCAAAGAATTTTGATTTATGGTTCCAATAACACAAATAGTTGGGACTATTTGGGAAGAGCCTACTTCTCAGGAATAGAAGATATATGGAATTTTTATTGGAATGGAGATTTATTTGAATCAATGCCTTCGGAAAACTATTACTTGAAAACTCTTACCTTTGATAGAGCCGGTAATTACTTAAATCAGACTCATGCCGTAAAATTATTTGATTATACCCAAATACAATTAATAACTGATTTAGTCTTCGGTTATGCCTTTAATTTCAATTTTACTGCTTTATCAAACGTACAAAATATAGGTGGTGTAATCACCAACTTTTTTGACACGACTAATGTATGGGATGTGATTACAGAGTACTATTCAACAATTACCCGAGAATGGATACCTCTCGCTTATGATTCTTCTGTTATTCTTTCAAATGGTAGTTACTCTATTACTTGGGATATTAACAGAGATATCTCATTCTATAAAGCGATGGATGACCTTGCCTATGAATATTTACCATTTCAAGTTGTTTCTCCAGATGTTCAGGACCTCTGGGGTTCTTGGGGACTCTTCGATAATAATTTGACTTTCAAACCCCTCATCATTTCGGAAGTTAATAATAACTTAGATATTTCCGTATATAAGTTTAATAATTTAAGTGGATGGGAAGTTGATAGTTCACGCAGTAATGAGATTGTAATCCCTTCTATAAATGGCCAAGTCTTCAAATTATGGGATATAAATTATGATAACAAATATGAAATCATTCGCCAATCATCATCCCAAATTGATGTAATTTATCTAAATGGTACTAACGATTGGGTTATTATGGAGAATGTAACTTCGCTTTCAAATTTTGAATACATAACTTTTGATATTACTCAAGAGGCAGGAACCAGTAATACTTTGATAGGAATTATTCAAGAAGACCTATCTGGAACATATTCATTATGGAAATATAAGTTTAATGCGACTTTCTCCTTGATTCAGCTAGCTAATGTCGTGAGTCCGGCTAATTTTATTCCTACTTCAATTAAAATCTTAAATCACTTCTCATCAAACAACAGAGAGGCTATTCTTTTAGGTGGACGTATTGAAGGTACCTACTTCTCACAATTATTTGAATATAATCATGACCTTAACTACCAGAATGTTATTGCTGATTTAGTCCTAGGTGAAATAATCATAATTGAATATGATATTTTAGATAGCGTTAAGACAATTATTCTCGGTGTAGAGCGTGTAAGCATCGGAAAGATGGATGCTGTTTTAGCATTGCATAAAAAATCTGAATCAGAGGAATGGATTGAATTCGAACTGTCTGGTTTTGATGATGTAAGATTTGAAATTCTAGATCTCTTAACAATTTCAGACAATAATCAAAAAAAATTGATTATCGCGTCTAAGACAGGTGTATTTGAGACTAAAATAACAAGTATGGAAGATATAAAGTCAATTACAAGTCCTATCATTTTCACCTTTGAAGTTTTTTCAAAGCAGGAATTACAACCAGATAACTATCCCGCAGTCTTCCTTAAAAATACACCCATTTATGTAATAGATAAAATAACGTATAAACTCATAGGAAGCACCCAATGGGATGAATTAAGTACCGAAAAATACAGGTACTCTAGAGATGAAGTACGATTTGATTTACAATCTATATGGTCCAATTTAGAATATTTGTTTATTGGATATTCTTTTGAATCTTTTAGCAGTGAAGAGCATTCTGTTGTCGATCCTTCTTTTCAATCATATTCTGGCACATCAGACACTCAAAGCATATCAGCGTCAGGAAAGTTTTATGACAATTCCTATTTACCTTTACTTTGGCTGAACCCTGGAACTACTTATAGAGATCCTTATGCTGGCTGGTATACCCTACCAAATTCTATGACATACCAAGCGACTCCCGTTATTTCAGGTTTAGGCACTGAAGCGATATACCCAAAAATAACTACAGGATGGAACAATGATTGGGGACAAGAATATACAACCATGCCAGAATTAGAAAACTCATTAATTTATTATGGAGATTCTTATGATTCTGGGATCCTTTCAGAGGAACTGACGGGAAAAGAAGATTCTAATAATAAATTAATAGAAGACGAATTTGATGGGAAATTTGAGGAGAATTATGTTGATGGTACATGGTTTAGCAATCCCTACGAGAGCAATAACTTAAATTTCTCTAGAATGTATAATAGCGATATCCACATCACCAATCAAGATACGGGCTATTATAATTTTTATGATTATGAAGGAGGATCAAGTCCTTCTCAATATGTAGTATTTAAGAATAAACTATCAGACTTTACCCCAGATACTTCAAATTCTTCTCTAAGCGGCATTTACCAATCTGTGAGCGTTCCCTACGATGCCCCCCCTTATTACTACATTGACGATGTAACGTATACTGAAGGTTCTGAAAGCGGTTCTCTTTCTGACACTCGTGAAAATGACGATAACTATTATAGAATGATACCCTCTGAGTCATATATTGGTGGAGAATTGAGAGCATGGTTTTATGATTTAGACGCTATACTTACCATGAACGGCGATCTTAATGGAAAAGATGTTTATTTCAGTTGCAAGATTGTGACTACGAATGGGATTGAATCTACTTTAACCATCGATGGTACACAATATACGGATGATGTTATCTCCTTATTGGGAGATGACAGAGTATTCATCCAAAATTTCGATACTGGTACAGATATTAGAATTCAAGCTGAAAGATATAACCCCCTTCAACAAGGATTTGACACGAGGATCCTTTACTTCAAGCTCGAAGAGGGAGAAGAGACGGGTTCTGGATATCGTAGTTATAATGATATATCCAGTTTGGATGAGATTGCTAAAGCACTTGATGACTGGGGTGAATATATTACAAGTTATACCTCACTTGCTGAGGATCTTGGGTTAGAGTTCACTTTCGAGCTACCAGCTGTCGGTGTTAATGCGTTAAAGCAAATTTACGTATCTTTTGATGCTTCTATGGTCTCTAACTATAATAAACAATTCAAAATGTCAATATTAGTATATAACTTCAATACTCATAGTTTTGAAGCATTACCGATGGGGCCAATTTCAGATTTAGACGGTAAGTATGATCTGACAGATCCCTGGTACGACATATGGAGATACGGAGACGACCCCCTGAAACCGATACCTGGGGGAGATGAATTTTTCAGACCTACATGGGCCACAACTTCAGACCAAGATATACAAACAATTTCCTTTGGAGAGACTTTTCCCAATACAATCCAAAACTCCGAGATTGTGTTTAGTTCGTCCATCGAAAGTGGCGGGAATTTCTTCATCAACAATCTTGATAATTTCAATTATGCAAAAGATGGAAGAGATGCTGAATATAATTTTATAAGATATTTTGATACAACCTCATATCAAGCAAATAAATTCAACCTTAAAGGACTGGTCATTGACCCTAATAATTTTTATACAAACGATCAAACTTATTTTCCTAAAGTTAATGATGTTGATGATCAATTCTATGAAAGAACAACATTCTCAGACTACATTAATGATCTTGGAGAGATAAAATTGAAGATCCTCTCTAATAATCAAGGAGATCCGGGCAATAAAGCTTTCTTATCAGTGGGCAATTTTCAGACTTACACTCTTGCGAATACGTTATATCTCAATTACGATGAATTTGAGCTTGCTTCTGTAAATGAGCATATAGAAGTGACCAATTCTGGTTTAGAATTGAAAGGAAATAGCGGAATTATGACAAGACAAGATACTACAAGCTTGAAATATAACGAAATATTTTTAGGAGATTCTTGGCAACTACCTGATATCCCTGTGAAGACTTTTAACGTCGTAGATGCAGACGCCCTTCTACAAGAGTCTTATGTGAGGGAACTCCATCCCTCTACCAATTATGACCAGTTAGGTTATCAAGATGAGCTTAAGGTACGATATAACTCTGATACAAGCAGAAGATATGTTTCTGATTATGACGTTGAAGAGGGTTACGATGCTAGTGGAAATCATGTAAATGACTTAAAATACAGATTTGATAACAAAAAACTAAATCTTGACTCCATATATTCACCTGAGGCAGGTCAAAGAGTCCTTTCCTTTAGTTTTGAATATAATTTTGATTTATTTGCATATACTGAATACACTTTTCAAGTTGAAATAAAACCCGACTCAGGGTGGATTGACTGGTTACGAATTGGCTATTATGATAAAGATAATAATTACATTAGTCACGA
>SDBS01003189.1_pt1 | contig 16046 bp, 14 predicted proteins | sample 2277091 | NCBI WGS metagenome assembly SDBS01 (sample SAMN10404972, study PRJNA504765) | marine sediment metagenome | isolation source: marine sediment core GS10_PC15, 163 cmbsf | place: Arctic Ocean: Southern Knipovich Ridge | collected 2010 | reverse complement strand
AACAATCTCATCTAATGGTAAATCGATATGACTCCCTCGGTCTCCTATGTATTCTACAAACTTATTTCCTTTCTCATCGTAATGAGGAAACAGGGCATCATGAACTCCATCGAATTCCGTTGTCGGGAAGAAGCCACCCTTCGCGGCTGATTCCATATCGAAATTAGGGGACAATTTAATCCAATTGCCATCTAAATATAATTGATTATTACTTTTTTCTACAAAATTTTAAAAGAAATTTCATTATGGAAAGAAAGTGAATTGAAAAGGCAGTTACAATTAATCTAGTATTCTTTTTAGAGAATTTATTTTTAAATTATATAAGAAATTCTTTTATTTAAACTTCATTAGAATTTGAAAGAAATAGGGCAAACCGCAAAAGTTCACCTCTAAAATATCTTTAAATAAATTGAAAACTCATATTTTAAAGTAATATAAGATGGTTATTTAAAAAGAAAAAGGGTATTAAAGCAAAAAATTAGTATGCGTATCATAGATTTCCTATAATGATTATCAATAAATATTCGTCATGATAATAAATTATAAAGACATAAGTTTCATTTAATGATAATATAAGCAATATGAAATTTTGAGTTATCCTTTTTAAAAACATACAACCTTTAGGGAAAGAGAAGCAAGGAAAAATAATTGTTTCTTAAAATCTAAAAAAGGATTTTTAAAAAAAAAAGGAAACATTAAAACAAGAATTTGAATAAAAAGCAGATTAATATGATAAAAGAATCAGAAGAATTTTTTCGATTATTAACAGAAACAGATGAGATATTTCAACTGATTTTGGAAAATACTAATGATTTTATAGCAATAATTAACGAGAAATTTGAGTATGAATATATCAACGAACAAACCTATTTAAATAAGTTAGGATATTTAAAAGATGACTTAATTGGGAAAATGAGAATAGATCTCATCCATCCTGATGATATTAAACAAGGTATTAAAATATTAAGGGAGGGTTTTAAAACCAGAGAAGAGCGTAAAATGGAAGGCAGATTCAGACATAAAAATGGACAATATGTTTGGCTTGAAGCTAGATGTAAAGCGTTTATAGATAAAGATGGAAAAAAGAAAGGCTTAATTATTGCAAGAGATATTTCAGATCGTAAAAAAGCAGAACAGAAATTAATAGAATCCGAAGAAAAATATCGACTTATCTCAGAAAATGCAAACGATTTGATCTATGTTCTTAATCATAACTTTGAATTTGAATATGTCAACAAGGAAAGTTGCCTCCACACATTAGGTTTTTCGAATAGAGATTTAATAGGTAAATCAGCATTGAGATATATCCATCATGAAGATCTTAAACACGCAACTAAAAATTTAAGATCTGTATTTGAAATTGGTGAAGCATCTGATGTATTTAGATTTAGAAATAAAAAAAGTAAATATGTATGGCTCGAAATTAGAGGAAAAGCATTTACGGATAGTAAGGGTCACTTGAAAGGGCTTATAATTTCAAGGGATATTTCCATACAAAAGAAAGGAGAGCAAAAATTAAAAGAATCAGAAGAGAAATTTAGAAATATTACAGAACAGTTATTAATGGGGATATGTATTTTACAGGATGATAAAATTAAATATGTCAATAAAAAGCATGCTGATATCTGGGGTTATACAATAGAAGAAATGATGAATTGGAAACAGAAAGATTATATTAAAGCAATTCATTCAGAGGATCTTGAAATGGTTGTTGAACAAGCAAAAAAAAAGCAACATGGTGATAAGGATGTTATCATTCATTATCCATTTAGGGGCATTAAAAAGACTGGTGAAACTGTATGGGTAGATAATTATGCTAGAACTATTATATATAATGGAAAATTTGCTGATTTAGTTACAATAATAGATATTACTGACCGTAATCTTGCTGAACAAAAGTTAAAAGAGTCCGAAAAAAAATATCGGCATCTTTTTGAAAAATCACCTTTTTCTATAATTTTGGTTGATTCAAAAGGGAAAATTGTTGATTGTAATCCTGCCACGGAAAAGTTAATCCAATTCAAAAAAGAGGAAGTAATCGGTAAAAAATTTACTGATCTTTCAATAGTACCTCAAAAATATATACCCCTCCTAATTGAGCGACTTAAACATTTTTTTGAAGCGGGTACTCTGACACCTATAGAATTACAATTATGTAAAAAAGATGGAAGTTTGATTTGGACACAAGTACAATCTTCTTTAATAGAAATGGGTGATAGAATATTAAATCAGGTGATAGGCTACGATATTACAGAAAGAAAGAAAGCAGAACTACTCATTGAAGAGGAGATTGAAAAATTAAAACAACTAGATAAGATTAGAAGAGATCTTATTACTAGAATTTCACACGAATTAAAGATACCAATAATGTTGGTTCTTGGCGCATCAGAACTTCTTTTAGATAATTTAAACTATCAATTAGGAAAGAATGCTATAGAATTAGTCAATGTAATGAGAAAAGGGGGTAAAAGATTGGATGATCTCGTAAACGATTTAATTGACACATCTCGTATTGAACATAATAAGTTTGAATTGATTAAAAAAATCGATGATTTAAGTGAAATTATTAAAGACTGTTCAAACGAAATGCAATATCAAATAATAAAGCGACAAATCACAATGGATCTGATACTACCTGAGATTGTATTTGTAGAGGTAGATCGGAAACGAATTGAACACGTGATAATGAATTTATTATCAAATGCGATAAAAAATACACCACCTAAAGGTAGAATAAAAATAATTTTGAAAAAATTCGAAGATTGGGCAAAATTTTCCGTAAGTGATACTGGAATTGGTTTAACTGAAGATGAAATGGATAGAATTTTTACACGATTTGGGAAAATAGAACGTTATGGAAAAGGATTTGAGTATCTAGATATTCAAGGTTCAGGGCTCGGATTATTCATATCAAAAGAAATTGTTGATTTGCATGGTGGAAAAATCTGGGTGGAGTCGAAAGGAAGGCATAAAGGATGTACATTCACAGTAAAATTAAAAATTAAGTAAATAATATTCTATAATCTTTACTTGATTGTAGATTATTTAATGAAATAATAAAATTACAGAAGGTTTTTTAGGTTGGAAAAAAGGAGAAATAATAATAATAATCTATTTCAGTAGATTCATTAAATTAAGCTATTTTATATCAAATCTTATTATTGAAGCATTAAGTTCATATATATAATTACCTTTAATCTCATATTTTAAATTACCGTCTGTATCATATACTTTATCATCAATTATCTTAAATACTATATCCTGTGTGTTATAGGTATAGATTTTCTCTCCGTCTGTATCATATTTCAAAATATATGTTAAATGCTCATAGATTTTCTTTCGAGTCATATTTATTTTAACTTTTAGTTCTTTAATATTATTTGAGAAACTTAAATTTAAAAAGCTGATTGTGAAATTCATATTTGAGTTTTAAATATTTAAAGTAGAAGTTTGAGTCTGACTTAATATATTCCGCTTCCACAAGAATAAAGAAATATATCCAATCGAAATCAATAATACCGGGAAAATAATTACTTCTAGCAAAGATGGATTTGCATTATAACCAAACAAAGCTTTTAACAGCGAATCAATAATTTCAAGCCATTCAGGAGTTGCTGGATTACCGTCTGGAAATATTTCAGGTAATATATTTTTAATACTCCATATTTCTTCGATTATAGGATTGACAGTTCCAGCTTCTATAAGTTCATGATGGCGATGTGTTTTGTTTCAATTGCCATAGTCAGCGTTTATGGTTCTTTATTAAGGAGATAAATATTTAAGACATTTTCTCTTTATCCTTATCATAATTTTTTTCTTCTTTTTTCCATTTTAAAAATCCGTCTGTAATTTCATTATTCCATATGGCATAATTCCCAGTTTCTATTTCATATTCCTCCATTTCTTTTGTTTTCTTTAATGCGGGATTTTCCGAAATTATCAGCACCTCTTTTTGTGTCACTAAAAACAGTCTAATTTTCATGAAATTTCTACGATATTTTTATATTGGCTACTTATTTAAAAATATTTTATCTATTTTGTAGTAGAAAAAAGGTTGCTTTATTAAAAATATATTAATTGAAATTAAATTTTAAAATTACTGCTTTTTCTTAATAATTGGAAGAGAGAAGTAAAATGTAGAACCTTTATCTCTCCCTTCAGATTCAACCCAAATATTCCCATCATGTAATTCAATTATCTTTTTCGAAATATATAAACCCATTCCTGTTCCCTCAATTCCAAGATCCCATCCTTTACCATACCTCTCGATTTTTCCAAATTGTTTAAATAATCTGCCGATTTCTTCTTCGGTTAAGCCTATTCCATATTTTGTTTCAAGTGCTTTAATTCTAGTTTTTCTGAATATTTTTTTATCAAATTTTCTAAATCAGAATTAAACTCATTTAATAATGGTTCGGTTATAATATTAATAGCCCATCTCCTCTAACTTTTCAAAATTTATTTTTTTTGTATGTGACTAAAATTCAATTAATCACATTATCTGTTTTCAGAATATTATAATTTAAAAATTCCAACGATTTATATGCTGTAATATTCAAAGAAAAACTTGAATAAGGAATTAAAAATTATATATTAGAAATCCTACGAATTAATTAATATAAAAATTATATTTTAAAACTTTGCTTCAATATGATTTATTTTAATTGATAGATTTTTAATATCCTTCCCATTATGAATTTAAAAGAAGAGAAATCATTTTCGTTTTTAGCTAAGTCATAAAGGAAAATGGGATTTAAATTATTAATTTTAAAATTAATTAAAAAAATCTCTCATAAAATCATTAATTTTTTTTTCAAAATAGGTTATTAAATTGATATTAAATACAAATTTAGGAAATGAACAACTTTTATAGTTTAAAATTGTATTTTGGGGGGCTTCTGGTTAAGGAAAGATAGAAAGTTTTAAAAGAATTTTGGAAAGACTTGATAAATACAAATTAATCGAAGGATATTCTATTAGTACAAGTTATGGAAGTATATTATTGCAAGATTCTGTCTGTCTATTATTTAAAGCTACTTTTAATAATTCTAATTATGCAATAATTATACAAATCGTAACGACTCCTGGAAGTTATAAATTTAAAAACGAATACTCCTTAATTAAAGTCTAGTATTCAAAATTTCTCTTATAATTTATTTAGAAATTCAATTTTGAATATAGGATTACAATCATCTATATGGTTTATAGAAATTTTTGATACACTTCCAAAATCCAATTGAACTGAGAAAGAATTTTCTAAAGGAATTTTCAATATATATGATATTATAGACCGAATTACACCAGCATGAGTGACAACTAATGTATCGATTTCTCCTTTTTTAATTAAATCATCGAAAAATTCAATAGATCTATTGTATAAATCCATATAAGACTCACCATTAGGACATGGAATGTTTATATAATTATTCGTCCAATTTTTTAATGCCATCTTGTCTATTGAATTCCATTTTTTTAATTCCCATTCACCAAAATCTAATTCAAGTAATCGATCATCTAGAATAAGACTATTATTTGTTAACTTTTTAGCAAGTTCTACACATCTTTTCAAGGGACTTGTATAAATTTCTATAGAAATAGAATTTGGAATTATTTTCCTTATATTATTCACCTCATTTTCAAATGTTTCAGCAAGATCTACATTTGATTGTCCATAGCAGGTAACTTGTTCTAAATTTACATGTGTATGACGAATAAAATATATATCCAAGATTTTCTATCCTTCTTATTTTATTTTTTTTTCTTCAATTCATTAAAATAATTTCTTAATTGATAATAATCATTAATTTTATTTATGTTGTAAAGTAATTCAACCTTATCACTTAATATTATAGCTTGTTCAAGCTCTTCTCCTTGATTTATTAAGCTTCCTTCAAAAATATTGATTCCCAGCGGTATGAATGTTTTATTTCCATCCTCTGATTGAAATGGGTATGTTGGACTTAATCCAGCTTTATTAAAATTACTTATATCGGTCATAACTGCACCTGAAGGTTTATTTAACTTAAAGAAGGTTTCGATTATATTGTCTATTATTTCTGTTTTTATTAGAGGTATGTCACCAACAATAGTTATTAGTAATCCTAAATCTAATGCTTTAATGATTGAAGATAAATCAAAATGATAACCTATTCCAGGGGTTTTAAATAATACTACATCTTTATATTTTGTTTCTATGATTTTCTTTGTCTGCAATGTATATTTAGAATAGGCAAGAATTACACGATTTATAAACTTTGAATTTAATGCTGCATCAATAACATATTCAATAATATATTTGTTGTCTAATTGTAACAATGATTTTTCTCTATACTTTAATTTTAAAGCATTAAAATCAAATCGTGTCCCTTTTCCACCCGCCATTATTACAGCTGGTATCCTCATAATATCTATAGTAATGTAGATTTTATTATTAAATAATGTTAAACACAATGAGTATAAGTACTAAAATTAATATGAATAATCTAGTTATCTCATTTAAGGCTCCCAAACAATCGCCAGTAAGACCATTGAAATTGCTATTTGAAAGTCTTAAGATAATAATTAATGGTAAAAATGTACCAATCAAAAATATGATAATAATCGAAGACACTTGAATTAAATCAATCGGAGATAAAAAACTAGGATGACCAAATAGAAATTTAGCAAAATTTAAATGATAAATTACCATATTAAAGAAATTTAGTATAAATATTGTTAAATAGATTAAAACTAAAGATAAAATTAATGAGAAAACCAAATGTTTTTTTTTATTTAATTTAATAAAAGGTTCTGCTGTTTTTGTACCTGCAGATTTTCCTAATGAACATATAGCTACCATACCAAATTTTGCACCAACTTCACTCAATACCAATGCTAATAGAATTGCATTCATAGAATATGATATAGATAATCCTGTTAATATTAAAATAATAAATCCTAATGTGAAACCTCCAGCTCCAATGGCAACATCGTGCATTGCCTCAATCTTACGTTCTGGAGGACCCATTACCATCAAACCATCACCAAAGTCAAGTAGTCCATCTGTATGATGAGCGCCTGTCATTAATAAAAGTAATCCTAAGATAATAAAACCCACTAGTAAAAAAGGGAGAACATTTAGCAATATCAATCCTATTAAACCTGAAATTAAACCTAAAACAAATCCTACGATTGGAAATAACCAAATCTTCGGAGCAAGATCTTCATAAGTCTCAAATTTTCGTCCTACTGGAAACCGCGTTAGAAATGAAAAACAATTTTTAATATCTTTTAGAAATGACATTTATAAATCCCCCAATACCTTTTGTAATGCTATCTTAAGCGCTTTAAGAAAACTACATCCAATTGATTGACCAAATTCAGTCGCATATCCGGCCCATTCAATTAACTGACCTTCACCTGTAAAACCGACAACAATTGTATCAGTTGAAGTTCCTGTAGCAAGTCTTCCATCTTTCGTTCTAATATTAAGTTTAGTGAAGACTAGTGTTTTTGCCTCAGTTAAAGTAATGAATAAATTAACTATTGCATGTTCTGTTAATTTACAATCTATTAATACAATTGTATTTATTGTTCCAGGTTTAAAAACAGAATTCAATGGTCGGCTTGCATTTTCAATATCAGGAGCAGATGTATTTGTAAGACCTGCTGTTAGGATAACTATGTAGTTGATATTATCAACACTTTCATAGAGTAATATTGCGTTTTTCATTTCCACTGCCGTTAATAATCCAATTGTTGAGTTTGAGAGATTATATTTATTTTTTATAAGATCTAATTCTTCTTCAAGATTAGTATGATCAAAATCTAACGGAACATGATGATTAACAATAGATTTCGACTTTACGCGGCCACCATTTATCGCAGCATTACTCAAGCATTCTAATTTGTTTTTCGAAATTATGATAATATTTTCATTATCAATACTAATTTCCAAGTTAGGAATGCAATCCTCGCTTTTTAATTTCAATCGATCAACCTCTAAAATGTAATTATTAAATAAACAATCAAGATAGCTCCTGTAGAAAGTACTAATACATATAAGAATACTGTTAATAGAAATATTTGATAAGCTGACTTAATATTCTTTGCTTCAAGATCACGATTTGGAAAACCTAACTTATATTTACCCCTCTTCTCAATTTGGATATTTAGTAATCCGGCCATTGTTCCCATTGTCCATCCTGCATTAACACTCTCCGTCTTTTTTCTATCTAATTTTAGAACAGCCTTTGCATTTGTAACATTTTTATTTAAAATCTTACCAGCTATTAACATGAATAAAACCGTAAGACGAGTAGGGATGTAATTCGAAATATCATCCATTCGTGCTGAAAACCATCCAATATTTATGTGTTCTTTATCTTTATATCCGACGACACTATCAGCAGTATTAATAATTCGGAATGCGTAAGCAAATGGTATTCCTAAAAATAACCAAAAAATGTGATTGTGAATAAAAGCGAAAACCACAGCTCCAATCAAGTTTCCCATTAAATAGAACCAGATGACACTAGTGACAGCATCAGTAGAGCTTTCAGCAATGCATTCTACTGTCGCTGAGATTATATAAGAAATATCTAGTATATCTGTATCTCGTCGAACTATCAATGAAAGGTCGGACCGAGCTTTATGTATATTCTCATCAAATAATGCCTTGCTAATAGGTAAAATAGCTTGCCCTAATGATTTAACAGCAAACGTCCATTTTAATAAAAAACCTAAAAAAAAACAGATCGTAAGTATAAATAATATATTTGGCTCCTTCCAACCTTTTTGGTCCCAGATATTCCAAATCCACCAAAGAAAAATTTGGAGAAAGAGTATTGGGATACAATATACAATGACTACTATCAATAAAAGAAAAATCCCTAGAAGTTTATCTAAATTTGATTTTCCTGTTCTTAATTTAATTTTAAACCAATTTAGTGTTTTTCCAATAAGCATTACGGGGTGATATTTTGATTTAGGATCTCCTATAACAAAATCTATTAGAAATGAGAATAAAATCGTGAGAATAATAATTATTGGGAAAAATTCTAAATATACTGTAAAATCCATAATGAAAGCTTATAAACCTAAAATTTTTAATATTTTCTTAAAATCAAGGTTCTCCTTAATGATTTTAGAGAGATTTTCAATATTTTTCTCAATTATCTCTCTGTAACCTCCTCTAATATCTTTCGTACGAGTTAATCCTTTTCTTGAGTATAAATAATTAATAAATCTTTCTCGAAAATTGTCATTATCCCAAAAGCCATGAATAAAAGTCCCAAAAACATTATTACTTTTATTGATAGCACTCACATATAGTTCTCGTGTTGTATCCTCCACATTTATCACATTTATGAATGGTTTCGCTTCAGGTGCATGAAAAACTTTCCCTATATGAATTTCATATCCTTCTATTATACACCCCTTACAAGGCTGGAAATCTATTATTTCGGCTTTAATCTGTCTAGTTATCTTATTATATGATAAAAATTCTGTATGTAAGGGTAAAAAACCTAGACCTTGATAGCTCGCACTTTTACCACCCTCTATACTTTTATCAATAATATAATTTCCTAAAATTTGATATCCTCCACAAATCCCTACGATTAAATGTCCTAATTTTTCTAAGTGTTTTAATTTTAATAAAAATCCTTTTTCTTCCATCCATATTAAATCTTTAATCGTATTTTTTGTGCCAGGAATGATTATTAAATCAGCTTCATCTAAACTATCAGGATTTTCAACATAAGATATTTGTATATCAGGTTCCCAACTTAATGGTTCAAAATCCGTAAAATTTGAGATTCGTGGTAGGTGGATTATCTTTACTTTAATAATTCCTTCTATTTTATCATCCGCTAATGAGACCGAGTCCTCAGCAGGAAGCTTTAAGTCATCTATAAAGGGAATTACTCCAAGACATTTTTTTCCAGTTAAAGCTTCTATTTGATCAATACCGCTTTCTAATAAACTCAGTTCACCTCTAAATTTATTGATGACAAAGTATTTTATTAAATTCTGTTCTTCAGGCTTTAATAATTTAATAGTCCCATATATTGATGCAAATACTCCACCTCTGTCAATATCAGCAATTAGAACTACAGGAGAATTAGTCATTTTGGCGATAAACATATTAACTATCTCATGATCCGCTAAATTTATCTCGGCTGGACTCCCAGCACCCTCAATAATAATGATATCAAATTCTTTTTTTAATTTGTTTAAAGCATTTCTAATATAAGGAATCAATTTTGGGATAATTTCAGAATAATAATTCTCTGCTTTATAATCTGCATACGGTTTTCCCATTAGTATTATTTGAGAAGTTTTATCTCCTTTTGGTTTTAATAAAACTGGATTAAATTCGGTTTTTGGTTTGAGTCTTGCTGCCATCGATTGAAGTACTTGGGAACGAGCAATCTCTTCTCCGTTCTCCGTTACATACGAATTCAATGACATATTCTGTGATTTAAAGGGTGCTACTTTATAACCCATATCTGAAAAAATTCGGCATAATGCAGCTACAAAAATAGATTTTCCAGAGTCAGATGCTGTTCCTTGTACCATTAATGTCTTTCCACTCAAATTAATCACCTCTCTCGTTAAGTATCTCCAACCTTAATTTTAAAAGATCTTCTCTGGATATTGAATTGAAACCTAAATTTAATTTAATTAATCCTTTAAGAATTTTTTCCGCATTTTTAGTTATATGAGGAAATATACATGAAGAACATGCCCACACCGGTTTACCAGTACGGGAATGTAATTTTTCAAACCCTCCCGTTTGAGTATCATTACATTGGTAAATAGGACAGTAGCAAAAAGTACAATCTTCTAAACCAATATGGCACGGTAAATAATCACAATTAGTATCTAAACCCGTAAGTTTCTTCTTTATCATTGATTTTTTTATCATTTCTCGCCCTTTCTCATGCATAATTATATAGATTCTTATTTGTTTACTGCTATATTTTTTTTTAAACCTTGAATTAATTTCTGATTTAATTCATGTGTTCTTATAGAGACTCTAATATAAAATTCATCTAAACCCTCGTAATTTGAACAGTCTCTTATAAGAATATTTTCATTAATCATAAATTGCTTGATTTTAGAAGATTTAATTCCAGTCTCCTCAGTATTTACTAAAATATAGTTTGTGTTTGTAGGAAACACCTTTAAACCGGGTATTTGTCTAAGCTCATTTAAAAGAAAAATTCGTTCCTGAGCAAAAAAATTTAATGATTCATAAATAAACTTCTTAGATTTTAGAATATCTTGTGCAATTATTTGGCCAATACAATTAACGGGCCATAGAACTTGACCACTATTAATGAACCTTATTAATTCTGGTGAACTTATTCCAAATCCAATTCGTAGTCCTGTTAGTCCAAAAAACTTTGAAAAACTACGACAAATAAATAAATTATTATATTCAGAGATTTTCGGAATAAAAGAATTATATTCACCAGCAAATTCCATAAAAGCTTCGTCCAAAAAAACCAAGACATTATATATGGAGGCACATTTTATGACTTTTTCTAAATCATATTTATTATCTAAATAACCATTTGGATTGTTTGGATTACATATAAAAATTATCTTGGTATTTGAGTTTAATTTATTAATAACACTTTCGGATTTAATCTGAAAATTACTCTTAGAACTTCGATAAATATTTACAATTTTTCCACCAAACTTTTTTACTGCCCAAGCATATTCTAAAAAAGTTGGTTGGCAAATAATAATCTCATCCCCAGGATTAATGAACATTTCACAAAATAACGAAATTAATTCCATCGAGCCTGAGCCTACAATTACATTCTCAATATTAATCCGATTTCCAAAGCATTTCAAGATTTCTCTTTTCAATTGAGTTGAGTTAGAATCCGGATACATGGGAATAGAATGTACTGCATTTCTATAAGATTTAATGAAAAACTCTGGGGAAATAAGTGAATTTATATTAGTACTAAAATCTATTATTGAATTTAGGTTAAAAGTCGAATTGAAATGATATATCTCACCGCCATGTCTACTATGTTTTAATCCCTTCTTAGTGTTACTTTTTATGTCCTCAAGATTCAAAATTATTATTTTCCTCAAAAATTTTTAAATTATTAATAAGTTCCTTAATATTATTAACGATCTTTACATTATTCTTTTTCTTAATCTTAGTATATAATTCAATCGCCAATCCTCCCGTGAAATCGCGTTTCCCAATTGGTTCTTTTTCGAGTATTAAAATCTTTTTTTTGAAATCATCTAATATCTCTAAATTTCTTAGATTTGCTTTACCAAACGGAAGGTTTGTTAATATTACACAATCAACTTCAGTTAAATGATTTCTTAACATATCTGCCGCTTTATCTGATATCTCTGAGAAGGGATTTTCAGAGATCACTTTGATATTCAGCTCCCTAGCAATCATATAATCATCATCCATAATGCTAACAATACCAACAGATAAACTATAATCTATCAGTTTCGGAATAAATTCTAAAGCTGTACCTCCACCCGCTATAATATGTATCCTAGGTTTTTTCAAATCCTTTTTACCTGATATGAAAGGATATATCTTTCTAAATGGAGTTATATAAATGGAATTTGATATTTGGTTCTTTCTAATCAAAACATCAATTTTGTAAACTGATTTGATGTTCTTTTTCGTTATAATTTCTTCAGGATTTCCATATGCAACGATGCGTCCATTATTTAAAAGAATCAATTTATCGCAATATTCTGTTGCCAGATTTAAATCGTGTAATACTATAATTATATTTAATCTTTTTTCTACATATCTCTTTAACATATCCATAAATTCTAATTTATATTTAATATCAAGATGGTTCGTAGGTTCATCTAACAAGATTATTTTGCTGTTTTGAGCAATAGCTCTAGCAATAATTACATTCTGCTGTTCTCCTCCGCTTAATTCATTAAAACTCCTAGTTTGAATATTAGTTAAATTAAATTGTTCGAAAATTTCATTAATAATTTTTTTATCATCTGAGGAAATTTGTGAAAACCGTCCTATATGTGCATATCTACCCATCATAACAATCTCTTTGACGGTAAAATCAAAATCAAGAGGATTAGATTGATTAACAACTGCTATTTTTTTAGCAATTTCAAGAATACTAAGTTTTCTTAAATTATAATTATCAATAATAACATTCCCATAATTAGGTTTTAAAATTCCATATAAAACTTTCAGTAATGTAGTTTTACCACTACCGTTTGGTCCAATTACTCCATATAATTTACCTTCTTTAAAATTAATTGAAATATCTTCTAAAACCGGCTCGATGTAGTATTTAAAACCTATATCTTCACATTTAATAGTCATAAATATCCCTTATGTAATTATAAAGCTTAATGTTTTTAAAAAAATTAAACGAATTCCCCTGATTTTTTTCTTTTCATTATTAAATAAAGAAAGAAAGGACCGCCTAATAAAGCAGTAAAAATACCTACAGGTATTTCACGTGGAGAAACAAGTGTTCGCGCAAGAATATCAGCCCATAATAATAATAATCCACCAGCTATAGCAGAAAGTGGGATTAGTTTACGATTATTATTTCCTGTTATAAGACGCATTGAATGTGGAATTATCAATCCTATAAAACCAATAACTCCACAGAATGCAACTGCAGTAGAAGATAATAATACCATAAGAAAAAGAATTCGTTTCTTGGATACTTCAATATTAACTCCCATTGATTGAGCGATATCATCTCCAAATACCATTAGATTTAAATCCCTTCCATAAAAAAATAATAAAATAGTAGAGGGTACCATAATAGCGAATACAACATAAAATTCTAACCATGTTGTTCCTCGTAAACTCCCCAATAAATAAGTTAAAATGAAGTGAGACTTATCCTCAGAGTAATATAAAATAAAACTTGTAAGTGCTGAGAAAAAGAATGATACAGCAAGCCCAGCTAACAATAATGTGTTGATTGATAAACGATAGTGAGTTTTCGAAAGTTCATAAACAATAGTTATTCCCAACATAGCAAAAAGAAATGATACTAAAGGAATCGTGAATATACTGAATAATGAAATACCAAGGGCTATTACTAGTGCTACACCGAAATTCGCAGAGGAAGATATTCCAATTACATAAGGGTCAACTGTAGGGTTCCTAAATAAACCTTGGGCGGCTACACCAGCGACACCTAGCATCGCACCAATAGTAACAGCCATTAAAGCTCGAGGGAGTCTTAATTTTAATACAATCTGTTCCTCTCCTTTAGTCCATGTCTTAGGACCTGAAAAGCCTAATTTGTTTAATAGGATCCCAATTACTTTCAAAAATTCTATATCTACTGAACTAATTGATACAGCAATTATTATACTAATGAACAGAAATATCAATAGAAATAATGTAATTAATTTTTTGATTAAAGAACTCATAATTTAATTCCCGATAAATAAGTTTATTTAATTAATTAGTGTAGGATGTAAATAAGTAGCCATTTCCTCCAATGCATCTATAATTCTAGGTCCAGCTCGAGTAAATTTATTATCATCACATTCATATATGCGATCTTTGATAACAGCATCAATTACATCATAACCTGCTCTTTCACTAATATCTTCTGCATAATTTCGTCTACCCATTGCTGTGACAAAAATTACTTCTGGATTTTCAGATATTACATTCTCATTACTCACATCTGCCCATTTATCATTAAGGTCACTGAAAATATTATCACCTCCCGCTTTTTCCATCATATCACCCAAAAAGTTCTTTGATCCCGCAACTGTAGGTGTACTCCAAACTTCGAAATAACATCTTAATCTTTGACTCTGAGATAATTGGTCAGTTTTAGCTTCTATATTATCCATTTTGTTTCTCATTTTAATAGTAATTCCATTAGAATCATCTTCAGCATCGACTAATTTGCCAACATTATCAATTCTATCTATTGCTTCTCTTAAGTTATCAGCCAATAGTATAACAATTGGAATATCGTAACTTTCTAAAGTATATATGATATCAGGATCATCTCTTGTGTAAATAGCTAAATCTGGGCTCAAGCTAACAATAATTTCAATATTTGGAGAATAAAATCCACCTATACTTGGTTTGGTTTTTGCATCACTAGGATAATCACAATAATCAGTTACTCCAACAAGCCGATCATCTACATCTAAAGCATATAAAGTTTCAGTAATAACAGGTGCCATCGATATTATTCTATCTGGGTGCTTTTTGACTACTACTTTACGACCCAATGAATCGGTAAAAACATACTCATCCTCACTATGATCCAAATCATTTACACCAAGATCTTCTAGTAATGGATCTAATACAAATAAAAGTCCAATAGTTCCAAAAGCAATTGAGGATATCAGACCAATTTTAGCTATACTCTTCATGGAAATGCCTTCTTTTCATTTCTTTTCAACAATGCCGGATCAATAGGATAAGTTTCCTATATCTTTATTTAAAATAAAATATTTTCATATTTATAAAGTTTATCGATTATTAATTGAAGAGTAATACTATTTATGAAGGATATTATTCAAATTGGTGAAATAGAGTCAAGTAATGATTTTTTACTAAAAATCCGAGGAAAAAAGCCTACATTTTTATGCGTTATTGGAAATACCGAAACAGCAAAGATCCCTGGAATATCGGCGGCAGGAGCTAATCCAGAAATTACTAATTTCACTCCTGCAGCAGATACGGAATATTTAATATATGGTGAATGCAAATCAATTGAAGGCGTACCCGTAACACCTAATGGTATTCCTACACCTGCTTTAATTACAAAAGCTTCACTAGATTTAGCAGATATACCACTTATTATTGCTGTGGGTGGACTCCGTGTACATCCGAAAGCACCTTATATTGACTTCGGAGGAAGACCTGGGGATGATATTTCGTTGGGTAAAGCAGTCTATAATGCCGAAGCAGCTTTTAATAACGCAAAAATATTTGGAAAAGCTATTTCAAAAGTCAATGAATATTTAGTGGTTGGTGAAAGTATTGCTGGTGGTACTACAACTGCTTTAGGTGTTCTGACTGCTATGGGATTTGA